>Ga0114923_10001079_pt1 | contig 19226 bp, 18 predicted proteins | sample SumtaG_FD_89578 | JGI IMG/M metagenome (GOLD analysis project Ga0114923, IMG submission 89578) | Deep subsurface microbial communities from Indian Ocean to uncover new lineages of life (NeLLi) - Sumatra_00157 metaG | ecosystem: Environmental > Aquatic > Marine > Oceanic > Sediment | place: near...
ACGTTCGCGTACGTGCTCAAGACCTGAACAGCGCGACGCGCATAATACAATCGCGCCTTTTCCCCACCCAGAATCAGGCGACCGTCGGATCCGAGTTCTTGGATAAGCTTTTCGGATTCCCGGTTGAGATCTCCTTTGTATCGCCCGCACAGGCCGCGGTCGGAATTCATGACAAACACGCCGACGACCGAGGATTCATTGGGAACAGTCAGCGCGTGAGCCTCATTATCGGAAGCCAGTCGTCCCATCATCCGCTGGGCAAACGTCGCCAACGCTTCGATATATGGACGCGTCTCCGCCAATCGACGCTTCATGCGCGTTACCTTGGTCATGGCTATCGCGTTCATGGCTTTGGTAATCTGCCCGATGTTCTCAATATTGCCGATTCGGCTCTTAATAGCTCTTACGTGTTGTGCCATTCACTATCTCCCAAAGCCACGTGCCCATCGGGGCCCGATGTTCTCAATATTGCCGATTCGGCTCTTGATAGCCCTTGCATGTTGTGCCATCGACTATCCCCTAGCTCCTACTGGTCATCGCTTATGTGATTCTTCCATCCAGCTGGCCGGTAAACCGTTCCTTGAATTCCTCAACCGCCTTATCCAGGTGCGTCCTCAGTTCATCAGTCAGCTTCTTTTCTCTCCGTATCGTTTCCAGGATCTCGGCGTGCGCTTCCTGCACGAACCGCAGCCAACCTTCTTCGAAGCGTCCGACTTCGGACACCTCGATGTCCGCCAAGTGGTTCTCCACCGCCACGTACAACGAGACGACCTGCTCTTCGACGGGCATGGGCGCGTACTGCTTCTGCTTCAAGATTTCCATGAGACGATCGCCCCGTGCCAGCTGGGCTTTGGACTCCTCGTCCAGATCGGACGAGAACTCGGCAAATGCCTCCAGCTCGCGATATTGGGACAATTCCAGTCGCAGTTCTCCCGCAATCTGCGACATGGCCTTGATCTGGGCTGCTCCACCGACTCGCGATACCGAGTACCCGACGTTCATGGCCGGGCGGAATCCCTGATTGAACAGATTGGTTTCCAAGTAGATCTGACCGTCGGTGATGCTGATGACGTTGGTCGGGATATAGGCGGTGATGTCACCGGCCTTTGTCTCAATGAGGGGGAACGCGGTCAACGATCCACCGCCATTTTCTTCAGACAACCGGACGGCGCGCTCCAGCAACCGGGAATGAGTATAGAAAATGTCACCGGGATAGGCCTCGCGCCCGGGAGGCCGTCGAAGCAGCAGGGACATCTCGCGATAGGCGACGGCGTGCTTGGACAGGTCGTCGTAGATGACAAAGGCGTCCTTGCCGCCATAAGTGAAATGCTCGGCCATGGCACAACCTGCATAGGGGGCCAAGTACTGCATCGGCGTGGGAGAATTGGCGTCGGCCACCACGATGATGGTGTAGTCCATGGCACGATACTTGGTGAGTGTATCCACGATGCGGGCGACAGTCGACGCCTTCTGCCCGATGGCCACGTACACACAGACTACGTCTTCACCTTTCTGATTGATGATCGTGTCCAGGGCGATGGCTGTCTTCCCGGTGCGACGGTCGCCGATGATGAGTTCTCGCTGGCCTCGACCGATTGGCGTCATCGCATCAATGGCCTTGAGGCCCGTTTGCAGTGGCGTGTCCACTGGCTGACGCTCGATGACTCCAGGCGCGATGATCTCGGCTTTTCGCATGACAATCTCTTCGATCGGACCCTTGCCGTCAAGCGGCCGTCCAAGCGGATCGACCACTCGGCCAAGCATCCCGTCTCCTGCCGGTGTCTCAAGAACCCGTCTCGTACGGCGCACCTCGTCGCCTTCTTGGACGCGTTCGGACTCTCCGAACAAGGCCACGCCCACTGACTCTTCTTCCAGATTCAATACCAATCCGTAGATCTCATCCGGGAACTCGACGATCTCCGAAGCCATCGCTCCTTCCAAACCGTACACGCGGGCGATTCCGTCGCCGACCTCGACCACGACCCCCACTTCCTGCATTTCCAGGTCGTATTTCAGGCCCTTGATCTGTTCCTTAAGGATGGCCGTGATCTCATCTTTTCGAGTTCCAGTCACCTTGTCCCCCCTATTCTTCCAGTTGCTTTCGCAGTTCTCTCAACCGGGCACGGATCGTACCGTCCATCACGTGTCCGGCCGCTTCGACCCGAGCGCCTCCTAGCATGCTTTCGTCAATGCGTTCTTCCAATTGAACGGGGCGGTTCAGCGCTTTCTCCAACCGCTCACTCAAGCGACCCCTGTCCTCGTCGGACAACATCTGCGCCGTGGTGACAATCACTTGAATCATGCCTTCGTCCGCCGTTCTGATTTCCACGAACTCGTCATAGATCAGGTCCAAGTACGTCTCACGTCGATTGCGAATCAACAACTCCAAGAAGTGTTTCATTCGATCCGACGTTTCCGGAAACGCGACCGCCAGGAATTTTGACTTCGTTTTCCTCGGTACCAGCGGATGCGCGAGGAAGCGCCGCACTTCAGGTTCGTCAGAAGTGCTCTGAGCGACCGCCGCCAGCTCGTCTTCGATCGCCTTGACAGCAGCGTCTTCCACCGAGACTTGATACAGAGCGGCCGCGTATCGGCGTGCGATTTCCTGCGATCTCACGCTTCGATCCTTAGGGTCTCTTCACTGATTTCGTCCAGCAGTTGATCGAGCAAGCGACGATGATCGTCAATGCGAATCTCACGGTCGAGTACGCGTTCGGCACCCAAGATCGCGATTTCAGCGTAGGCTTCCCGGAGATCGTGAATCATGCGGTCGCGTTCCTGTTCCAGCCGGTGCTTGCCGTCGGACAGGATCTTGGCGGCATCGGTCTTGGCAGCTTTCTTGGCCTGGGCGATTAGTACTTCGGCTTCGCTTCGCGCCCCTTCGAGAATGCCCTCGGCACGCTCACGCGCTTGCTTCAATTGGGACTCTCGTTCCAGGACAAGCTGCTGGGCTTGTGATTCGGATTGCCGCGCCGCCTCGATTCGGGCTGCAATTTGCTCTTTCCGGCGATCCAGAAACTCCAGCGCCGGTTTGAACAACAACCGCCTTAGTAAGTATAGGAGAATGCCAAAATTGACGAGACTGAACACCAGCGTCCAGTTGATGCTCCTGACGATCTTCTCCCATTCGACGCTCATACCGGCTCCTTAGATGACGAACAGCAACACGATGGCGATCAACAGCGAGTAGATTCCAGTCGATTCGGAAATCGCTTGTCCCAACACCATCGTTCGCATCAACGCGCCCTGCATTTCCGGCTGCCGAGCCATCCCGTCCAACGCATGCGCGCCAATGTTTCCCTCAGCAAGAGCAGGGCCGATGGACCCGATGCCCATGCAAAGACCGGCAGCAATGTACTTGGCTGCTAGCGCGATGTCGGCGCCGGAGATTCCGCTCGCAACCGCTTGTGCATCCTGAAGCATGTTTCCTCCTTAACTTTCTACTGCAACATTGATATAGGCAACCGCAAGAATCGCAAAAACGAACGCCTGAATCGATCCGAAGAACAGACCGAAGATTAGGTTCAATACTGATGGAACAATGATTGGGGCAAATTTCGCCATCACAACCGATACCAGAATCGTCCCGGCAAGTACGTTTCCAAACAGACGAAAGGCATGAGACAGAGGCCTGGAAAGCTCTCCGATTATGTTGAGCGGCAAGAGAAAGGGCACCGGTTCGAGGTAGCCTTTCCAATAGGTCTTCATCCCCTTGGCTCGCATCGCCAATACTTGAGACACCACGAACACCATCAGTGCCAACCCCATCGTGACGTTCAAATCCTGTGTCGGCGAACTCAATCCCGGAATCACACTCAACCAGTTTGAAAACAGGACGAACAGGAAAAGCGTGGAAATGAACGGGAACATCTCTCGGCCCAGCCGCTCGGACGAGAAGCTCGACGTTAGCTGCCCCTGCAAGAGATCCATCAGAGCATCGAGAGCCGCTTGCACGCGATTGGGCTTGTCTTCGACGTCCTGACGTAGGGCGCGTCGCAGAAACAGGGCGAGCAATATGAGCAGACCAATGACTATCCAGGACATGATCATTGCCGCTTTGTCGAACTGGATCTGGAAGCTCCCCAAGTGGAGCGTGACAATCTGCTTCTCGCCAAGATGCGCAAGGCTGCTAGAGAGCTGCTCGAAGATGCTCTTGATCATCGCTCCTCCCGTTTACGCTCCAGTCTTGGGATGTGCAAGTTTACTTGGGCGATGAGAATTCCGCCACACGCTCCCAGCAAGACCTCGCGCCCCAAGAAGACGGCGATGAGGGACAACGCGACCGCCAGAAAGAGAAGCCTTCCTGTACTGGATAGGGCGGCTAACGGTTTGGGCCGGCTGGCTTCACCCCTGCGTAACAGGGAACGCCCGATTTCCATCATCAGGAACAGGTTACCCGCGTACAACAGCAGACCTAGGGCAATGCCTCCGGCCACGTGGTATTGGCGGAAGGCAACCAATGCGATGACTGCAGCCACGGTCAGTACAATCGTGGATCGCCAACGGAAGGGATCTCGTTCTCGAGTGTGGGTATCAGTCTTCATAACGAATCGGGCACGGTGAGGTTGTTAGATCGTCTGGATCTGCTTGCCTTTCCCGTCGATCAGATCATCCACTTGTCTTGTGTAGTCATGGATGGCATCGTCGTTCTTTTCACGATGCTTGCGGTGATCGTCTTCGGAGATGTCCCCATTCTTCTTCAGCTGATCCAATCTGTCGTTGGCTTCGCGGCGAACGTTGCGCAATGCGATTTTCGTCTCTTCTCCCCGCGCCTTGATCACTTTGGTGAGCTCTTTGCGCCGTTCTTCGGAGAGCTTCGGTACCTTTACTCGAATGACGTGACCGTCGTTTTCGGGATTGAGCCCCAAGTCGGCGGCCAAGATCGCTTTCTCCACTTCCGCCATCTGTGTCTTGTCATAAGGCTGCACGACAAACAGGTTCGGATCGGGGGCAGCAATGGTCGCCATCTGGTTGAGGGGCGTCATGGCTCCATAGTAGTTAACGCATATGTCCTCAATCATGGCGGGATTGGCTCGGCCACTCTGGATCTTGGCCAGGTTTGATTTCAACACCTGGATGCTTCGATCCATGTGGACGATCATGTCCTTACGTACAGTATCTGGCATACTAACACCTCGACGACATTGTAGTACTGACGGCGATTTGAAGCAATCCTCTCAAAGGTCTCTACTATGGGATTGCTCCATAACGTATGTTGAGTTTAGTGGCGGCACAAGCCGCTTCTTCTTTGATTCCCTCCGAAGAGACCGTTGTGCGAACCTTGTCTAAGGCTCACCTCTAACCGCACACCTTTCCTCCAAGCATTTCACCGCGGAGGACGCAAAGATCGCTGAGATTGAGCACTAAAGCTCCCATTCCGTTTCTCTGCGCACTCCGCGTTCTCAGCGGTAAGAGTCTCTGTGTCGTAAGGGTAAGAGGTCTGTGCGACAACATGCTAAGTGTGTTCGCGCTTTCTTGCCAGCAACGCCGGAATAACGGCAAAAGAGCTGGCTGCACTGACCACCATCGTCATGGCAATCAATAGCCCGAAGTTCTGTAGGCCGAGAAACGCCGACAGCATCATGACGCCAAACCCCAGCGCCAAGGCCAGGGCGTTGTAGACGATGCCGGTTCCCGTCGTTTGGGCCGAACGGATCAGGGCCTGAGACCGGGACTCAGTTTCGGATCGCTCTTCGCGATAACGTTCGATGAAGTGAATGCCGTAATCAATGCCGATTCCAACGGTGATGGACGAGATCATTAGTGTGGCAATATCCAAGCTTTTTCCGGCAAATGCCATCACCCCGAAATTGAACAGCACGGTGAACAACAGCGGAATCATGCTCACGATGCCTGCGCTGAACGAACGCATCAGCAGGATGACAATGACGGCGGCGGCGGCAATTGAGGTCAACAGGCTCGTCAGCTGACTGCGGGCGATCGAGGTAAACATGTTGGCCTGGATGCGTGTGGGACCGGCCATTTGAGCGGTCGCGGCTCCTTCAAAGTGGCTCTCCAAATACTCGGATACGTCCTTGACCAAATCAAGCTGCTCTTCTCCCGTCTTCAGAGCGTGGAATCCCATCACTTCACCGGCCGAAAAATCGGATAACGCTAGCGCGCCAAGGTTACCTCCCTGGAACGAGAACAACAGAAGTAATTGGGAAATCGTCGGTTGATCTTCGGGAATGGCATAGAACGCAGGGTCGTCGGCATGAAACCGCTGGTTCATCTCACGCACGACGTTGGTAATCGACAAGGTCTTGTGAACGCCTCTCTCTTCCAGAAATCTTTCGAGCGCCACGATTTCGTTTAACAATCCCGGATCCTTGAGTCCGTCTCGCCGCCCGGAATCAACCTCGATCATTACTTGATTCGATCCCGAGAACAGCTCATCCAATCGATCCATGGACATAACTGCCGGATGATCGTCTCCAAGGAACGCGCGTTGGGAAGTCTCGATTCGGAGCAAAGGTATCCCAGCAGCAAACACACCGGATAGAGCAAGTGCCCCGGCAAGCACGGCCCAGCGATATCGGATGGCTGTCCTAACGACTGCTCCGAGGGTCTTTGCCATCCAACCACTGCGCGTTGTCGTCTTGAGGGCGGGCGCTTTCACCATTCGAAGGATCGCCGGAATCAGCAACAGGGAAAGGAGCATGGCGACGAGGATGCCGATAGATGTGAACACACCGAATGTGCGCTGGGGAACCATATAGGCGTTCAGCAAGGATAGAAAGCCGACGGCCGTGGTTAGCGACGTCAACACCACCGGACGCTTCATGGCCTTCATCGTTTTCAAAATGGCCTCACGTTTGTCGCCGGTGCTCCCAAGCTCCTCACGGTATCGACTCAAGACGTGGATACCGTCGGCAATCCCGATGGCCATCAGCAGAACGGGAAGGATGAACGACAACACGGTGATAGGAACACCGGTGATGGCCATCAATCCGAGGGTCCACAATACGGATAAGGCGACAACAGTAAACGGGATCAGGACGCCCCACGTCCAACGGAAGCAGACGAACAACACACCAATGATGACGAAGATAACCAGAGGCAGAAACAGCTGAAGATCCCGTTTCATGGAGCGCTGAAGCGTCAGGTTGATGTAGGGGAGGCCCGAAATGGAGAACGCAATACCCTCGGTTTCATGCGCCAAGACCACGTTTTCCACCGCTGTGGCAAACGGGATCATATCTACTTCGGGCCTAGGTTTCAGGTAAATGGCCAGGGCCGTCTCTGTTGAGGACACGACGTAATTCCGCAATGTCGCGTCTGAGAGCACAAGATCCCGGTAGGCTTCAATGTCCTCGGGTGTCTGTGGAGCCACACCATTCAGCGCCGTCGAGCGAATTTGGATGGACGTTTCGGTCCCGCGAATCACCTGAGAGCTCAACGGACCGACAATGTCCTCGACCATCGGGAGGCCTTCCAATGCCGTTTCCAGTTCCTCGGCGAGGGCCAAGGTCTCCGTCCGGAATACGCCTCGAGGATCTTCGATGGCAACGACTACCCGGAGTTGTGAACCGAATCGTTCCTTTGCCGCGTCCGCCGCAATGACGGCCGGATCCTTGCGATTGAGGTAGTTGCTGAAATCGACATCCACACTCAACATCGGGATGAACGCCACAAACAACGCCGTAATCGCAGCTGTGATGAGCAAAACTATCTTGGGATGGTCGGTTGCCCAGCCGGTGACAACATCGGTGACGTTCGAGAGGGCTGACGGTGGCTTCAGTTTAGCCATTCGCGGTTTCCGATCGGTTGCCCAACCCCATCCAGATGAGGTCGGCCAATTCCTTGGGAGCGGACGCGAAGACGTCGTCCTCATCATCGGGCGATGAGAACACCCAGCATGCCGTCATCGTTTGTACGAGATCAAACAAGGCCTGAGCCACCACTTGGGGTTGACATGGCCTCACCCGGCCTTGGCCAATACCCATTCGAATGAATTCCTCAATCTGATCGATGATACTCTTCTGGAGCGTCAAGATTCGGTCTCTCAGGCGACTTCCACGATGAAATCGTTCGAACAGAATGAGTTCGGCCAGCTCCTGTTGTTCTCGGATCTGTGCAAAATGGGATTCCAGCAAGTGTTGGATCTGGTCGCGAATGGGAAGACTTGTGTGTCGCAGTTCCTCCAAGAAGCCCATGCGAACTCGGATGCCGTTCTCGAACACCGAGAGCAAGAGATCGTCCTTATCCTTGAAGTAATTGTAGATCGTACCCACGGCTACGCCGGCTTCTTGCGCAATGGATTTCATGCGTGCGCGGTGAAATCCCTCGCGTGAAAACACGCGCACGGCCGCTTGACTGATCTTCGTCTTGTTGTCCATGAAACGTCACTTTTCACGATCTCTGTTGGGATGAATGAGCGTTCATTCATTGTAGCAACGATCTTCCACAGTTCAAGACTCGAAGAAGGGGAATTCCCAGGGCCACCCTGTTGAGAATATCCGAACCGACCGCTCTGGGGCTGCACGCCTGGTCTTCGTAGCTAGAGAGGATCGTAGCGTATTCGTCGGAGAGGTTTCCGATACTTCCCGCCCTCTGGCCCTATTCCACGTTCTTGCGTCGTACCCGGTGGCCGCACCCCGTGCAAACGTCGTACACAGGAACAACTTGAACTTGAAGCAGAGCTCTCCGCCCCAATTTCGTGTTCAATGTGGATGTAGGACGAGCCATCAACGTGAAACGCGCCTTCTTAGCTCGCGTGTAGGTTTGGCCGTGCATCTCTGCGCGTTTCATCTTGGCCGAACACTTGGGACACTGTGTCACAAAACTGCCGGTCACGTTCGAAAGCACACTCAGCAGCGTCCAATAGATACTCATGTCCCCTCCAAGACAAGAAGTTGAATGGTCGACATCCTACTATGCTCATCTCTGCTCGTTCAAGAAACGATACTGGATTGTTCAGATGAGCTTAGAACGCAGGTATATCAGGGAGAAGAATCGATTTGGCGTGTGCTATGATGTGCTGTATACTGCACGTATCCGAACTGGCAAACTTGGCGAAAGTCAAGGACGCAAAGTTACGGGCCTACTGGAGGGATCCAATGGTCGCCGGACTGCCGAAGATTCTTGAGCACGGTACTTCGAGTATCGATGCATCTCTTTGTTCTGCGTACCATTCGAGTCCTTCAACAGATAGAAGAAGCATTCTGCGAGCTTCGGTGATGGGAACGGTTGTACCGGTGATTCGTCACTCTCTCCGGGTGGAACGAACGGACCGACACCGACACTGAAGTAGAGCAGCCTCCTGCGCAGGTGAAGGGGGTGGGGAGCCCCTGCCCCCGTCCTGCGTCGTCGCCCCATTCTTCTAGGCTGATCCCGTACTTCGCGCCGAGGAACAAGGTATACAATGTGTTGTCACGATGGAAAGCGCTGTGACTTCGGTGGCAACTAAACCAGATCAAGCCCGGCCTGGATATCTGCGTCCTCAGCGTAAAGGGATCCTAATACCGGCTGGATGCCTTGAACTGTGAATCATCGCTCGCGGAGGCCGTTCCCGACGTCCTAGTTGGTTCGTTAGGTCTCACGACCCACGGCATCTTACGATTCCACGGCCTTTTCGGCAGCCTGTACCGTTTGGGCAATCAACGTCGCGATCGTCATCGGGCCGACACCGCCCGGCACAGGTGTGTACGCAGCGCATCGATCAATCACCGCCGACAGTTCCACGTCGCCGATCCCTCCGGGATGGTAGCCGGCATCGATCACCACCGCGCCGTCCTTGATCCAATCTCCCTTGATGAATTCGGGCTTTCCTACCGCGCCAATGACGATGTCCGCATCGCCGACGATCTTCGGAAGATTCACAGTTCGCGAATGGCAGATCGTCACCGTGGCGTGTTTGTTGAGGAGCATCAGTGCCATCGGCTTGCCGAGGATCGGGCTCCGTCCGACAACGACAGCATGTCTCCCTTTGATAGGGATCTCGTAATACTCGAGGATCCGCATGATCCCGGCCGGGGTGGCCGAGCCGAAGGCCGGCTCGAGCATCGCCATTCGCCCGAAGCCCCATGTTGTGACTCCGTCGACGTCCTTTTCGAGTGCGATCCGGTCGAAGCACGCGCGCTCGTCGATCTGTGCCGGCACGGGGTGTTGCAGAAGGATTCCATGAACATCGGGGTTGGCGTTGAGGGCGTCGATCTCGGCCAGCAGCTGGTCGGTCGTCGTCTCGTCTGACAGAAGCACCTTCTGTGACTCCATGCCGACTCGATTGCACGCATTCCCCTTCATTTTGACGTAGGTCGCCGAGGCGGGGTCCTCTCCGACAAGGATCGTTGCCAAGATCGGTGCGCGGCCTTCCGACCGGGTCTTCACCTCGTCGACGCGCGACACAAGCGACGCTTCGATCTGCTTCGACAGAGCCTTCCCATCTAGTACGACAGCAGCCATCGGACCTTCCTTTCATGATTCGGTCGGGAATACGGGAGTCTCTCCCGGAGTCATTCTACCGATGATCGCCCGACCACATCAAGGAACCGGGCGGCGGGCCCTCCGTAGGAGGCTCTGCACCACGATGACGAACCTCCTCCGCATCCATCCGTAGGGAAGATCTCGTGTAGACTTGCAGTGGACCGAGCGGGTCTACTCATTCTGAGGCCCGCTCATCAGATTCGAGGAGGTCTCTCCACACGATGGATCCAGCAGTACGACTGCAACTCGTCTACCACGTCGACAGGGCACAGGCCGCGAAGGGGCACCTCGGGCGTCGCCGGCTCGCCGCTGTCAGCGGGCTTTCCGAAATGTCGGTTCGATTGGAGTTGCAGCGTCTTCGCGACGCCGGTTGGGTGACGCTCGACCGATCAGGCGTCAAGCTGACCAAGTCCGGCCGACGCCGGTTTGCCTCCGTGCTGGATCGGATCCGAGATGTGCGTGAAGTCGATCTGACATCGCTTCGGCTCGACGCCTGCGCGTTGGCCGGCCTCGTCGCCGTACACGAGCGCTCCGCGGTGTGGGCGGTACGCGATCTGGCAGTGCGCGAGGGGGCGACCGGACTCCTTCTGCTGCGGTTCTCACCGGCAGGATGGTCGTTCTCACATGATGGCGAGCTGGTGGCCGAACGCAATCCGGCCGACGCCGCGACCCTCGCAACAATCTTCCGCGACGCCATTGCCGATGACAGCCTCGTCGTCGCCTTCGCCCCGGATCTCGGCTCCGTCGGCCTCGCACTGTGGCGTGTCCTTGGGGATCTCGCCGCGGACTAGCCTTGAGCAAGCCCGGCTTGATTGCTTTCTCGATCAGACCGAGATATGATCGGCCCATCAAAGCGTGGGATGTTGTATCCCACAACAAAGAGAGGCCTGATCTGATGCGAAGAACTGACGTATTGACCTGCCTGCTGATCCTTGTCACCGTGTTGTCAACGAGCTCGTTCGCCACCGAGAGCTTCCCGATCTCCGTGATCGACGATCGCGGAGAGACGATCGTCATCGACGAACGGCCGGAGCGAATCATTGCAGTCAACGCGCTTTATGCCGAGATCGTCGTCGATCTCGGGGCTCTCGATCGGCTGATTGCCATTGCCGATTCACCCGACAATCCTGACGTAACGTCAGGTCTCCCAAGTGTTGGCCTAGCCGCGGCTCCCAACGTTGAAGTGATCGTCGGTCTCGGACCGGACCTCGTTCTCGGAGCGACAGACTGGGGCGGAGAGCGGCCGGCGCTCGAAGCAGCAGGGATCACCGTCCTCACCACGCCGTGGCTGGGGAGCGTGCCCGACATCTTCGCGGCGATCGAGACGATCGCTACGGCCATTGGCAACAGCTCGGAGGGGGCGAAGCTTGTCGGACGGATCGCCAGGGAGATTGTGGAAGCCGAGGCATTGGTTCTCGGTGTATTAGAGATTACTGCCACGTTCCTCTATGCGGGGACTCCGGGGGATCCACCTTACGCCATCGGGACGGGAGCGATCGAGAACGAGTTAATTCTGAGGGCCGGTGGGACGAACGTCTTCGCAGACATCGAGAGCGGGCAGGTGAGTTTCGAGTCGATCTTGGAGAAGGATCCGGACGTCATCTTCACCGCACCGTCCCAGGTTGAGAACTTGATCGCGAATCCACTTCTTCAGGGAGTATCCGCCATCCGCGACGGGCGCGTCGTTGGAATTCGAGGCAGCGTGATCGCCTCGACTCAGGTCAGTCAAGGCCTTCGCGTGATGATCGAGGCCCTTCATGAGATCGCGCCCTAGAGAAGCCGGTCGTCTGAAGACTCGTAGTTTCTTGAAGTGGTCCCCATGGATTCTTTGTCTGCTCGTTCTGATCACATTCTTGGCCGGAGCGGTCATCGGAGCGGTGACGATTCCGCTGCCTGCAGCTGTCAAGGCGATGCTTGGCGTGCAGAGTGATACGGTATCGCCAATGCATCGGCTGATTGTGACCCAGATACGGCTACCTCGAGTATTGCTTGGCCTTCTCGTCGGTGCCGCGCTTGCGGTTTCGGGAACCGCAATGCAGGGCCTGTTCCGGAACCCGCTCGCCAGCCCCTACATCCTCGGCATCGCCGGGGGGGCATCAACCGGAGCGGCACTGGTCATCCTCTCAGGCACTCGGTCGCCGTTTCTCCTACCATTGGGCGCCTTTGCCGGAGCGGCGGTAGCCGCAGGCATCGTCTACTGGCTCGCCAGTGGTCGAGACCGAAAGACTTCGATCTTCACGCTGATCCTCGGGGGCGTCGCCGTCGGGGCCCTGTTCTCAGCCGTGACCAGCTTTCTCATTTTCCTGAGTTCCCGAGGCGAACATCTGGCCGACATCCTCTTCTGGATCATGGGCGGGCTGGGACGAGCCACGTGGCTTTCAACCTACATCTTGGCGCCGGTGGTGGGAATCGGAACGGCCGTCATCTTCTTCTTCGCAAGGGATTTGAACGCGCTCTCGACCGGCGAGGAGGGAGCGTTTCATCTGGGGGTGAATCCGAACATTCTCTCACGGTGGATGCTGCTCGCCACCACCGTGCTGACCGCTTCGGCGGTCTCAATGGCAGGAACGATCGGCTTCATCGGTCTGGTCATCCCGCACGTGGTCCGGTTGATCACCGGTCCTAATCATCGGACTCTGATTCCCATCTCGGCGGTTGTCGGCGCCTGTTTCCTCGTCTGGGCCGATCTCGCGGCACGGACGATCGTCACGCCGGCCGAGCTTCCCGTTGGAGTGATCACTGCGTTCCTCGGGGCGCCGTTCTTCCTCTACCTACTCAAGACGAAAGGGGCCAAACTCTGATGCGGATCTTCGTCGATCGTGTGTCGTTCTCGTACAACGGGTCGCCTCTTGTACTGGAGGGGATCGACCTCGAAGTCAACGGCAGCGAGTTCGTCGCACTGATCGGCCCCAACGGAGCGGGGAAGAGCACGTTGCTCAAGATCATCTCCGGGGTACTCCGCCCGAGTGATGGCAACGTCCAACTCGGGGATTCGTCGATCGGAACGCTCTCCGTCCGCCAGATCGCACAGTGTCTTGCGATGGTCGAGCAGGAGAGACCGATCGGATTCGACTTCACCGTGCGAGAGGTCGTCGCCATGGGACGAACTCCCCACCGGGGCCGCTTCGCCCGTGAGACGCCGAAGGATCGAGGGGCCATCGAGCGCGCGATGACGCTCGCCGACGTGGTCAACCTGGAAGACCGATCGATTCGTGCTCTATCGGGAGGAGAACGCCAGCGGGTGTTCCTGGCAATGGCGCTGGCACAGGAGCCGAAAGCGCTGTTGTTGGACGAACCGACCACCCATCTCGACCTTCGCCACCAAGTGCAATTCATGTCAATCGTGCAGGAGAGGGCAAAAGAGGGCGCTACCGTGCTGATGGCAATCCACGATCTGACGTTGGCGGCACAGACCACCGATCGCATCGCCTTGATGCATCAAGGACGCATCATCGTGACGGGCCCGCCTACCGACGTTCTGACCCGCCGGCACATCAGACAGGCGTTCGACTTGGACGTCATCGTGGGAAGTGACCCGGATACCTCACTCACCTACGTACTGCCCAGCATCCCGAAGCCCAACCACAAGACGTCGTAGGCCGGTGTGAGGATCGTCCTATCTGGTACCCCCTGGCGGACTACTTTCGAACTCCGCTAGGTGGCTAATCAACTCGGGAAATCCTGTTGGGGAATGCTTTCACGCTTCCTGGTGAACGAAACAAGCGCGAATTCGAATCGGATAGTCCAGTGTGCATATCTTGCCCCCACAACAGATTCTACTGCGGATTCATCTGAGTTGGCATGAACTCGAACGCTTGATTGGAGAACAGATCCAAGCAGGCGTCCACAGCGCCTGGATCATACTGGATGCCCCTCCCATTGGAGATCTCCTCCAACGCCTTCTCAATGCCAAGCGCCGGGCGATAGGGGCGGTGTGAGGTCATTGCTTCCACCACGTCTGCAACAGCCAGAGTCTTCGCTTCAACAGAGATCTCACTCCCCTTGAGACCTTGTGGATACCCCGAGCCATCCAATCTCTCGTGATGATGTAGGACAATGTTCGGCAGTGGCCATGGGAACTCTATTGCTTTCAGGATCTCATAGGCGGCTTGAGGGTGCCCCTTGATGAGTGAGAACTCCGTTTCCGTCAGCTGGGACGGCTTAGAGAGAATCTCCGCCGGAATAGTCAGTTTGCCGATGTCGTGAAGGAGTCCAGCTGTACGTACGGCCGCAATCTGCTCGGGTTTCAGCCTCATACCCTCTGCCATCGCGCTTGCCAGCTGAGTGACCCGTCGCTGGTGACTTGCAGTGTACGGGTCGCGCGTCTCAGTAGTCTGCCCAAGTGCTTGGACTGTGCCGTCAAGGGCGGCACGCAACCTCTCCTCTACCTCCTTTCGCACCGTGACATCACGGAATACCCTGATGACATAATTCTTACCGGCTAGTGTGGTTGGGGCAGAACTGACATCGGCCACAAACACACTCCCATCCTTCCGCCTTACTGGCACGTCTGAAGCAAGCCGGCCCGCTCCGGTCATCTGTGTTTCATACTGTTCTCGAATGTAGGGCAGGCTCTCTTCAGGATATATCTCCTCCGCTCCCATCTGCAGGAACTCCCCTTGCGTATACCCCAGCAATTCACACATTGCTGGATTCGCTAGGCGGAAGCTGCCGTTTGTCGCATCAACAAGGACGATGCCGTCATGTACGCTGTCAAAGACTATCCGGAACCTCTCTTCAGCCTGTTCTTGCTCGTGAACACGTTTAGTGAGCCTGCTACTACCCAACCAAATCCCACCAACTCCCGCGAGCCAGAGCACTCCAAACGAGAGAGATTGGGCAGTGGTCATTCGTCTCTCTCTGGCCAAGTAGGGAGCCATCGGTACTGCGAGGCTGACCCCACCCCGCACGTCGCCGACCTCGTAGCCCTGATGGGCATGGCACTTCAGGCAGGACTCTTGTGTCATCATTGGCTCCATCATTCGTAGATAGGGCTCCGAACCAATGGAAGTGAACTCGAACATCTCGGTTTCACCTTGCTCAAACGCTCTCAAGGCCTCTGTCTCCCACTCATCTGCGGCGTTCTCTGGTCGAAGAGGATCGAGACTGGTAATGTGGCCCGCAACGCCGTACAGCTCGGCGAACTCCTCGTTCATCTGGCGCAACAAGTAGGCCGGATTCATTAAGGTTAGCTCCACCCCAGCAGGAGTTTCGATGTCACGCTCCTCGACGTGATCAAGATATGGATTCGGAGGCGTACGCTCATCTATGGGAACATAGACGCCGCCATGGGAAGCTGCCCAGAAGCGCACCGCTTGGTCCTCATCGAAGTGGGTTTGGGCCTCAGTTCGTGCCAACTCGCGCGTTACTCCGCGGATACGCAGAACGTTCCAGGCAACTAGCCCAGCTAAGATAACGGTCCAAACCGCAGCAAGAATCCAAGCATAGCGGGCAATCACATGGGCTCTCGCAGAGGATTGCTTTGGTGTTCCGGCTGGTGTCTTCATTGGTCACTACCTGATTGCTTTTCCTTGTCTTCGTACATCAACCTGTCTGCTTCAACCAACACTTCCTCCATTGACTTTCCGCTGTCGAGGGTCCAATGGACGCTACCGATGGCCAGGTCAACCGGGAAGTCCAATAGCGGGTTTGCCTTGTTCCTGCGTGCAACCTCAGCAAGAATGCGCTCCTTGACAAGCTCCGTCTCACCATCGGTTTCCGGGAGTACTATGAGGAACTCGTCTCCACCATAGCGAATAACGATGTCTGAGTTCCTAACGTTGTGCTGTAGAATATCTGCCACAGCCTGGAGAACCTTGTCTCCCATCGCGTGGCCGAAACGGTCGTTGACTTGCTTGAATCGATTGACGTCGATTAGAAGGACCCCAATCGGACGGTTGTAGCGCTTTGACCTTGTCAGTTCCCTTTCCAAGAACTCGTCTAGAACGTGGCGGTTGTATACACCTGTGAGAGGGTCATGACGGGCCATGCGAGCGAGTTTCTCTTCTAATTGCCTGCGTTCAGCAATACGGCCCACACGCTCAGCAATGGAGTTGACGAGAAGTCTCTCCTCCTTCAAGAATGGCCCCTCGTCGCTTTCTGGTTTCTCTTCCAGGTAGCAGACATCCACACATCCGACTGGCTCTCCCTCCATCGCGATGTTGCTTGATTGCCTCCACGCGGCCTCCCGGAAGTTTTGTGTCTTGTACTCATTGCCCTGCAGCGTGAGCCGTGCGCAGGTGACTTCCGGATACTGCCAGGAAGCTGGTATCAACTCTGCGGTTCCCTGAAGAATCTCCTCGAGCGAGATCCCGGGCTTCTCCACAAGACTGGAGATGCCATAAAGGCAACTTAGCTCCTTGACCCGCTCGTGCAATGCGTTTTCCATCCGCTTACGTTCCGTGATGTCGCGAAGAATACCACGCGTGGCGACAGGTTCTCCTTCTCGGAGCCGGCAGCTCACACTGCCTTCTATCTCGATCCTCTCGCCCATCTTTGAGACAAACGCTGCTTCGACGCGGGCGATTTCCCTTTCAGCTGTCAGGGGCTGGAAGATCTCCATACACAGAGAGTGGAAATCCGGATGCAACACATCATGCATAGTGAGCTTGGCCATTTCGTCCCTTGTGTACCCAAGAGTTTTCAACCAAGCACGATTCACGTAGCGAAAACGCCCATCTGGTCCCAAGCTCTGAACGAGATCGTGGGCGTTGTCAAAGAGATCTCGGAATCTCTCTTCGCTCTCCTGCAGCGACTTCTCCGCCTGCTTTCGCGCGGAAACATCGCGAGCAATGCCAAGCACCAAACGTTGTCCAGCAATCCTTATTGGATGGGTACGTATCTCAACTGGAACAATGCTGCCGTCTCTCCGGTTCAGGGAAAACTCGTCTGGGCCAGTCGATTTTCCTAGTACGTTCTTGGCAAGAAGAGCGGCTGCTCTTGGTAGCTGTTCAGCAGACACAAGCTTCAGCTTAAGAAAGCTCTTCCCGATGAGCTCCTTGCGTTTGTAGCCAGTAATCTCCTCAGCTGCTTTGTTTCCATCAGTCAATATGCCTTTCAGATCGCTAATGTAGTAACCATCGGGCGCATGCTCGAACAGAATCTTGAATCTCTCTTCAGAAGCCTGAAGTTCCGTATTGAGCTGCTCAAGTTCCAAAACTCGTTCGCGCAATCGATCGGTCTCGTGTGTTCTTTCCATGTGCTACACCATCCTGTTGCTTGCTTCACCAATTCGCCCAGCTTGGCGATACAGTCAGCCTACTGCTGGCTGGGAGGCAGACCACTGATTTTCCCCCGTGTGGGTCCACCTTCGGAACAAGCCTAGACAGAGTCCAATGCATAAGTCAAGGTGATTTGTCCGGAATCGCACAAAGCCTCAGAGACTGATTCGAGAACCTCTAAGTGCTGTCCGGAAGGGCACTACAATGATCTTCATTTGCTGCGATTGCGCCGTGCCTTCAGGATCGTTGAGTGGAACACGTGTTCCGCATTCCCATAATTCCTGGGGACTCAAACGCTGCCGACAAAACTCCTCAGACCGGCATAGACATTCATAACGCATCGAGCAGCAAGCCAAGGTACGCCGCCCTCTTGCCCTTCACGAGTTAATGCCCTTTGCAAGGCCTATTCAGTACCCCCTAGTGGACTACTTTCGAATTGGGTGGTGATCGGATTTCGAATCCCCCAGGCTCCAAACCACTACATGACGTCCAATGCGATGGCTCTTCCTGCAGCCATGTGGTCTTCATCAGCAAACCTGGTGGGCACCCACTGCTTGTGTTGTCCTCCGACTCCTCTTGACTCTACTATCTAGCCCATCTCCTCAATCATGGAGGGAGAACATCCGTGGATACGACTGCAACTATCGTCCGATTTGGCTTGGCCTTCGTCATCGGCATTCTTGTCGGCCTGCAGCGCGAGTATGCGCATCAGCAAGCTGAGCGGGGATTGTTTGCCGGCGCACGAACGCTGGCGCTGATCGGGTTGGCCGGCTGCGCGTCGGCTCTCTTGGCGAACCTGACGTCAATGCCGTGGATCTTCATCGCTTCATTGTTGGCCGTTGGGGCGCTGATCGCGATTTCGTATTTCGTAACCGCGTCGGCGGGGGACATCGGCCTGACGTCAGAGATCGCGGCAGTCCTCGTCTTTCTGATCGGTGCACTCTGCTATTGGGGAAGCTTGGAGGTCGCTGCCGCGCTTGGCGTCGGTACGGCCGTTCTGCTGTCGCTCAAGGTCAGCGTGCGCAGATTCGTCGGAAGGATCACTGAGCAGGATGTGCTGGCAACACTCAAGTTCGCGGTCATCACAGCAATCGTGTTGCCGCTGTTGCCGAACCGCACGTTCGGCCCTGCTCCGTTGGACGTTCTCAACCCGCAGAATGTCTGGCTGATGGTCGTCTTCATCTCGGCGATCAGTTTCATCGGATACGTGCTCATCAAGCTTGTCGGACCTCGGCGCGGTGTCGGCCTGACCGGACTGCTTGGCGGATTGGTGTCAAGCACGGCAGTTACGCTGAGTTTTACTCAACGAAGCCGCGGGCACGCAGCATTGGCGAAGCCGTTTGCCTTGGCGATTACGGTGGCCTGGACGATGATGTTTGCTCGGCTGCTCGTCGAAGCCGCCGTGCTCAATGGCCAACTGCTGTCCGCGTTGTGGATTCCAATCGGCGGAGCAGGTGGCGCAGGACTTGTCTATTGCGGCTACCTTCTCTTCTTCGCGAGAGAGAAAGGCGGAGGCGAAGAGATCGAGCTGAAAGCGCCGTTTGAGCTGGGCCCGGCATTGAGGTTCGCCATTGCCTATGC
>Ga0114923_10001080_pt1 | contig 19221 bp, 14 predicted proteins | sample SumtaG_FD_89578 | JGI IMG/M metagenome (GOLD analysis project Ga0114923, IMG submission 89578) | Deep subsurface microbial communities from Indian Ocean to uncover new lineages of life (NeLLi) - Sumatra_00157 metaG | ecosystem: Environmental > Aquatic > Marine > Oceanic > Sediment | place: near...
GATATAAGATGAGTGCGAAATCAGAGAAAATTAAACAAATTTTATTTGATTTAGAAAAAAATTCGGAAATAACAAATAGTGCCCTGATATCATTAAAGGGACAGATAATGGCAAGTGCTTTGCATAGTGATGTTGACGAACGAGCTGTAGGAGCGATGACTGCTGCTTTAACATCTGTAGGAACTAGAGTCGCAGATACATTAAGTACTGGAAAAACGGGATCTATCGTAATTACTGGATCCGATAAACTAATTATTGTGAATCAATTATCGCAATCAGTCTTGATAGCATTAGCACCTGCAGATGCCAAAATTGGTTTAATTGATTTTGAGATAAACACAGCTTTAGATAAAATAAGAATGGTACTGGGATAGAAAATTCAAAATTCAAATATTTTTTTTTTTTTAATTAAATTTCATAGGTAAAAATCAAGATATATAATATCAAAATTATGTCAGAATTACAATTAAGATTATATCTCCCATACATTCGGGGCAAGTTTCATAATAGCCATATTATTCAATTTTTACAACCACGGTTTCATTAAAACCTATTTGTTTTTGGTTAGAAAGGCAATTATAATTACAAGGTCAGAAGAGTAGTCTCAATACCGAATTAATAAATCTATTAGTAAAAATTTCATAACCTCTTACATTCAATTGCCCTTCTCTTCTCAATTTATATCTATTTTTTAAAAAAAATTAACAGTTACCACTTTTTTGAAAATTAATTTATGTATTATATAGCATCTTTTAAATATTTATACATAAAAGTTTTAAATTAAAGGTTTTTATTGTAAAAAACTATAATTAAACTATATTTAGCTAATTTTTAAGGAAAAAATTTTGGTTTTATAAAATTATCAAACACAAAGGTTTAAATATTAAAAAAAATATATAATAATTATAGAAATATAGAAAAAAAGAAAATAGATATAAAAAATTTAGAAATACCAAATTAAATAATAATTAATTTTTAAAAAAAGCGTATATTATAATATTTTTTTGATAATCAAATCCAATAAAAAAAAGAGATTAGATGATAAAATGAAAAGGATAGGTGTGAAAATTTTTGTAACTGGTTTTTTTAATTCTGGTAAAAGTACTTTAGTGCACACTCTTGACAATAAGGCAATACATATTGAAAAAAAATTAAAAAAAGCGTTTGATAATGATAAAAAAACTACAACTACGGGCTTTGACTTAGGAAAAATGGTGTGGATGAGGCCAAATTTAGATTTCCAAACTGATGGTGTAATAATGAGTAGAACAGAGTTTTTAAGAGACAAGGATGAATACTCAGGCTGGCACGCTTTAAATTTTGATTTAAAGGGATGTCCAGGTCAAATGCAATTTTCAGGTGTTCGAAAAATTTTAGCGAAAGGAAGTGATGGTGTTATTTTTTTGATTGACGGTTGTGATTTGGAAAATATAGGAAGCTCATTAGTAATATTAGAAGAAACAAAGGTAGAATTAGGCTCAAATATACCTATAAAACTTATTGCTAACAAATCGGATAAAGAAGATTATCACGGATGTGAAATGATCTCAAATTTAATCGGCGAACAAGTATTTCAAGGATCTGGCAAATATAACACAGGGGTAAAAGACGCCATAATTGAAGTACTTAAAAAAATATATTTCATTAGTGTAAATGAACCCAAAACACCTAAAATGGAGGCATTAATCTAATATGGCATATTTAAATCAGATAGATATTCTAAGCATGTTAAAAGAATTCAGAAAAAGAACAAATGTTATTTGCTCAAGCTTATTTACCACAGATGGTTTTTTAATAGCATTAGATCAGGCATCATTCACTGAAGATGATGATCAGCATGAATCTATTGGTGCTATTTGTGCAGGTATTGTTGATCTAGCAAACCATGGGATTCAATCATTCCCTAATGCTATACCAGTAAAACAAATTTCAATTAAAGCGGGAAATCAAACGAATATCGATGGGTTTGAGATAGTTCTTACTTCTCTGGTAAATGATATAATAATTTGCGTAATGTTTCCTAATACATTGAATTTAGGAGTAATTTTATTCGAACTTAATAACATTATTCAAAATCTTTCAAAATACTTTCAAGAAGTTGAACAAGACGAAATTATAGAGAAATTAAGTGTTTTATCATAAATATCTTAAATCTTTAAATTTGTGCTATCAGAGTTTTAAAAAAAAAAGGTTGTGCTGAAATGATATATAAATCAATATTAAATGTCGGAAGTACTAATTTCTGCCCAGAGTGCAGTGGTAATATCATTTGGAATAAAGAAAAAAGTGAAACTGTTTGTGAGCAATGTGGTTTAATTAATACTGAAAGAGAATTGGATCTAGCACATAAAGCAAAAAGAGCATATTCTAAATCAGAGAAGGTTGTAAAAACCAGGACAGGAAATCCAATTTCACCTATATTACCTGATATAAGTCTATGCACATTAATAGATAGAAGGAAGATTTTAAATCCTGATTTAAAAAGAGCTGTAAAAAAAGATTCTCATTTATCTTGGGAGAAACGAAATATACTAATTGCTTCTGTCGAACTAAGAAGAATTAGTTATAACCTAAATTTACCTGAATATATAAAAACCGAATCAATTAACCTATACAAAAAAGTCTTTAAAAAGAATTTATTGAGGGGAAGATCAATAAAAGGTATGATTACTGCCTGTATTTATTTCACTTGTAAGAAAATGAACATTCCTAGAACATTTCAAGAAATTCTACATGAAACCCCTGAAAGACCAAAAGTAGTAAAAAATTGTTATAGCCATTTAATTCATTTATTAAACTTGAAAGTACCTGGTATTAATCCAATTTTCTTTGTCTCCAGATTTACAGCAGATTTAAATCTAAATATTGATATAGAAAAAGCAGCTATTAAGTTGTTACAAGTATTTCTTAAGGAATCTTCTATCAGTGGAAAAGATCCTAAAGGCTTATGCGCTGGAGCTATTTATTTAGCTTCAAAATTTAAAGATATAAAAGTCAGTCAAAAAAGAATCGCAAAAACAACAGGAGTAACTGAAGTCACTCTTCGAGCGAGATATAAAGAGATTAAAAATAACCTGAATTTGTTTTCTCTCTTATTAGGGAAGAATTCATAAAAAAAAGAAAAATTTTATAGTAGTAATAAAAATAAGGATTAATAAAATGAGATTTCTGAAAATAAATAAAGAGGAGAGATTAAAATGTTAAAAGCTTATCAAAGTCTTGAAACACATTTAGAACAAATCCCATTCATAACCATTATTGGCAAATATGACCACACTCTTGGGCCCAGATCCCTTTATTCTTCAATTTGGCTTGAAGAGGAGGATTTTATTAGAGATCTTTTGAAAGATGCTTTAAGCACTAAAAATAAATTTGTTATTTTAAATTATACCAATTTTTATTCCCAAGTTTGCAAAATAGATGTGGAAGATGAGATGGCACGGGGTAAAAAGCAACATTATGCTATTATATTACTGCGTCACGTAGAGTATCCTTTAATTTCTACAATTCATTTAAAGCGTATTGAAATGATATTCCATAAAATTGGGATTAGAGAAATTCTTGCAAACAACCAAAAAGCATTTGAAGAGTTCTTTGAAGAAATTAATAACATTTATACAAATAAATACGATTTGTTACCCTTAGAATCCAAAAATCTGCAGATTCGAAGTGGAATTAACACAATTCAAGGATTTTGTGAATTGATCTTAAAAGAGAAAAAGACTAAAGGAAATATTTCAGTAAAGTCTACTATATCATATATCAAAATGATGTTAGATTCATGCAAGGATATAATTGAAGCCTTAAAAAAACCAAACTCTGCAACATAGGCTAATTTTTTTTTTTTATTAATTAAGTTCAATAAAATTTATTATGGTCAAAAAAGTACAAAAAAACCAACATATCCTTAATAAAATTGGGACATAAAATGATAAAACACCAATTAAATAAAGGAAATAAATATTTAGAAACAATTTTTGATTCAATTTCCGATGAAATTGTAATTTTAGAGAAAAATTATGTAATAAATAACGTAAATAAAGCGTTTTGTGTAAAATATGGTGTTTCTAAAGAGGAGGCTATAGGAAGTAATTGTTATAAATTAACTCATGGGCTAAATAAAATTTGTAAACCTCCAGAATGTAAATGTCCTGTTGAAGATGTATTAAAAACTGGAAAATATAGCGAATCTATCCATTCTCATTATATAAATGGTGAAAAAACGTACGTAGAGATAGCAACATATCCAATTAAGAATGATAGTGACGATATCACCCAAATTGTCAAGATTGGAAGAGATATTACAAAACGAAAGGAAAATGAGCGAAAAATTAATGAAATAAAAGAAGAATTGAGGCTAATCACATCTTCAGCTAAAGACGCTATTGTCGTAATTGACAACTTAGGAAAAATTGCTTTTTGGAATAAGGCAGCTGAAAATATATTTGGTTATGCCAGTGAGGAAATTCTAGGAAAGGATAGCGAATTACTCTTTAAATACGAGTATTATTACGAAGTTTTTATAAAAACCTTTGATAAAACAGAAAAATTAGGGAAAAATGCGACTATCGGTAAAACACTCGAAATAGAAGGCACACGGAAAGATGGGTGGGTTTTTCCTATTGAGATTTCAATATCTGTTGTAAAAATAAAAAGTAAATGGAATTCAATTGCAATCATTAGAGATATTACTGATCGTAAGATTAAAGACTATGAATTAAAGAAATCCTTAGAAACTACTAAGAGAATCTTAGAATCACTACCCATTGGCGTAATTCAAATTGGATATGATAAGAAAATACAGTATATCAATAAAGTTGCTATGGGATTATTAGGAACTGATCGAAAAGAAGAAATTATTGGAAAAATCTGTCATAATAATATATGCCCCGCACAAATCGATGCGTGCCCAATATTAGATCTTGGTAAGAAAGTTGATAACTCCGTAAAGCTTTTACTCAATCAAGATGGGAAAGCTATTGAAATTTTAAAATCAGTTATTCCTATAACTATTGAAGGCGAAAATCTATTGCTAGAAGCGTTCGTAGACATTAGAACATTAAAAAAAACGCAAAAAAAATTAGTGGAATCTGAATCTGATTTAAAAGCCTTGAATGAAAGATTAGAGGAAAAAGTCTTTTTAAGAACATATGATTTGGGTTTACGGATTAAAGAACTATCTTTTCTCTTCGGTATCTCTAAGATTTTTGAACAATCCAATATTACGGTTAAAGATGCTTTTAATAAAGTGGTGCATCGAATTCCAGCTTCCATGCAATATCCCGAAATAACATGCTCCAGAATAGTTTTTGATGAGCAAGAATATAAAACGAAAAATTTTAAAGAGACCAAATGGAAACTAAGCTCGGAAATAATAGTCGGTCCGACGAAAAAGGGAAGTATTGAAATTTACTATTTAAATGAAAAACAGGAAGCGTATCAAGGACCTTTTTTAAAAGAGGAAAGGGATTTAATTGACTCAGCTGCTGAAGTCTTAGGAAGATTCATTGAACACAGACGTGTAGTAAAAAGATATATAGACTTATATGATAACTCTCCGTACGGTATTTTGATCTTAAAAATGGATGGTATAGCTGTAGATTGTAATTCCAGATTAGAAGAATTAACGGGATATAGTAAAAAAGAAATAATTAATACAAATTTAAAAGATTCCATATTATCTACACCTATGTATGCTACCTTATTTGATAAAATGCGTCAAACATTAATAGAGGGTGTGATAGCGGGATCTACTGAATTTACAATTAAAAAGAAAGATAAAAAAACTATTTGGGTTGAATTAAATTTTTCTTTAATAGACGTAGGGGAAAAAAAGTTGATTCATGCGCTATTTCGAGATATTTCTATTTTAAAACGATCTGAACAGGAAGTAGTAAATTTGTCACACACTTTAAAATCAGTTTCTCATGAATTAAGAACACCATTAAACGCTATTATTGGTTTTACTGACTTACTTTTAAAGAGCGCTTATGGTTCCTTAAACGAAAGACAATATGAATTCCTTCTACACATAAAATCTTCCGCTGAACACCAATTTGATATGATAAAATACATTTTAGATATCTCAAAAATAGATGCTGGATTATTACAACTAAACATTCAAGAATTTAAACTACTCCCATATATAAGAGATATTAATTCTATTGTAAAACCTTTATACGATAAAAAGGAATTAAAATTCAATTTTGAGGGAATTAACGATTCTGTTTATATAAATGCCGATACTATTAGATTTAAGGAAATTCTTTTAAATCTATTTAGCAATGCTATAAAATACACAGAAAAGGGAAGTGTTACATTAAGAGTAATGGAGAGAAATGAATATTGGGAATTTCAAGTTGAAGACACAGGAATTGGTATTGAAGAAAAAGACTTTTCTAAAGTTTTTAAGGAGTTTGTAAGAATCGAGAGAAATTTAACTAATGAGACACCAGGTACCGGCCTTGGATTACCTTTAACAAAACGATTAATTGAAACTCATGGAGGAAAAATTTGGTTTAGAAGCGATTATGGAAAGGGAACGGTATTCTTCTTTACAATTCCTAAAAATCAATTCAAAACAAATTAATTTCAATTTAATGTGAACTAATAAGATAGTTGAAAATTTATGTCAAAAAATATTAAAATCAAGAAAAATCTAAAAAATATTACCGAGAATAAGATAGCAGAACAAAAATTAAAAAAATCTGAAGAAAAATTTAGCAATATATCCGAAGATCTTAATGTACTGGATGAAGTGAATGTGAAGCTATATAAGAATGAGATGGTAAGATACAAGGCGCCCTTGGATTTAAAAAAATATAAAATATTAATAATCGGGATTTTACTTGGAGTTTTATATTGGATTATTGAATCTATAATTCATACGTTTATATTTACTAATTCGCAAAGCTTAATAGAGCACATACTTTTCCCACCCGCTCACGAAGTCTGGATGCGTGTAATTGTTGTATTTTTACTAATAATATCAAGTACATATTTTCAATTCCTCTTTAATAGAAAAAAAATCGTAAAACAAGCATTAAAAGCGTCTGATCACAATCTTGGGGAACGGGTTAAAGAACTAACTTGTTTATATGGGCTTTCCACACTTGTTGAAAATTCCGATACTTCCATTGAAGAAATATTACATGGAACTCTTAATTTAATTCCACCTGCGTGGCAGTTTCCAGAAATTACATGTGCGAAAATAAAATATAATAATAAAGAATTTACAACAGATAATTTTAAAGAAACGGATTGGAATTTATCTTCAAAAATTATGGTCAATAATAGAGAATTGATTATTGATATCTTCTACCTTGAAGATATACCCTTTCTTAAGGAAGAAGAAGATTTAATAGACGATATAGGAAAACGATTAAAAAATGTCATTGAACAAAAGGAAGCAGGACAAAAATTAAGAGAATCTGAAGAAAAATTCAGATCAATAAGTTCTTCAGCCAAAGATGCTATCATTCAAATTGATAATAATGGAAAAATAATTTATTGGAATGAAGCATCAGAAAAGATATTTAGTTATAAGTATAATGAGGCAATTGGAAAGGATTTCTATGAGTTACTAACGCCAAATAAGCATCAGGAAGCTTTTAAGCAAGGTCTATTGAAATTTTTGAAAATGGGGCAAGGAGATGTAGTTGGAAAACCAATAGAAATTGAAGGTTTAAAAAAATATTCCGCAAAAGTTCCAATTGAATTAACAATTTCTCCTGTAAAGGTGAAAGATAAATGGAATGCAGTAGCAATTATAAGAGATATTAGTGAACGCAAGAAAATAGATCTAAAATTAAAAGAATCCGAGGAAAAATATCGCTTGCTTGTTAACAATCAGGGCGATCTAGTTTGTAAACTTGATTCAGAAGGAGTTATTCTCTTTGCTAGTCCATCATATTGTAAAACTTTTGGACAAACTGAAGAAGAAATGCTAGGAAAAAAGTTTATGCCATTAGTTCATAAGGATGATCTCGAATTATCATTAAAAGAGATGGAGAAACTTTATAGTCCTCCATATTCTGTTTCTATGGAACATCGTGAGTTGACTAGAGATGGATGGCGCTGGTTATCTTGGGTGGATACGGCAGTATTAGATTCGAATAATAATGTCAAAGAAATTATTGGTGTAGGGAGAGATATTACCGAACGTAAAAAAATGGAGGAAGCAATCAGACAGGCCAATGAAGAACTAGAAAATAAAGTGGGGGAGAGAACAGAACATCTTAATAAAGCTTTGGAAAAAATAACGAAATCTTCACAATTCAAGACTAAATTTTTAGCTAGGATGTCCCATGAGTTAAGAACACCATTAAATCCTATTATTGGTTTTGCTGATTTACTTTTGAAAGATGAAAATAGTTCTTTAAGTCAAAATCAAAAAGAATATCTTAAAGCTATAAAATTTTCTGCTGAAGAACAGTTAAAGATGGTAAAAAATATTTTGGATATATCAGATATGGAAAAAGGAGAATTTGAATTGAATTTTAAAGAATTTCCATTAAAGAGCATGATAAATCAAGCCGTATCGATTTTCAAACCACAAATTGATGAAAAAGCATTAGAATTTGAGATAAAGGGTTTAAAAACAGAAAAAAAAATATTTGCTGATCCAATTAGGTTTAAAGAAATTCTTATGAATTTATTGAGCAACGCCATTAATTATACACCAAAAGGAAAAATAATACTTATAGTTCAGGAAAATCGTTCAAATTGGATATTTAGCGTAGAAGATACAGGTATTGGAATAGCAGATGAAGATCACGATATAATTTTTAAAGAATTTGGAAGAGTAAATTCTCCAGATGTAAATTCAGTTCCAGGAAGCGGTCTAGGCTTATATTTAACAAAACGATTAGTATATTTACATAAAGGTAAGATAAATTTTGAGAGTAAATTTGGCAAGGGATCTATATTTCAATTTACAATCCCAAAATCTCTTCAGAATCAAGAACCTTCAGATGTAAAAAATTAAAGCTTAAGAAAGATTGATAAAAAATATGTCAAAAAAGGTTTATATTATAGAAGATAACGTAAAAAATATGCTATTATTTGAAGCAATATTAGGTCTAATACCTAATATAGAATTACACACTGAAACTCAAGGAGATAAGGGTTTGGAGTTAATAAAGTCTGGAAATCCGGATATTATCATTTTAGATATTAACCTTCCAGAAATCAATGGAAAGGATATATGTATTGAACTTCGAAAAATGGAAAAATTTAAAAATATCCCTATTATTGCTGTAACTGCTCTTGCCATGAAAGGAGATAAAGAACAAATTTTAGATGCCGGTTTTACTAAATACGTTGCTAAACCTATAAATATTGATGAATTTAGTGAAATGGTTACGAAATTTTTATCCTGAAAAAACTACCAAAAAAGTGTATTAAGAAATAGAGTGAAGGGTTTATTGTATATTCAAGATAAAAGAGAAATAATCGTATCTGCACTCATAAATTTAGTCTACTTTATTTACATAAAGATAAGTATTCAATGCTACTTTTATTTCCCCCATTAACCTAATTAATCTATTAACATCATCAATTTCAGAAATACAAATTAAATTTTTAATATTAAACATTGAGAGATTTGGATTAACCATAATTATATTTAAATTTTCTGGACTTGAAATTGTTAAGTGATCAATATCTTTTGGTGATATATCTTCAAATGAAATGGTTAACTGGGCAATTAATTTATGAGTTTTGTTAACAATTGATGTATTAAAATCATCAGACATGGTTTGAACAACAATACTGTTATTCAGATCAGTAATAAAACACATGAGTTTGGCAAATCCTTTAATTTTATTATCCAAAATTTGCTTTAAATTCAGGGATTCTTTTGAAAAACTACTTAAAATTTCATAAAAAGCGTTATATGTTCTATAATTTAAGTTAGGATATATACTTGTAAAATATATAGGTAAATCTAATTTTTCTTTAATTGTGGTTGAAATACTGTTAAGTTCTAATTCACGGGTTTCTTCATTTATTAAATCAATTTTATGTAAAAATAATATGACTTCTGAATTGTAAGTTTTTTCTTTATTAATATCCAGGATAAGTTGAATTTCATCAATTATATTTTGACTATTATTTTCCCAACTAGGATAATCAACGACATATATTAAATAACCAGCATTTTGAAATGCAATCTTTTGCTCATTTTCATTCTTCAGTAAAAATCCTAATTCTTGCCCTGACGAGTCAAATAATCCTAAATTAAAGTCTAACCATGAATAAACTGAAGGTGTCAAACCTCTTGTTGGCTCAAGAGAATTATATAATAACTCCTTAGGATCATGACCTTCAAAGATGAGCTTTTTAATACTAGTTTTTCCTGAACATGCTCTTCCTAATAGTAAAATTTTTTTCCCTAAAGGTCTCTTGAAAAATGGTTCTATATTTTCTAAGATGTAAGTATTTCTTTCATCTTTAGGCATCGCTAGAGCAACCTTCGCAAGACCAATTAGTTGTTTTTTTAACTTATAGGTGTTAAGTTTTTCTTTTTCATGCATCACTAATAATAGAATTTCGTATCCGATAGTTTCTACCTTTCTTTTATCACAATAGCTTATAATAATTTGATCTTCAATATTAACTTCAATTATTTCTTCTTTTAAGAAATCTAGAGAAATGGAATGTGCCATATACACATGATTTAATTCTGTATCCGATAATTCAAAAGTTTCAGGATATTTGACATCCAAAACTGAGCCTTTTTGATTATCCCAACTGAAAAGTGCAAGTCCAACTACCATTTTATTATCCCATTAATATTTTTTTATCTTATCTTTATTTAAATAATAATCTTCATCAAAGAAATTTTGAAAAATACTCCTAAAATTCGGTTTGAATTTTTTCAAGTTTTATCCCAAAATCCTCTGCTATAGCAATTAAATTTTCATTAGATAAAGTTTCAGAGACGCATACTATCTTCGAAATGTAATAATCTGGAAGATCTAAATGTTTCATGATAATAGTTAATCCTTTATAGCTAGACATTAAAAAATAGTTTATATTATCATTTTCTACCATATCTAGGAAAGATTGATTAAATTGAGCAAGTAAATTGTGAAAAGGATTAATTAATTTAACGTCAAAATCGTTTGAGATATATTGAGCAACGATGGAGTTAGTTTTATTTGTGATAAAACCCATAGTTTTTGAGTAATTTTGAATTTTATCAATCAATAAATCTCTTAAGACTTCAGATTCAGGAGTGATCATACTTAATATTTCACAAAATGCATTAAATACACTATATATATATTCTGGGTATATACTAGTTATATACAAAGGAAGATTTAATTTCTTCTTAATTTTTTTTTCAACTTCGGCGTTAAATCTGTCTTGAGTCTCCTGGCTTTGATTATTTTTCAATAAATCAATTTTATGGGCGAAAATTATTAATTGCGCATTATAGCTATGTATTATTAAAATTCCCATTATTTTTTTTATATCATCCATAACATTTTGGTGATTATCATTCCAGCTAGGATAATCAAATATATATATAACAATACTTGAGTTTTCAAAAGCTAAAGTCATTTCATTCTCATTATCCAATATATTATCAAATTCTTGACCAGACGAATCGAAAAAACCCAAATCCAAATCAAGCCATGTATAAACAGATGGAGTGATACCTCTTGTTGGTTCAAGTGGATTAATTATTAATTCTCTAGGCTCTTTACCTTCAAAAACTACCTTTTTAATGGTTGTTTTTCCTGTTCCACCCCTTCCAAGAATTAATAATTTTTTTTCTGTTGTTTGCCTAAAAAACAACTCAAGTTTTTTTATAATATAATCATTTCTCGCTGATCTTGAAAGTTTATAAGCAGATTGTGAAAAAGAGTTAAGTTTTGTTTTTAAATAAGATATAGTTATTTTTTCTTTCTGATGAACAATTAAAATAGAAATTTCAAGTCCATATTTTTTAAGTCTTGTTTTATCACAATAGCTGATGATGATTTGATTATTAAATTCATGCTCAAATAACTCTTCACCTTTACTTTCTGACAAAGAGTGAGCCATCCTAATTTTATTCATTAAATCTGGAGTCAGATCTAAATGTTTAGGATATTTAAAATTCGTTACAAGACCTAATGTCTCATCCCAACTAATAAATGCCAAACCTAAAACCATTTTTAAAACCTTGCATATTCTTTATCTTTTTTCATTAACAAATAAAAAAAATATTTCTTTATTAATATAAATTCTAGATTTATTATTTAATTCTTTCTATATTCACTAAAAAAATAAACTGAATTTTATAGAAATTCAATTATTCCATATTTCTTTAGTATAAAATTATTTAATATCATTATATTTATGAAATTTATAATTCTTTTTATCACAAGATTTAAAGAAAGAATTAGAAAATAAAAAAAAATGCAATAAATTGTGCCCCATGAGAATTTTTGAAATTTAATTATTTCAGATTTATTTTTTTTCCATATTTAAGTAAAAATGTTTTAGATTTACAAAATGATCTAGTCAAATAAAGAAACAACAAAAGTTTCTTGCTTCAAGGGCTAGTGATCAGTTACTCACCAGTATAATACAAGATAAACTTGATCCTATAGAAGAGGGATTTAAGTTAGAATTGAAAGAAGAATTTGAAATAGACTTTATAGAGGAATTTAAGATAGAACCAATAGCAATTAAAACAGAGAAAAAACAAATGAATACTCTTTCCAAAAGATTTAAATATGATTTGGAAAAAAAATTCAATACAGAATTTAGCGATAGTGATATTTTTACCCAAAAGACTTATCCAAAAATCGATAAAAAGCAGCTCGAATACTTACAACATGATGTACGGCAAGCTGTATTGTTATATTTTGTTGACCCTAATAGTCTTCATGACAAACAGAAGGAGATTATATATGAAGAGCTATTTCAAATTGACGAGGAAGGTATTGACGACAGAATTGTACAGTTAAAGGCACTTAATAAATTTGCAAAGTTTTTTAAAAAAATAATGGGAGATTAATAGAAAGAGGTTCATAAAATAGTTTTTTTCTGGACATAAAATGGATTATTTTTTGAACATAATAAGAATTGCCCCTTTTTCTATAAAAGTTTTAGAGTATCACGTTCTAACTATTCTCCCAGAAACCTAACCTCTATATGGGCAAAAAGAAAGAAACTTTAACCCATAATTAATCCCTTATAGTGAATTACGTATCGCAAATATTTATTAATACTATTTACTTATAAATTTTTAGACAAAAAGATCCAAAGTTTTAAATAAAACTAGTATATCAGTAGATTTGGGTTAAATTATATTTTTACCTTATCAAATTAAATTAAGGGTTGTTTAATATAAATCAAGAAGTTCTTAATATTTTACTAATTGAAGATAATGTGGCGGATGCTACTTATATTAAGAATTTATTATCAAATGTGGATTCAAGGACTTTCAACGTTAATTGGTGCAAAAGACTTCAAAAAGGTTTGTACGCACTTGAAAGCCAAAATTTTGATGTTATTTTATTGGATCTGTCTCTTCCTGATAGTTTTGGGATAGAAACTATATCGGATACAATTGAAATGGCACAAACAATCCCAGTTATTGTATTAACTGGAGAAGACGATGATTCATTGGCAGTCCGTGCTGTTCAACAAGGAGCCCAAGATTATTTAATCAAAGCAAAAGTGGATTATGTTGGATTATTACATTCCATTAAATATGCAATTGAACGTAAGAGATTGGGGGAGGCATTAAAGGAATCTGAAGAAAAACTAAAAGTCTTAAATGAAGAATTAGAGCAAAAAGTGAGAGAGAGAACTTTTGATTTAGGTAAACGGGTCAAAGAGGTTACTTGTCTCTATGATATATCTAAAATAGTAGGGCAATCCAATAATACAATGGAAGAAATTTTTATAAAAATCGTTGACCGGATTCCTATTTCTATGCAATATCCCAAGATAGCATGTTCTAGATTAATCTCTGATGGAAAAGAATATAGATCGAAAAAGTTTTTGGAAAGTAAGTGGAAATTAAGTTCGGATATTTTAATAAATTCACATAAAACAGGAAGTGTTGAAATTGTATATTTAGATGATCCCCCAACGAATTTTGAAGAACCTTTTTTAAAAGAAGAAAAGGATTTAATTAATGCAATTGCTGAAATTTTAAGTGGATTTATTGAACGTAAACAGACAGAGAAAGCAAAGAGACAAGCTCACGTTGAACTTGAAGCAATTTTTAATACTGCTGGCGGTGGAATGCGGGTTATTGATAAGGATTTCAATGTTCTTAAGATAAATACTCCCTTTGGGGAACTCGCGGGTTTAAGTAAAGAAGAATTTACAGATCAAAAATGTTTTGAGCAATTTCCAGGTCCACATTGCAATACTTCAGAATGCACAATGAATCGTATCCTTAATGGTGAGGAAAGAGTTGATAATGAGGTGATAAAAACACGTAGGGATGGTAGTAAAATCCCAACAATGGTCATAGCAACTTCTTTAAAAAATGAGGATGGTGAACTTATTGGTTTAGTGGAAGACTTCAAAGATATGACTGAACGCATACAAGCTGAAGAATCTTCTAAACAAGCAAGTGCAGAATTTGCTACTATTTTTAATGCAGCAGGAGATGGAATGCGTGTTGTAGGAACAGATTATTCTGTACTCCGAGCAAATAAAGCCTTTGCTGAGATAGTTGGATTAAATGAAACCGAATTAATTGAACAGAAGTGTGATGAGCAATTTTGGCATGAATATTGCTCAACTCCTCTTTGTACTCTACAGCGCATTATTAACGGCGTTGAATTTATTGAAATGGAAGCTGTAAAACAACGCTCAGATGGTACAAATGTTTTTGTTATCATTACAGCAACACCATTTCGCAATGCTGATGGTGAGATAAGTGGAGTAGTAGAGGTTTTCAAAGATATTACCCTTCGTAAGCAAACGGAAAAGAATTTAAGAGAATCTGAAGAAAAATATCGACTTCTTGTCAAAAGTTCACCTTACTCAATTATTTTATTAGACATTAATGGATCTATTAGTGATTGTAATCAAATAACTGAAAAGTATCTAGCATTATCCCGAGATGAGATTGTTGGTAAAACTATTGATGATATTAATTTAATATCAGAAAAGGATAAACAATTAATACTAAACAGTGTTCAAGAATTAATAGATATTAAAATCACAGAGCCAAAAGAATTTGAATTTATCAATGAAAGCCGTGAAAGAATATGGTTAGAAAATATTTTTTCATATGTTAAAATAGGTGGTAATGACTATATTCAAATTCTTTCAAGTGATATTACGGAAAGGAAGAAGATTGAATCAATTATTCAACAGGAACTTGAAAAATTAAAAGAACTAGATAAGTTAAAGAGTGAATTTGTATTACGAGCTTCCCACGAGCTGAAAACACCACTGAATTCTGTATACAGTGCTTCTACAATTTTATTAAATTATTACCAAACTTATTTAGATGAAAGGGGGAAGAGACTAATTAAAATCATTAATAAAGGTGGAAAAAGGCTCAAAAACCTAATTGTTGATTTGATTGATGTTTCAAAATTAGAATCTGGTGTAATTAGTATAGAGAGGAAATTTGAGGATTTAAGGAAAATTGTAGAAGAATGTGTTAATGGTTTATATTATTCGTTTATAGAACGAGAACTCTTCATAAATGTTGAAATTACAGGAGAATTTCTTATAAAAGTAAATAAAAGTAGAATTGAGCAAGTAATAATAAATATTTTATCAAACGCCATAAAAAATACACCACCAAGAGGGAAAATAACTGTCAAATTGCAAAAACATGACGAATACATCGATATTAAAATACAGGATACTGGTGTAGGATTTACAGAAGAAGAAAAAGAGAAATTATATAAAAAATTTGGAAAAATTGAAAGATATGGAAAAGGTATGAATATAGTTACAGAAGGTACAGGTCTTGGTTTATTTATATCAAAAGAACTGATTGAATTACATGGTGGAAAAATTTGGGTGGAATCCAGAGGACGGAATGAGGGATCTACTTTTACAATAAGGATACCAAAAATAAATTAGAATATATCATAAATTTCAGTCATTCTTAATTTCTTAATAGAAATTTAGGGATTTTCATTATTTAATATTTTTTTTTGAAGATTATTGTGTTACCATTTGATAAATTAATGAAATTCTTTAGATCTTTCAAATAAAGAAAATTATAAATAGTTAAATAATATTTCAAAACGGGGAAACTCGAAAGGTTTAGTTAAAAATCCATCTGCCCTGATTTCTTTCACTCTTTTTCTTACTTCTGATTCTGGGACTGCTGTTATGAAATATACAGGTATGTCACTAAATCTTTTGTATTTTTCATCAAACTTAATCTTTTTACATATTTCATAACCATCTATATCTGGCAGAACGATATCTAATAATATCAGTTTTGGGGTATATCTTGTTAGTTCCTCTAATCCTTTTGTTCCTGTTGTTACTCCTTTACAATAATATCCCCTCAATTCAAAAAAATCGGTTAAAACCATAATAGTTGCAGAGTCATCTTCGATAATTAAAATATCGTATGTTTCTTTTTCTGGTTCAATATCAGATAAAATTTCATTAATTTTCTTCTCGAGAAATATGCTTTGATTAAAGATTTCTTTTATCCTTAATAAGATCTCTGCTTTTAACTGATTTGAATATCTTTCAATTATCAATTGTGAAAATCCTTTTATAGATGTTAATGGTTCTTTTAACCCATGGTAGATTTTAGAAATATTTTCTAAATATGATATTTTTGAATACCCATCTACATAAAAATTAACAGCCTTCCTAATTAGTTTTGAAATTGTTGAAAAATCGTGGCTTTCTGCAAAATTTTGCCATTTAAACTTGGTGTCTTCAGCAACATTGAATCCAATATATTTCTTAGTATTTTTAATTTTTTTTTTTATATCAGTAATATAATTACACCATAATTTATCTCAAATTTTGATATTTTTTATCAATAATTCTTTATTAATATATAATAATTTATATTTTTAATAATTTGTATTTAGTTTTATAAAAAAAATTGCTAAACAAATAAAAATCTTATTCTTATTTTCGATATATAACACTTTAATTATCTTTCAAATAATTCCTTTATTTTATTTGATGCTTTACTTAAGAGGTTCAGTCTTAGATCATCTGATTCTTGGTCTGCTAGATAAAATGTCTGCTTTAAAAATTTTATTTTATCAATTAAATTATCAAAGATCCAAGAAAATTTTTCACCTTGCCCAAATTCATTAAAATCTCTTTTTACACTTCTCAAAATTTTCTTTATTGACTTATTACCTAATTTTTGATCCACTTTAGAGAGAATTAAATCAACTTCGCTATAATATATTAAAAGGATAAAATTTCTTTCGTAACCACTTATGTTAATATTTCTTAACATAAATTCACCATTACTGGAAGACATTTTAAAATACTCTAACGCTTGTAGGCTTAAACTATTTACGGTTCGTAATAGAGATGTACAAACTAGCGAAAACATTGCCCCTATTGCCATAGTATCTAATTTAACGTTTGAATATTCTGCAATTATCATTCCTTTCCCATCAATTAAATAACATGATTGAAGCCTTCCTTTTGAAGATAATTCTCGTAATATATCCTGTAATAATTCTATTTTACCCTTTCCTTCATCATCTTCCTCAACAGTAATTATACTTTCGCCTATAGTTGATAAATTTGAGTAGGAATCTATTTCCGATTCTCTTAGACTAACTTGCAATTCTTTTCTTCCCTTTTCAAATTTTAACTTTTCTTTTTCGAAATCCAAGTTTTTTCTCTCAAACTGTCGTCTATTTCTTTCTAAAGTCTCTTCCATTCTATTCATTTTTAACTCTATTTTCTCAATATCAAGTTTTTTTTCTTCAAATGATAAGCTGAGATCCTTAAAATGCTGTCGTGCTTCATTTAACTTTCCCGTTTTTTCCTCAAACTCATTTTTACTCTGATTTAACAAATCATTCTTTTCGTCTATCTCAATCAATTTTTGCTGATATTCTTTCCTCATTTCTATTAAAGAAAGATTTCTCTGTTCATATTCATACACAGTTTCTTCTAACTTTTTATCCCTGACTTTAAATTCTTCAACCTTATTGTCTAGCTCTTTTATTTTTTCCTTTTGAACTAATTCCAATTCATTTATTAATTTTAATTTTTGATCAAATGCAATCTTCTCCTCACTATCAAGATTTTCCAAAGATTCTTCTAATATCTTAATATTTCTATCCTCTTCAACTATGGTTGAAATCACATCGTCCTTAACATTTTCAACAACAGGACTTATGGATTCATCTTGGGAAAAAAAATCATTTTCTTTAAAGAAATCTATATCATCCTCTTTTTCAAGATCATTTTTTTCAGTTCCTAAATTATTATCTTCTTTTTTCTCATTATTCATCAATTTTTACACCATATTTCTTTTTATTTTATACATTATAATAAAGAGCCTAATTCATCGAACAATTCTTCAGAATTGTGTTGTTTAATTTGTTTATTTATTTCTTTAATAACCCTATTTGTTTCAAATTGAATCAATCCAATATTTATTCTTTTAGGAAATATCACTTGTAAAAGAATATTAGAGAATGCTCTTGAAATTAAAATTGTAAAATCTTCATCGAGATTTTTGCCTAAACTAGCATCAATCTTTATTTGATCTAACATTTGATTTGCATTAACAATCTCAATTCCTCTGTCAGCCATAGATAAAATACTAGCAGAAATGGCTGCAAAATTTGTTCTTACTTCTCTTTGTTCCTCATCTTGCTGGCTATTCGAAGCTATGACTAGACCATCTTCTGTTATTAAACATGAACTTGAAACATCTGTATTAACTATAAGGTCATCTAATAATTGTATTAAATTATCTTTTAATTCTGACATAATTTTTATATTATGTATCTTGATTTTTACCTATGAAATTTAATTAAAAAAAAAAAATATTTGAATTTTGAATTTTCTATCCCAGTACCATTCTTATTTTATCTAAAGCTGTGTTTATCTCAAAATCAATTAATCCAATTTTGGCATCTGCAGGTGCTAATGCTATCAAGACTGATTGCGATAATTGATTCACAATAATTAGTTTATCGGATCCAGTAATTACGATATCCCGTTTTTCCAGTACTTAATGTATCTGCGACTCTAGTTCCTACAGATGTTAAAGCAGCAGTCATC
>Ga0114923_10001081_pt1 | contig 19205 bp, 14 predicted proteins | sample SumtaG_FD_89578 | JGI IMG/M metagenome (GOLD analysis project Ga0114923, IMG submission 89578) | Deep subsurface microbial communities from Indian Ocean to uncover new lineages of life (NeLLi) - Sumatra_00157 metaG | ecosystem: Environmental > Aquatic > Marine > Oceanic > Sediment | place: near...
CCGTAGCAGTTCGTCCTGATTGAATGACAACCCAGATACTGCGCAATATCAATCCATTTATGATGATTGATTACCGCCTGCTTTCTCTCCTTCTTCGAAGACGACGCCATCTCCCCCTCTCCGTCGCACATTATCAAAAGCATCTCGACCCCATGCTCCGCTGCGTTCTTCTTCAGCTCCCGCAGGTAATTGTATATCGGCACCTCGAAAAGTGTATTAACAAACTCTACCCCGCCAATGCCGAACTCTTCTCTCGCTATCCTTGGAAAATCCAGGTTCGTCCACTTCCCTGCTTTAATCTCATCCACAAGTGCCCACTCTTGCAGCGAAATATCGTCTTTCGCACTCCTCACCGCCGCGCTCACCCTCGAATTCTTTATCATTCCTAACCCGCTAAGCGCTGCGCCCGCCGCAAGCGATTTGCCCAGTAAAACCCTGCGTGTCATTTCGCCCATTGTCTTAACTCCTTAATTTTCTAAATCAAAACCTTATTTTGTTCCTTTTGCCGACCTCCCCAAGAGTATAACTGACAACACACTGCCCCCGCAAGCTTCCTTTGATTTAGCACCGAATCCCTCCGCAGACTTTTTTTGATTTAGCCCCCCCCGCGCGCTGGGGATCAATTAACCAGTGACTAATCAAGCCTTTTTTGCTTTTGCGCCAAGGCTGCAGAAATACTTTTCTCAATCCCGGGCTGGTCGGGCTCGAGTTTTAAAGACGCCTGCCAGTATCTTACTGCCTCGTCAAATCTGCCCATCGCGTAAAGCACACTGCCAAGCTTGTTATGCGCAAGAATCTGGTTCGGATTGAGACGCAGCACCTCTTTTAAATGCTCAACGGCATCATCGTACCTGCCCTGTTCAGCCAGTAACATCGCTAAATTAAAGTGCAAACCGGGTTGCTCCGGGTTGAGCTTTAAGCTTTGCCGCATATAGACCTGTGCCTTTTGCTTATCACCTTCTTCAAAGCAGATTCTGCCCAGGTGGCGATAGAGCCCATAATAATCCGGATGCTGCAAAAGCATCTCTTGGCAAAGCTCCCTGGCCGCTGTAAGTCTTTTCCCTGCGATAAGATGATGTACCTTCTCAACCGACACGTGCAAATCAATCATGTCTTTTGGGTCTTTTTTGCTTTCGTCGAATCGAAATTCTTCAGCCACCTTACCGGAAACATAGCCAAGCGATTCGAGGCGTTTGCGCGCCTGCTCGTCCAACAGCGTCTTACTGCTCGAGCCCGAAGTGGGAACCGATTCTTCCAATATCCTTCGTAAGCGGTCCTGCAAAACCCTGGCCTGTTGCGGCGATTGGCTTATCAGGTTCTTGGATTCCTGCCGGTCTCTGACAAGGTCATACAATTCCGGCCGCGTGGTCTGGATATATTTCAACTTATCAGTTACAACACCCAACAGAGTATTCGCGTTGTACTTTGTAGGAATGAGCGATTCTGTATAAATGTGTCGTTCATTGCTTAATATGGATTTTCCAAACAAATACGGCCGCAGGTCTTTACCCTGAACCTGTGGCGGAACCGCAATATCCAATAAACCGCAAACGGTCGGCACGATGTCAATCAGACCTACTAATTCTTCTACCTCTTTTGCTTGCTTCTGGCCGGGCAGCTTGAAAATCAAAGGAACCTTGATAGTGCTTTCATAAATAAAATAGCCATGCGTCAATTCACCATGTTCTCCGAGCATCTCACCATGGTCACCGGTGATAATGATTAGCGAAGAATCAAACAGGCCAAGCTCCTTGAGCTTTTGGATGACCGGCCCAATACAATAGTCGGTATAGGCAATCTCACCGGCATAGGGATTGTCCGCAAACTCAGAAGCAAACGGTTCCGGCGGCTCGTAATCAAAATGCGGGTCGAAGTAATGCAAAAACAGGAAAAACTTCTCATCTTTATGCCTCCCGAGCCAGTCCAGAGCAAGACGCGTCGTTTGTCCGCCCTTGCGCTCCACCATAAGATCGGCTATTCCTGCTTTCTCAAAGCGGTCGTTAAAAGTATCAAAGCCCTGGCCTATGCCGAATTGGCTGCTCAGAACTGATGCACTAATTATCCCGCCGGTTACAAAGCCATCCTCTTTTAGTATCTCCGCGAGTGTAACTTCGGATTCGTTGAGCCGATAGTCAAGGTTATCGTGAATGCCGTGATACGGAGGAATCGTGCCGGTCAGCATGGAGCAGTGGGCCGGCAATGTCATTGGGGCGGCTGTGACAACGTTTTTGAAAATAACGCCCTGCCCGGCGATTTGGTCTATGTTGGGTGTGGTTCGGCGAGTTTGACCATAGCAGCCGAGATAATCGGCACGGCAGGTATCGATACTGATAAGGATAACATTATCTATGCCGCCACTAAAGCTCTCTGAAAACACCAATAACCATACCAGAGCTGCGACCAATACCGCCAACAGGACGAATACAAACCACAACCACCGCCCCCCCTTTAATTGTGATTTGATTCGTCTCTGGCGCATAGACAATAGTTCCAGGCTTTTCTATCGTACTCCAACGACCGCCTCTTCCATACCTGCACAGTCTACCCTCACCCCGAATAAATCGCAACAATTTTGTCTTTTTACCCCATTAATCAATCATCAATAATCAGTAATCATTTAAGAATCCCCTTGATTGTCCTCAAACGCCACTGTACAATATCCCTGCTTTTAGTCATATCTTTGAAAAAAGCAGGACCGGAAGAAAAATGTGACAGGCAAACTAAAACCTTTTTTTAGGAGGAGGTGCCTATGACAAAATCTTTCAATTGATCCAAAGCAGTGAATCTACCCCAACGAAGGCCGAGAAGTTGTAGAGTTGTCTGGTTCACAGTCACGTTGAAAACTATTAAGAGAGCTGTCAATTTTAAGGAGCAATAAAATGAGAACCCTGTTAACAGTCTTTACAGTTACCCTTCTGCTTCCATTGGCATCCTCCACCGTTGCGCAGGAGCCTATTCTTTTTGATGGGTCGGAGGTGGTTGAGGGGGAAGGCTTCGCCGGCGTACCCCCAGACAAAGACCCCAATGAGCACGCTGATAGAATAAATGAGAAAATCGAAAAACTTCATGGCAACCTGGAAAAATTTCTGAATACGGCGATCGCCAGCGATCAGGTATTTGACGCCAATCAGATAAAGTTCTTTAAAAATGGAAAAGATCGCTCCAAAAAAGCGAATGCTCGCTTCCATAAGAATGGAGGATTCAAGCAGATCGGCCGAAAAAACGACTTTAAGAATAAAAAGGGATGGACCAAAGACTTCTACGACGTCAATGGATTTGACGAATTTGAGGGGGCGATCGATGACCTTAACGACATAGTGGTCGACGCCAATACTGAACTGTCTTACGCAAATCATGTGAAAGCACAGTTCATGGTCGTGCTGCAATCGCACCACCCGGATAAATGCCAGCAACTGGTCGATTCTTCCATTGCACTTGGTATCGCCACCGCCGTGGTGAAGGGATTCGCCATTGCCGGAGAAACGCTGTACAACACTATTGACTGTTTCAGCGAGCAGTCGTCCTTTGGCTTTAATGGTTCAACAGCTGCTGCTGTTTTTGCAGTCGCCGCAGGCGCACTCGACATAACCGCCACTGGTCTGGAGACCGCAGACAACTTCGTGGCTTCAGATTTAGAGGCTTCATGTCTGAATCAAATCGATAATATGGTCTACGACATCAATAATACCGTCACGGACATCGAGGACGTCACCGCGGGAACCTCGGAAGACGTCAACGACCTTGCCAAGGCAGTGGTCCTGCTTAATTCGGCTCTCACCGACCTTACCCGCATGATTGAAGATGTTAACGACCTGGTCAATCTCAGATTCAGCGAGCAAAACAACCTGCTGAACACCAGATTTGACACCATAGAAGCGATGCTGAACACCAGATTTGACGACGTGGAAACCCTTCTGAACACGCCCCACGGCCAGCGCCCGGGTCGACCTAAGTAACCCAAATCCCGAATTAAGCCAACGCCACGTCACTTTGGCCGTCTCAGGGGTTTGTGCTTAGCCCACACCCCTGCGCTGGGGGTCAACTTCCCCCTTGATTGTCGCCCCATTAATCAATTATCAATAATCCCTAATCAATTCCACTCACCATCACCCAGCATAAATCGCAACTTTTTTCCGAATTCCTGCGAAGGCTCCGGATCCAGCCTGCCCTCGAAATTCTCAGTCGAGGGTCTCCGTTTATTATTTTTATCTGTTTTCCCTTGATTGCCTTCAAACACCCCTGTATAATACAAGCGGCGTTTTAATGCTGACGGAGCAGCAAGCAGATGGTTCGTATTCCCATTCTTGAACAGGTGAGCCGATGTTTTTTCCGGAAGGGAGAAAATTATGAAAACCAAATCAATTCTTGTGGCGGCAATGGCAGTTGAGTTTGTATCTACCCCATCGACAATTTTTAGGAAGTTAGAATTAATGAAACGATATGAAATATTCTTGGCTTGCTTGTTGTTTTTTCTTCTTGTTGGAATAACTAACGCTCAAGTGTATGACCCTGTAGAAGGACAGTATATTGGCCCGTTGTATATTGCAGCTCAGACAGACGACTCAAATATAGCAGAGCGGGTTCAGTCTGAAGGTATATTGGGAGTAGATGTAACAACGGACAAACTCCTTAATATTGATAAGGAAACGGCCGCCGCGGTTATCATCGGGCCTGTAGGTTCGCCTATAGTTGGGGGGCTAGCATATGACCCAGAGACAGGGCTGCTTTACGGCACTGATACAATTACAGAAAATCTTGTGACTATTGACCCCTGTGATGGGACTACGACTATAATAGGCCACACTGGTATTAGCCTTCTTCACGGATTGGCTCTCGACCCTTGTGACGGGACATTATATGCGACGAATGGCCAATCCAATTTATATACCATAGACAAGACCACTGGCGAACCGAGCCTTGTCGGACCAATCGGTTACTCACATATAGGTGCCCTTGATTTTGACCCTACGAGCGGAATCCTTTATGGTGCATATGCGTATAGAAGTACAAATGGCTTTTTAATTACTATCGATGTCACAACAGGCCAAGGGACTTTTGTTGCCGACACCCACCGGATTAATGGATTATGCTTCGATCCAGACGGAACGTTATACGCCTCCGAAAACGGTTTGTATGCTGGTGTACAGTCCTCTTTATATACGGTTGATAAATTTACAGGAGAGTGGAATCTAGTTGGAGGCATGGGAGTAGATAGGGCGGATAACGTTTTGTGTATAGAGATATGTTTGCCTTCCGTAGCGCCAATTCAGGTTTCTGTTGACATCAAACCTCAGTCCTGTCCCAACCCCCTTAATATCAAGAGTAAAGGTGTTCTGCCTGTGGCCATCTTAGGGTCAGAAGACTTTGACGTAACTACCATTGACATAGCTTCTATTCGCTTAGCCGACGTTGCCCCCATCCGCAGTAGCTGTGAAGATGTAGCTACTCCTGTTCCTGATACAAACGACTGCAACTGCACTGAAGAAGGTGCTGATGGCTATCTCGACCTTACCCTCAAGTTCAAAACCCAGGAAATTGTACAAGCGCTTGGTGAAGTCGTTAATGGCGAGGTTTTGTTCTTAACCCTTACGGTTGAGTTATCCGATGGGACGTCCATAGAGGGAGCGGATTGCATCGTGATTCGTGGAAGACATAAGCCCATAAACCCAGCGGATATTAACAAAGATGGCGTGGTTAACGCTGTCGATTTTGCCATATTTGCACAAAACTGGCTGCAATCAATAGAGGATTAACTACTCACCCTCGCCACGCTGACTTGCAGGAAAGTAACGGCGTGAAGACGGAAAGTGCGGGGTTGGGTAGTGTAGTTTGAGCAAGTAATATCTCAGTTTGTAATGAGGAAAAAAAACGGGAGGCAAAATGAGAATCAAAAGTGTTTCGATAAAAAACTTTAGAGCTTTAAAGTCACTCTCACTCAACTTCTCCAACATGACAGTAATCATAGGTGAGAATGACTGCGGCAAGACGTCTGTGATGTTGGCTCTTGAAATTTTTTTTGAAGGAAGAAAGTTGAATGATCCGGCAGATTATTTCAAGAAGATAATAACTAACCCAGTTGTAATAGAAGCTGACTTTGAAAATATCGGAGATAAATTTACAGATTACGGGCTTGGAGAAAAAGATAAAGCAACGATAAGACGAACATATGAATTTGACAAGAGCGCAGTGAATCAAATTTTGATAAAGGGAAAATGGAAAAATATTCCACAAAAGAAATTTGATTCCCTACGACCTGATTTTGTTTTAGTACCTGCAGCCAGAAATCTGGAAAGCCAAGGCAAGATGACAACTACGAGTCTTTTCGGAAAGCTTTTCAGACCACTTATCAAGCAGGTTGTTGAAGGAGAGGGTGCGGAATCTGCTGAGGAGCTACGTAAAAAAATTCGCTTCGGAGTTACAAAGCGGATTAATGATCTTCAAAGTGCGATGAGAGAACAACTGAATAATCCTGTGCTATCACTCGGACATGATATCAAGATAGATCCACTTAAGGGAATAGATATTCCAGTAGAAATGAGTGATGAAAGAGTAGATGGTATACCTATAGCGAACCGGGGAGCAGGAGTTCAAAACAGCTTTATTCTAGGACTGTTCAGAACCTATGCCAAGTACGAAACAGAAGATTTCATTTTAGCAATAGAAGAGCCTGAGAATAGTTTACATCCACGCGCCCAGAGAGAGATGATGTGGGCAATGCAAGACTTCAGTCACACATCGCAGGTCATTTGCACAACTCATTCGCCTGTTTTTCTCGACATAGGTCGACTTGAGGACAACATAGTTCTTAGGAGAAAGAGTGATGGGGCAACAGAACCCTCATACTTCTGTCTTGAATCCCCGGATGATGTAAACGAATTGCGTGATTTGCTGGGAGTCAGAGTCTCAGATGCATTGCTGGGAGGAGGAGGCAACTGCACCCTGATAGTTGAGGGTGATACGGAGCTATATGCATATCCGCACTTCTTTCACTGCATTGGAATTAATTCTAGAAGCCTTGGCCTCTCAATAGTCTCAGCCGGAGGTGGAGACATGAAGAAAATGCTAAGACATGCCAGAGTCCTCAGAGCATATGGCCTCCCTTGTATCATAGTTGTAGATAAGGACAAGCTCGACGATGCTAGAAAGATTGAGGCACGAAATATGCCGAATGTGAAATCGGTGCATACATTAACAAAAGGGGCAATTGAGGAGTACCTACCACTTGAGATCATGGTTGAAGTTATTAATAGGATTTCATTAGATGAGGTTCAGGAACGAGGACAAAAGAACGTTAAGCCCATAAGCAAATTTGATATTGACCAATCGAAACCAGTGGAGAATCAGTTGAGACAACTTGTTGATGCTCGTTACTTGGGAGTACGATTTGATCACATGAAAGTGCACCTTGGAGAAGAGGTCGGAAAACTAATGGTTGAAAGGTGCATAAAGCCTGATGAAGAAATCATCACCATTCTTAAAAAAGCGGTTGAGATAGCCAAATGACGGTGGAGCATAATTTATGCCTCGCATGCAGCTTATTCTCAGGTATTTTGGTTCTCGATTCTGGATTTTAGATTCTCGTCTTTCGTCTGCCTCTGTGAACTCTGTGGCTAAATTCCCCTTCAACCAAATCTGATGCTACCCAAAACCAAAAATCCATTTTTTAATAATTTTTTTTATCCCTTACAACCAAATTACCTAAATTAACAATTTTAAAAAACCGCTAAAAAGTCCCAATTAACCAAGTGTCCAATTACTGACCCCACATGTAACAACCACCCCAAAACCGCCCAAAATTGTCAAAGAAAGCGCAAAAAATACGAATTTTTACCAAAAAATGACAAAAAGTGCGCGCTTTTTACCAAAAAATACCAAAAAATACCAATTTTTCACCATTTTTTTGTCGCAAATAACCCCCAAATCCACCACTTTGCGACAAATCACAAACCCAAAATTTTACCCGCCATAGCTTTAGCGAAGGCGGGCCCCCCCACGTTACATCCGTCAGCCCGGCTTGCGAATCTTCGCCGCCAGCTGCATAAACCGTGGCATCGAATACTCGAAAAATCGCTTATAGCTTGTACAGAAATAACTTACATTCGAAAACCCCTCCCCTTCCAGCCGGATTCGGTCTTTCATACACCCGCCCCGGCAAACCGCCAACTCCCGGCACAAAAGACACTTATCACAAAGCTTCTGCTTCGCACGCGCAAACTCCCGCTTCTTCTTACTGCCCGCTAATTTTTCTATCGGCGTCTCTAAGATATTGCCCAGCCTCCACTTACGCTCAACAAAAAAATCGCAGCAAAACGCCTCACCATTATATTCGACAACAATATACCCGCTGCACTGCTTATCGAACGTGCAAATCGTATGCTTACCCGCCGCACAATACGACAGTATCGAATCAAAATCGCGTATACTGACCTTCTCCGGCCCGTACTCACACCACTTATCAAACAGCCGGCACAAAAACTCTCCATATTCCTCCGCCGTTATCGAAAAATCCGCGATTTTACCCCCGTTAGGGCCGATTTCCACGCATGTAATAAACTGCAGGAACCTGACACCATTGCCAACCAGAAAGTCGAATATCTCCTCCGCATGCCCGACATTCCGGCCATTCAGCAACGTCAGCGTATTAAATTCAACCTTATATTCTTTGCACAACTCTATTGCCCGCATGACCTTATCGAATGTCCCATGACCGGAATGGTCCAGCCGGTAGTAATCATGAAACTCTTTCGGCCCGTCGATACTGATACCAACAAGGAACTTGTTGTCACTAAGGAACTTACACCATTTCTCATCCAGCAGAATTCCATTCGTCTGCAGAGCATTACTCACCACCTGCCCCGACTCGCCGTATTGTTTTTGAAGTTCCACCGCTTTTTTATAAAAATCCAACCCCATCAAAGTCGGCTCACCACCCTGCCACGCAAAACCGGAAACGCCAAAACGCAACCCCATATAGTCCTTAACCATCTTCTCAAGGACTTCCAGGCTCATTCTCTGCCTGCCGGTGCCGATTTCCGGCGCTCGGTCCTTATAGAAACAATACTTGCAATCAACATTGCAGTCCGAGCCGGAAGGCTTTATCAACAAAGTAAATGGCTGCATTTTTATAACTATCGTATCTTACGGCACTTGGCACGCGCCGATAGAAGGTTTGCCTTTCTCCGGAATTTTGTTGCCCCAAAAATCTTTGCCGCCGTTGTCCTTTATTGGAAGACCCGCGCCGATACAAGGCGAGTCGGCTTTGAGCCTGTACGCCTTCAAATCAGCGAGCTTTTTCGGGTCCGTAAGCGTCGCCAAACCCGCTTTAATGACTTTCGGGTCGATATATTTGCCAACGACCGTATCGCCGATTTTTTCCTGGCCGGTTGCTTTGGCCCATTCGTCGATACTTGTGTGGCCGTCAAAAATAAGGTCTCGATCATCGACCTGCCAGTAGACGTTGTTTTCGAAACGACCTCGTTGGGAGTCTCCTGAAATCAGTTCTCCTGCAAAGATGAAGAGATTGTTCCGAATGATAATCCCCGGAACATCCATGCCCCCGAAGGCAATGGCAGCATCTTTGGTACTGTAGATTGTGTTGTTGTAGATTTGGCAGTCAGACATCCCTACATCTCCGGCATATATGTCAATGCCGCTCATGCGGTTGTTTCTGGTGCCGTCGTTCTGGCTGATATTGTAACGAACAATGTTGTTTTTAAAGACCGACGCGGTTGGATACTGACAAAGGAAGTAACCGGGCCCGTCATTGTTGTATGAAAGATTATACTGGAGGATGCAATTTGTCAGACCACCATCGAGATCGAAGCCCCCGCCATCATGACCAGGGCTTTTGTTGTCGTGGGAGATGCAGTGTTGGATAATGACTTTATCAGCGTTCCATGCCCAGATACCGACCGGGCCGTTGCCCCTTCTTGGCATATCCCAGCCATTATTAAAGGCCTCGCAGTATTCGATAACGGCATTGTTGAGGCTGCCTACTACAATCCCGTTTCCGCTGTGATTGGTAAGGTTGCAGGGGTCGCCGGGGTTGTTTTCGGCAACGCAGTAGCCGATGTAAATATTTTTGCTCCAGCGTTTCTCCGAGGCCCCTGCGCTGATGCCGGTAGCCCCGTTTTCGTGGGCGTACACATTTGTCATTCGGCCGTTGTGAACGCCGCTGAACTGCGCCCCGCCGACTCGAAAACCGCTGACATCGATATTGTCAATTTCGACATCTTCGCAGTCGTGAAGAAGTACACCTGTCCCATCACTGCCGTTTTTCCTCCCAACACCGACAAAATTCAGGTTTTTGACAACAAGATTACTACTGGCCGCAACAATACCGTTGCCGCTTCCTCCGTCTATTGTTGCTCTTCCCTGACCGTAGGAAGTCACGATAAGCTTATTGTCCTTTGTGCCACTGTCTTTTTCGTCAAGTCTAATGGTGCCCTGAAATTTCTTGCAGGCCTCAAAGAGTATTTTGTCCCCCGGTTCGAAGTCGGTGGCGTTTACCTTTTCAATACTTTTCCATGGCTCAGTTTCAGTCCCTGGGTTTGTGTCATCTCCGGCAGTGCTCACATAATAATCACGAGCAAATGCGCTGGTACCAAAGAACAAAGAAAACATAACAATGCTCAAAACAAACAAATTTTTCATCAACAACATAATTTTCTCCTTATTAATTTTACCTGTTGATAACACGTTGGATGCTCCATATATCATCCTTATTTTAATCAATTACCTGATGTTTTTGTAGCCATTTTTTTGCCCAGTTTCCGGCCTGGGATTTAGTCGTCAGTTGCCCTTCCAGCTGTGCTATGTACATTTCCTGTGCAAGCTGGCCAAGGGCCGGCCCGGACACAGCACCCAGGCGTATCAATTCGTGGCCGTCAAGCAAAGGCTTCGGCCTTAGTTCGATACCGCGCAAGGAATTTATCCTTTTTCTTAAGTTTACCAATGGATTAATAGTTTTAAGCCAGGCCTTTTGAATCGCCTTTTGAAACGCGTACAAATCCTCAAAATACGGCTCGGAGGCGATCAATTTCAATTGGGCCAAAGACATTTTATCGTCGAGCAGTCTGCCCCTGTTAGTCAGCAAAAATTTTATGTGTTTGCTCTGGTTTCTGCTGAGTTTCAAAATCCTACATCTTTCAAGGGCAAATTCTGTTTTACAGCCCGCAAATAGACACCCAAGCGCGAGAGGAAAATCTGTTTTTTTTCTTAGTTGAGCAAACACTTTAGTCGCCAGATTAACCTGCTGTGGTGTAATGCCGGGAAAAATTACTTTGGCCAGTCCGCTCTCGGCAAGCATTGACGCACCGGCAGAGCGATTGGGATTGACCAGAACGGCCTCGAGTTCCATTGCTATTCTTTCACCGCTTATTGAGGTTATGTGTTTTGCGTTTTTTTGGATAGCTGAAAATGTTTTCGGTTCGATTCTAAAGCCAAGCTGGGTTGAAAACCTGACGGCACGGAGCATCCGGAGATAGTCTTCGCCAAATCTTTCGACGGGTCTGCCGATAGTTTTAATAAGTTGTTTTTTCAAATCCGCCCGGCCGTTGACATAATCTATTACCTTTTTCTTCAAGGGGTCGTAGAACATGCCGTTTATGGTAAAGTCTCTTCTCGATGCATCTTCGGCGGCGGTCGCAAATCTGACATTAGCGGGGTGCCTGCCGTCGGTGTAGCCGCTCTCGGTGCGGAAAGTGGCAACCTCGACCTGAGTCCGGTCTATGAGAACCATCACTACGCCGAATTTTGCCCCGACTTTTAACGTTCGTTTGAAGAGCCTTATGACATCGGCCGGTTCTGCGTTTGTGGCAATGTCGTAGTCTTTAGCGGGCCTTTTAAGGAGCATATCGCGCACGCAGCCGCCGGCGAGCAACGCCTCGAAGCCGCTGCGGTTAAGCTTTTTGATTATTTTTATGGCCGCCTGCCTGTTCGTCATTCGCTTTTTTGTCCTAATATGGTTACCGCCATGGTACCCCATTGGCGCCGTTCGATTATTCCCAACCGGCCGTAATGTTCCAAAAGTTCCGTGTCCCTGTGCGTTCGTACAACCACAATACCATCAGCTGCAAGTTGTTCAGCTACTAAAACCAACAGTTCACTCAAAGGCGAGCCATTATCCACATTTTTTGTGGCTGCATACGGCGGGTCCACAAAAATTAAATCATATCGCTGCTGTCCAATCGGTGCTCCAATCTTAAATGCATCGGTTCTTACAACTTTTGAGACATCGCCAAAGTCAGCCTTATCTATATTTTTCTTTAGTATCGCGATGACCTTTGGGTCTTTTTCAACAAACGTAACAAATTCAGCTCCTCGGCTCAGTGACTCGATGCCTAAAGAGCCGACGCCACAGAACAAATCGGCGACGATTTTTCCTTTCGGCAGATTATAATTGTAAAGCACACTGAAAAGCGACTCCTTTACCCGGTCCGTAATAGGTCTTGAGACAGCCGATTTCGGGCTTAGCAGCTTCATACCTCGTTTTTTGCCGGCTATTATTCTCATCGTGCTGTTTATGTTACAGCCGAGCATCATACAATGATAGCCTGTTTTAAGCGAGAAATTTTGTGAATCACCAGTAGATGAATTTACGAACAATGCCTCTGACGGACTGGAGGGGATCAAAAGAGGAGATTTTGCATTTGTACGGCGCACTGCCGGAACTTCTCAGCCGGCAGGGTAACAGTCTTCCATTTTGGGCTGCGCTGCGTCATATATTTTTTATATTCATCAAGTCTAATGCAGAAAAATATATAGCGTTTCCGGTCATAATCATAAATTTCCCTGCCATCGAAATCGACGTCAACATTTTCTATGTTGTATGCGAATACGAATGCGGCGGTGTGTCTCGTACCGAAAAGGTCCTGCCACATGGTTAACCCATCTACATCCTCGGTGGTGACCCAGCACTCGAAACCGGACATTTTCGCAAAACTGGTACCTTTGAAAGAGCGACCCTTTATTTCAGCAACGATAATGTTTTGGTTTTTTGGGTAGAGGAGATAATCGAAGCTTTTAATTTTAGAACGACCAAAAGCGGCCCTTTTCTGCTCATCCACCGCTAAATACTGGACGTGATTGTCAATCAACCAGTTTCCAAAGGCCTTTTCGTAGTGGTTGAGATGGAAGTTTTTCATTTCGAATCAGGATTCTTACTGTGTGAAAAACTGTTACATTCAAGCAGTTCCAAAACTTTTTACTCCTCCCTGAATAGCAACGGTACTAACTCATTCAGATAGCGCCGCCAAACTCGCCACTCATGGGCACCGTTGGTAATATGCGCGACATGTTTGATTTTTCTGTCTTTCAGCACTTCGAGGAATTTCTCATTGGCATCGAATAGAAAGTCCTCTGTGCCGCAACCGACCCATAACAGTTCCAGCCTGGTATTTACCGACTCCGGTTCAGAAAGCAGTTCCTTATATTCGGCTTCCCTGCGAACGGACGCACTGAAAGCGCCCACCCAGCTAAATACATCGAGATTACCCAGCCCCACTCTCACTGACTGGCCACCGCCCATTGACAGTCCCACTATCGCCCGATTCTTCCGGTCGCTGCTCACGCGGTAGTTCCGCTCGACATAAGGAATGACATCCTCAATCAAGTCTCTCCCGAATGCATCGGTGTTACGCTTATTCAGACCATCTCTATTGCCGATTGGTGTATGCCCGTACGGCATCACGATGACCATGGGCACAGCCTTTTTCTGTGCAATCAGATTGTCGACAATCACATTAGCACGACCAACAACCGTCCAGGTGTTTTCTGTATCGCCGCTGCCATGCAGCAGAAACAGCACCGGGTATTTTACGTCCGGGTCCTTTCCATAATCTGGCGGAGTATAGATATAGAGCCCCCGTGTGATACCCAATGACTTCGACTCGTATTTGTGAATGTGAACCACACCGTGGCCGACACATTGTTCCTGGAAGAACATGGGCTCTTCGCCAGGCACTTCCACCAGGCTTTTTGACCTTTGCCAGAATTTGATAGATGGGTTCACGGGGTCGGCGATTTCCAGGCCGTCGACGATAAAGCTGTACACGTGGATGTCCGGCTCTGCCGGCCCCAGCGTTATGCTCCACAGCCCTTCATTATCTTTGCTCATGGCTTGAGCCTCTTCAGCAAACTGAACGCTTACCTTCACACTGTCGGCTTCGGGCGCATGCAGGCGGAATGTTACTCTCCGGTCCGGATGGACTTCAGGTGATACAACCCGGTCGGCATATGCAGTGGCTTCAAACCACAAGGCTAAGGAAGCTAAAATAACGGCAAACAAAGCTGCACTACCCAATCCTCGTATTCTCATTTCTAACCTCCCAATAATCGCTGAATACACGGTTGGCACTTAACATCCAACCTGACGGTCAAAAAGACTTTGGCTGTGAGAGAAACTCATCGACTTTAACAAGTTTCTGCTCACCCGTTTCCATGTCCTTGATAACAAGCTCGTTATTTTTAAACTCATCGCCGATGATTATGCACTTTTTAGCATTGCTTTCTGACGCAAGCTTTAGTTGCTTGCCAAGTTTGCCGGCTTTATAACTAAAATCAGCGATAAGACCCCTTGAGCGTAGTTGGACAGCTAATTCGATGGCTTTCCCTTTGTAATCCTCCTTTACATAAGCGACAAAATAGTCTAATTCTTTCGGTTTAGGTTTTAGCAGCCCTTTTTCTTCAAGCAGTATCCCTAAGATACAGTCACCTATGCCAAAACCGGTAGCAGGGATGGCCGGGCCACCGAACTGTTTCAACAGGTCGTCATATCTGCCTCCCCCGCCGATGGCGCGAAGTTGGTCAGCCCTGTCATAAATTTCGTAGACAATACCGGTATAATATGCCAGACCCCTGACAATGCCCGGATCAAACTTACAATAGTCGCCAACTGCCATTTTGTTTAACAGGAGCATCAATTGTGTAAGTTCATCGAAAGCTTCCTGAGACCCAAACATACTTTCAATTTGTTCAATGGATTCAGAATTCATCAGTTCGAGGACTTCTTGTTTTTTGGCCTTGTCAGGTAACTGCTTTTCGAGCATCTCTTCAAAGGCCTCGTCGGGGAGTTTGTTTCTCTTATCCAGAACGGCATAAAGTCCATCGAGTTTGCTTTTGTCAATACCGATTGATTTCAGGACAGCGGCGAGCATTTTTCTGCTGGAAATTTTCACTACAATATCATCCGGCGTTAAACCTACTTCCCGAAGATAATCTATGGCACAGAATATTGTCTCAGCGTCGGCGAGAACGTCATCAACACCGATTATGTCGATATTCCACTGGAAGAACTCGCGCAGGCGGCCTTTTTGCGGCCGTTCAGCCCGACATAACCGGGGCACCGAGAACCATTTGATGGGCCTGGGGAGCGAATTGATTTGCTGGTTTACCATTCTGGCAAGGGTTGGTGTGATTTCAGGCCTTATGGCAAGGTCTCTGCCACCCCTGTCGGTAAGAGAAAAAAGCTGCTCGGCAATTTCGTCGCCGCTTTTTATCTGAAACATCTTAAGATATTCGAATATCGGCCCGTCATACTCCTCAAAGCCGTTGCGCAGAGAAACCTCCTTCCAGCCGTCGACGATGAAATTGCGCACCGCCATGTCGGGCGGATAAAAATCTCTGGTTCCTTTTACGGGCGGTATCTTCATTTTTTTCTCTTTTTCTTTTTCTTTGGTTTTTCCTTGACGTTATTGCCGAACTTTATCTTTATGTATTCTTCCATTTGCTTATCGCTGGTAAAGTGCAGTTCATAGTCATACTCACCTTCGACCAAGTCGCAATCTTTTATGGTATACTCCTTGCAGATTTTAGGCCTTTTGTTATAAATCCTGCAGTGATAGTCCTTTTCAGAGAGGTGCCTGCACTTGTTCTTTATATTTATATACCAGTCGCCGTCTTCCACAAATACCGTTATATCCTTATGGCACAGGTACCACCTTATATCGTCATAGTCTTCCCCGTCTTCCGGTGTTTCGATGGGCAGAGCAAAATACCTGCAGCACAAACCCGTACACCTATCACACAAAACTTTTTTTGTCATCACAAAAAAACTCCAATGCCGACATCAATCATGTTTCATCGTCCAATTTGGTTACTTTAACTCTCGCAGGCGGCAGTTGTCAAGGACATATAGCAATTTATAGCAAAGGGCCCTATAATATGGCTTCGGTCAGGAAGGATTTGAATGGCTAAACCCAATATTAAAATAATATACTCCGATGAAGATGTCCTGGTTATCAACAAGCCGGCGGGAGTCTCGGTAACCAAAGACAGGACGGGCTCGGCGGAGCTTGTCGATGTATTAGCTGAGCAGTTGGGCGCCGACAGTACTGCCAATCTTCGCCTTGTTCATCGGCTGGACAAATGGACATCGGGCGTTATGATTCTGGCCAGAAACAAACAGGCCCAATCGAGATTTTCAAGCTGCTTCGAAAACAGACTTATCAAAAAAACTTATCTCGCGATTGTAACGGGCATAGCATCTGAGCGAGAGGGTCAAATAAATGCAAGGCTGGGGCGAAACCGCAGGAATACGGCCCTTATGAACATAACAGCCAAAAAAGGCAAAGAGGCGGTTACCCGGTGGAAGCTACTGGCCAATTTCGGGTCAATAGCTTTGTTGGCGGTAAATCCAATCACAGGCCGGACACATCAGATTCGAGTTCACCTGCCGAGTATCGGCCTGCCTTTGGCGATCGACTCGGTATATGGCTCCAGCAGAGGCATATTTTTGTCCGATTTCAAGCTAAACTACAGACTTGCAAAAAAACAAGTGGAAAAACCACTCATTGAACGGCTCACACTTCACGCCTATCAACTGGAGTTTGTTAATCCCCAGCCAAAGCTACCTGAGTATTTCATAGCCCAGTTGGATAAGAAATTTGCCGCTGTCATAAAAATGCTGACAAAGTATAATCCGCCGGGCGCCGAAGCATTTATCGAACCTGATGACTTTGATAAGATTATAAACGGCCAAAAATTAGACTAAGGTGTCATACAATCTTGTAGAGAGTTTGATTTTTGCAGTTATTATTTAAAGGCTGCTTTACATTCGTGACAAATTATTGTATGAATTCGTACACAGATAAAGCAAAGTAGAAAATACTTATAGGAGATGAACATGAGAGTTAAATTAGTGCTCTTAGTGATTTGTTCAGCGTTGTTAATATCAGCAGCAGGATGTCAAAAACAATGCCGCTGGGCGGTCCATGACCCCGACAGGCCCCTGCCAAAGGTTATCAGCTCTGGTACTGGGAGTACACAGGAACGGCCAGGCAAGGCGCCGTCTGACGCAATTGTCTTGTTTGACGGCAAAGACCTTTCGCAGTGGGTTTCAGCTAAGGACAGTGGGCCGGCGAAGTGGAAAGTGAAAAATGGCTATATGGAGGTCGTCAAAGAAACCGGCGACATCCTGACAAAAAAACCTTTCGGAAGCTGTCAGCTTCATGTTGAGTGGGCATCTCCTGCTGAGGTTAAAGACGAAAGTCAGAGTCGAGGCAACAGTGGGATATTTCTGATGGACTATTATGAGGTGCAGGTGCTTGATTCATACGGCAATAAGACATACGCCGACGGTCAGGCCGCCGCGATTTACGCACAGAATCCGCCAATGGTAAACACCTGTCGAAAACCCGGACAGTGGCAGAGCTACGATATAATATTTCATCGTCCGGTCTTTAAGAATAAAAAGGTCGTCAAGAAGGGAACCATAACCGTACTCCATAACAGCGTTCTGGTGCAGGACAACTGGCAGATACAGGGAGCAACTGCGTGGAAGACGCGTGCAAAATACGAGCCCCACGCAGAGAAACTTCCTATCAGACTGCAGGACCATGGTGCCCCTGTGCGATACCGCAACATATGGGTGCGGGAATTGCCGGAGCCTTAGAGATTTTTCTGAAGTTGCTTGGAACCGGAGATTATGGCGGTTGTTTTATTCGTCTGTAATAGTTCCTATTAGATTATTTTTGCTTGACCACAAAGACCCTTTTCAATTACATTTATAGGTTCTGGAAACAGTTTGACTGTATAAGCTAAAGGTGCACTTATGGCTGAGAAAAGTGTAAAAATCGGGCTTGTTGGTTTCGGTACCGTCGGTTGCGGCGTGGCAAAACTGCTTGCTGAACAAGCCAGTTCCATTGCAGCCAAAACCGGTCTGCGCCTCGAACTTACCTGCGTAGTGGACATCGACACCGAGTCCCCCAGACCTGTGAAGTTGCCCAAAGGCGTGCTGACCAGCGATATAAACAAGCTTTTGAATGATGAGAGTATCAAAATAGGAGTCGAACTGGTCGGAGGCACCAAGGCAGCGAAGGAGGTTCAGCTCAAGGTGCTCCAGGCCGGCAAAGACGTTGTTACCGCCAACAAGGCGCTTTTGGCCGAATATGGCAACGAGTTGATAGAATGTGCCCATAAGAACGGCCGGTGCATCGCGTTTGAAGCCAGTTGCATAGGTGGCGTGCCGATTATCTCCGGGCTTAGAACAGGCCTTTCGGCAAATAACATCACGGCACTGTACGGGATAGTCAACGGCACGTGTAACTATATTTTATCGAATATGAGCGGTAAAAATGAGGATTTCTCCGAGGCGCTGGCCCAGGCAAAGGAAAAAGGCTACGCCGAGGCGGATCCAACACTGGATATAAGCGGCGGTGACAGTGCCCATAAACTGGCCATTCTTGCCTCCATTGCCTTCGGCTACGAGATTAAGCTAAAAGACATATACGTTGAGGGCATCGAATCAATTTCCAGGGACGATATCCGGTACGGCGGAGAGATGGGGTACGTGCTTAAGCTGCTGGCCATAGGCCAAAAAGACAGTGACGGTAAGGTTTTACTTAGAGTACATCCGTCTTTTATCACCAAAGATAATTCGTTGGCACGGGTCAATGGGTCTTTCAACGCAGTGAGTATTTTCGGCAGCGCGGTGGGACAGGTAATGTATTATGGCCGCGGGGCCGGTATGATGCCCACGGCAAGTGCCGTTGTCGCTGATATTATAGATGTTGCTTTGGGCAACTCGGGAACCTCTTTTCGGAATCTCTATATTCGACCACGCAGTGAAACCGAGCCCTTGATTGACAAAATCAGTGATTCGTTCAGCAGGTTTTATATCAGGATAATGTGCAAGGACCAGCCGGGTGTAATTGCTCAATGGAGCAAAATTCTTGCCGAACACAAGATAAGTATATCCGGAGCATTAC
>Ga0114923_10001082_pt1 | contig 19192 bp, 12 predicted proteins | sample SumtaG_FD_89578 | JGI IMG/M metagenome (GOLD analysis project Ga0114923, IMG submission 89578) | Deep subsurface microbial communities from Indian Ocean to uncover new lineages of life (NeLLi) - Sumatra_00157 metaG | ecosystem: Environmental > Aquatic > Marine > Oceanic > Sediment | place: near...
CTACGTGAGCTGGGTTCAGAACGTCGCGAGACAGTTCGGTCTCTATCCGCAGTCAACGTTGGATTCTTGAGGGAGGTTGTGCTCAGTACGAGAGGACCAGCATGAGCCAGTCCCTAGTGTGCCTGTTGTGACATCAGTTGCATCGCAGGGTAGCTACACTGGTTCGGGATAACCGCTGAAAGCATCTAAGCGGGAAGCCCATCCCAAGATGAGGAATCCCTTAACTCTTCGGAGTTATGTAGACCCCTGGGAGACTACCAGGTGATAGGCAGTCGGTGAAAGTGGGGTAACCCATTAAGCTTAACTGTACTAATCGGTCGATCGAAAATAGACCTTTATGCACGCTAACGTGGCTATAAAGATCATCGTTCTCTTCACTTTTCAGAGAGTTGAAAATAGAATATAATATGTTTTCCGGTCTTCAGAGCGCTGTCGAACCACCTCTTCCCATACCGAACAGAGTCGTGAAAGGCAGCAGCGGGGATGATAGCTGAGGGGCAACCCGAAGTGAAAGTACCTCAAGGCCGGAATTTTTTATTCCCACGGATAGACTATCCAAACATCGTCAGCGATTTTCCGGGAGTAGGTGTCAGGCATAGTATGGGTGCGGGGTTTGTAGTGGAGGGTGGCAGTGATGATAGACTTGGGCTGTTTAGCTTTGACGAGCTGGATGGCTTTTTTGAGGCTGGAGCCAGAGTCAGAGACATCGTCGATGATGAGGACTTGTTTGTTTTTAATGGGATAGGTGTTGAGAGGGGAGATGAGCTTGACTTTTTCAGCTTTGTAGTCAGCCACTTGTTCGGTTTTGATTTCTTCGAGCTGGAGGGTAATGATGTGGGCTTTATTAAGGTGTTTGTTGGAAAGAATGGTGGCTGGAGGCAGGCCGCCTTTGGTGATGGCGACAATCAGATCAATATGTTTGTTTTTGAGCTTTTTAGCTAGAGTCTGACAGTCAGTTTCAATTTCTTGCCAGGAGAGAATGAGTTTGTTTGGGGACATAGACTATTGTAGCAAATTATTGTATACTCCTTCTATTCTAAGCGAAGGGAGAATTATGAAATGGCAACCAAGGCGAAGAAATCGGTAAAGAAATCGGTCAAGAAACCGGTTAAACAGGCAGTGAAGAAGAAAGCAACTAAGAAGGCAGTTAAGAAGACCAAAAAGGCGGTAAAGAAGTTCACTAAAGAACCTCAGACAATGGAGGAGTTGTTGGAGCAAACAGGCTATGCTTTGAAGGGTTTAAAGAAGGGACAAAAGGTTGAGGGGATAGTGACGGATATTACTAAGAAGATGTTGTTGATTGATATTGGGGCGAAGACGGAGGGAGTGGTGATTGAAAAGGAGTATGAGTTTGCTCGGGAGATGCTGGAGGATTTACAGGTAGGGGATGAGGTAGAGGCTTATGTAGGCTCACCAGAGAATGAGAGAGGTCAGATTTTGTTGTCATTGCGACAGACAGTGATGGATAAACGCTGGGAGTTGTTTGAGCAGCTGTTAAAGACTGAAGAGGCAATTGAAGTCAGGGGGTTGGAGGTTAATAAAGGAGGGATAATTGTTAAGATTCAGGGAGTGAGAGGCTTTGTGCCTTCAAGTCAGTTTGGCAGAGAGTATTTAGGCAGGCTGGAGGATTTACAGAATAAAGCCTTTCAGGTCAAGGTAATTGAGGTGGATAGGGAGAAGAACCGGTTAATATTTTCAGAAAAGGCAGTTAGTGAGCAGGCGGCTTTGGCCCAGCAATCAGAGGCATTAAAGTTGGTCAAGGCTGGGGATGTGCTGGAGGGAGTAGTGTCAGGAATTATGCCGTTTGGAGTGTTTGTCAGGGCTGATGTGAGTCAACCTAAAGCGGTGAAGAAAACAACTAAGACGGCTACAAGTAAGGCGAGTAAGACGGCTAAGAAAAAGAAGCCAGAGAAGAAGGCTGAGGAGTTGTTTTTAGAAGGTTTGGTGCATATTAGTGAGATTTCCTGGGAAAAGGTGGAGAGTCCAGGAGTATATTTTAAGACAGGTGATAAGATAAAGGTCAAGGTGATTGGGGTAGATGAGAAGAGTGCCAGGTTAAATCTGTCGGTGAAGCAGCTGAGTGATGATCCTTGGAGCAAGATGGTGGATAAGTATCCGGAAGGCAGCAAGGTGAAGGGCAAGATTACTAGGCTGGCAGCTTTTGGAGCGTTTGTGAATTTAGAGCCAGGAGTGGATGGCTTGATTCATATTTCCAAGATTCCAGCAGATAAGGAGTTTGAGGCGGGGCAGGCGATTGAGTGTTTTGTGGAGAGTGTGGATGCAGAGCATAGGCGAATGAGTTTGTCATTGGCTTTGATAAAGAAGCCAGTGGGGTATAAATAAAATAGAAATTTGATATATTTAAATAAAGGAGAAATATATGAGTAAAAAGAAAATGGTCGTTTATGACGATGCTTTACTAATTGATTTTGAGTTGGTGTTTAAAGCCATTAGAGAGGAAAAAGGGGATTGGAAGAAGGTGGAGAAGGAATTGTATGAGTACTTTGAGTCGGTAAGAGGGGAAGAGTAAAAGGAAAGTCCTAGTGGTATACTACAGGCATGGCTAAACAAGTTTCGCGTTTTGTTTGTCAGAATTGTGGAGGCGAATATGCTAAGTGGAGTGGTCAGTGTGATGGTTGTGGGAAGTGGAATACACTGGTAGAAACAGTGGTGGCAGTGAAAAAGACTGGTTTGGGGAGAGGCAAGGCTGGAGGCAGGGTATTTATAAGACTGTCTGAGGTAAGGGGAAGAGATGTTGAGCGGGTAAAAACAGGCATAGGTGAGTTAGATAGAGTGTTAGGTGGAGGTATGGTAGGTGGCAGTGTAGTTTTGCTGGCAGGAGAGCCAGGAATAGGTAAGAGTACCTTGTTAACCCAGCTGGCTTTAAGATTAGATAGGGAAGTGTTGTATGTTTGCGGGGAGGAGTCTCCAGGACAGATAAAGCTGAGAATAGATAGGTTGAGGAGAATGAAAGAGATGGGCAAGGGATTGGTGTTTTTAGGAGAGACAGACGTGGATGTGGTGGTAGAAAGTGTTAGAGAAGCAGGTAAGCAGTTAGGCTTGGTGATGGTGGACTCAATTCAGACTATGACGACTGAAGATTTGAGTGGTATGGCTGGTAGCGTGGGTCAAGTTAGAGAATGCGCATATAGATTGCTCAATATGGCTAAGAAGCTTAATATACCGGTCTTTTTAGTAGGCCATGTAACCAAGGAAGGGACGATTGCTGGGCCAAAAGTGTTAGAGCATTTGGTGGACACAGTTTTGTATTTAGAGGGAGATAAAAAACATCAGTTTAGGATTTTAAGAGCTCAGAAGAATCGGTTTGGAAGTGTGGATGAGGTGGGAGTGTTTTTGATGACAGATGGAGGTTTAACAGAGGTAAAGAATCCGTCTGATGTGTTTTTAGAGGAAAGACAGACAGGAGTGGCTGGTAGTTGTGTGGTGGCGACTATGGAAGGTACCAGGCCGGTGTTGGTGGAGGTGCAGGGCTTGGTGGTGCCAAGTCAGTTAGCAGTACCGAGAAGAGTGGGGACGGGAGTGGATCAGAAGCGGTTGCAGTTGTTAGTGGCAGTGTTGTCAAAAAGGTGTCGATTACCTTTAGGACATATGGATGTGTATGTGAATGTGGCCGGAGGCTTGAGATTAACTGAACCAGCAGTGGATCTAGGGGTGTGTTTGGCAGTGGCTTCGAGTTTGAAGAATAAGCCATTGAGTAATCGGACGGCAGTGTTTGGTGAAGTGGGGTTATTAGGTGAGATCAGAAAGGTGAGTTTTTTGAAAAAGAGGATAGTGGAGGCAAAGAAGCTGGGTTACAGTAAAATTATTGGTCCAGAACAGGCTAAAACCTTGTTAGAGGCCTTGAGAGCTTTAAAAAGCAGTTAGGCTAGGTAAGTAAAGGAGAAGGTTAGTTAGAAAGAAAAAAGAGGATTTTTAGCTAACAGAGGTGAAGTTATCCACAGAGCTTGTTATTTAGGGGATTAGTAGGGTTTTTCTTGAGTAAAAGTATTAGTGATTTTTAATATAAGATAGTGGTTTTTTTGGTAATTTTTTTCTATAGGTTTGACAAAGAGGGGTTTTTTGATAGAATAAAGATGTAAAAAGAGCATCACTATCGCAGTGGGGTACTCGAATAGTAATGCCCTTTTAGTTAGGTGACTTGGACAGAGAAGTCAACCTACTTAACAGTGATAGCATTTGAAATTTTTTTTGTCAACCCTTAATAGAATTTTAAGGTTGAATTCTGAGGTGGGGGGTGATAAGTTGGGCAGGCCTATCACCTTCCTTTTGAGAAAAAAGAGAAGCGAAGGATGATGAAGTTTAAGTTTTTTTTAATTTCCAGTTTTTTTATAGGTCTAGTTATACTGACTGGTTGGCAGTTGGACCAGGTGTGGCAGGGGTTGAGGGTAGGAGCGGCAACGCCGGATTTTCCTTATAATGCTAACCCGGCGACAGTTAGTTTTTCTCGAGATGGCCGGGTGGCGATGTTTTATAAAGGCCTGGTAGGTGGAGCTAAGGTGAGGTTAAGTTCAGGTGGTCAGGAGCAGGTGATTTATCCAAGCGGTGGAGGTGAGCGGCTAGTGACCAATATTTCGGTTAAGGCAGGTGAAAGTGTGAGAGTTGAGGTTTACTATAATTCGAGTCAGAAGGCTTTGGGTTGGATTGCTCCGGGAAGTGATAATGTATGTGGTTCAGGTTTGCCAGGGCCGCCCACGGCGAGAAGGCAGTTTGCGAGGGTGAATATTGGTAGTTTTATTAGTTCAGCTGAGAGTTATGGACAACCATTGGAGTCAATTCAGTGTTGGGGGGATTGGATGGAGTGGCAAGGTGATTTTGATTTTAATGACTTTTTTATAATTTTCTCCTATGGTGAGGGTGGGCCAGAGCCAAGTCCAACTCCAGAGCCAGGCAAGGCCAGATGGATAATTAGAAAGTTTAATGATAAGAATAGAAATGGAGTCTGGGATGGTGATGAAGGAGCGACAGGTGAAAGGTTTAGGTTTGATTGGCGAGAGAATGATGGCAGCTGGTTTAGGCTGGAGACAAGTGCGATGAATGGCTGGAGTCAGACAACTGAGGAGGGATTAGGAACAAAGATAGAGGTGAAAGAGGTGGGTGAGGCAAACTGGATTAATACGACTGGGTCAAGCCAGGTAAAAACTTTAGATGAAGCTAAGACTTATTATTTTGATTTTGGCAATGTTCAGGAGCCAGACTATGTAGAGACTGAGCCACCTGAAGAGACGCCGGAGACAGGTATATGTACAAGGTGTTAGGCAGAGGAGTGGGTTTAGGCTTTTTGCTAGTGATTTTGACAGTGGTGTTGTTGCCAGCAGCTTTAAAATGGTCAGAGTCAAGGAGTGAGGTTAAGGGTTCAGAAGGGGTGAGGATAGGCTTTGAGGAGTTGTTAGAGATGGAGGTGGGTGAGCAGGCAGCAGAGGAGTCAACCAGGTTTTTCAGGCTGGAGATTCCTAAGATTGGGGTAGAGACGCTGGTAGTGATTAATGTGGATGCAGCTAATGAAGCAGAGTATTTAGAAGCTTTAAAACAAGGGGTGGCTCATGTTAAAGGCACTTATTTACCAGGTATGGGTGGAGGGGTGACTTTGTTTGCTCATTCAATTGATGATGAGAGGATGGCTGGGCAGCACAAGGCGGCCTTTTATCGGTTGGATGAGGTAGAGAGAAATGATGAGGTGCAGGTGTGGTATATGGGTGAAAAGCTGACTTACAAAGTTTATAGAACCTGGGTGGCTAAGGCAGATGATGTGGGAGTGTTTAAGAGGATTAAGAATGGGGAGAGGTTGTTTTTAGTCACTTGTACGCCAAGGGAGACACTGGAGAAGAGATTGATTGTGGAGTTATTGCCCTTGACAGAGAGGTAAGGTTAGAGATATATTAAGTTAGTTTTTAGATTTTCCCCCCAAGTAATGTGAGTAAATTCATTTATAGAAATTGTTTGAAAGGAATTTCATATGGCAGTGAGAAAGACTGCAACTTCGAGTAAAAAAACAGTAGCCGAACCGTCGGTGGATGAGTTAGTGGGTGGATCAGTGGCTAAGCAGGATACAAGAGTAGAAGGAGATAGAGTGGGAGTGGTTCAAGCCAGGCCGAGGCCGATTATGACTAATAGGCCGGCAGTGAGAAAGCCGGCTCGTTCAGGAGGCAGAGTGGTCAGGCGAGTAGTCAGACAGCCAGTTGGACAGCCAGTTAGACAGCCAGTTAGACAGCCAGTTGGACAGCCAGTTAGACAGCCAGTTAGGCAGCCAGTCAGGCGAGTAGTCAGACAGCCAGTTAGGCAAAGTGATATGACAAGAGGAGGCAGGTTTGATGGCATGGTGGATAATCGGGTGATTCCTGATGCTGGTTGGCCAACAGAAGAAAAAGAAGGCATGTTAGAGGTAACACCAGAGAGCCATGGGTTGTTAAGGGCTGAGTTTGTGCCTTCTAGCAATGATGTCTATATTTCAGCCTCACAGATTAGAAGGTTTAGGTTAAGGCCGGGTGATGTGGTGACTGGGCCGGCGCGAAAGCCAAAAGAGAGTGAGAGATACTGGGGACTATTAAAGGTAGAGAAGGTAAATGGAAAGAAGTATGAGGAGGGCAGCAGGCGGCCAGATTTTGATAAGCTAACACCGATTTTCCCTAATGAGAAGTTGGTGTTAGAAACAGAGAAGACGAAGTTGTCGACCAGAGTGATTGATTTGGTGGCGCCGCTAGGTAAGGGTCAGCGAGGCTTGATTGTGTCACCACCTAAGGCAGGTAAGACAACGATTTTAAAGGATATTGCTCATGGGATTGCCGAGAACAATCCTAAGGTTCATTTGATGGCGGTTTTGGTAGGTGAGAGACCGGAAGAGGTGACTGATATTCGTCGGCATGTAAAAGGCGAGGTGGCGGCGTCTAACTTTGATGAATCAGCTGAGAGACAGACCAAGGTGGCAGAGTTGGCTTTAGATCGAGCCAAGCGGCTGGTAGAGCAAGGCAAGGATGTAGTGATTTTACTTGATTCGATTACCAGGCTGGCTCGGGCCTACAACTTAGCCATTCCGACTTCAGGCAGAACTTTGTCAGGCGGGTTTGACCCAGTGGCTTTGTATCCGCCTAAGAGGTTTTTGGGAGCAGCCAGGAACTTTGAGCCGTTTAAGGTAGGGGGTAAGGAAGTTAAAGGGTCATTGACGATTATTGGGACAACTTTAGTGGATACTGGTTCAAGAATGGATGAGTTGATTTATGAGGAGTTTAAAGGCACAGGTAACATGGAGTTGCATCTATCAAGGAAGCTGGGAGAGAGGCGAGTGTTTCCGGCGATTGATATTCAGCGTTCAGGTACCAGGCAAGAGCAGTTGCTGTTTAGTAAAGAAGACTATGAAAAGATTGTGACCATGCGGAGAATGGTGGATGTCTTGGATACTAGTGAGATGACAGAGGTGATGTTGGAAAGGCTGGGGAAGACTAAGAGTAATAAGGAGTTCTTGCAGAAGCTAGGGAAGTAAGCTATATTGGATCTGGTTATTAAGTCTTCTGTCCGGTGAGGGACCTTTCTGTCCAGGTTAATGATTAATGCTATTGTGGGGGCTGTTTACCATGGGTTACATGGTAGGAGTGTGGACCGCTTTATCGATTTTTAGGTTAAAATAGGGGAATGTACCCAGGTCAAACATCGTTTATGCCTGTCCAGGTGGCCTTAGCTAGGTGGTTGGAGACAGTGGGATGGCGGGGGGCAATAACGAGCAACTATCCATATTGGTATTTAGGAACAACGCCTTTTAGGCATTTAACTGGTCCGGTGTTGCCAGGTTTGTTGGTGGGACTACATAGACTATTACCAGGTTTTAATTGGTTTGAGTGGTTGTGGTGGTTGATGCTAGGATTTTATTTAATCAGCCTGGGGGGAGTTTATTGGCTAGTGAGAGAGTTAGGAGGAGGGAAAAGAGCAGCAGCAGGAGCGGCGGGGTTTTATGGTTTTGGCTGGTTTACAGTCTGGTCTTTATCGGTGACAGATGGTTTGTCGCTGATAAGCTTTGCCAGTTTGATTTATGGACTGGTTTTAGGGGTGAGATTATTGAAAAAAAGCAGTAGAAAAAGGCTGATTTCTTTAGGTATTGTTATATCTTTTGTACTACTTCTTAATAGTTTGATGGTGCCATCTTTGGTGTTGGGGATGGGAGTGATATGTTTGGCAGTAGGGCGATGGAAAAAGCTGGAGGCAAGGCTGAAATTGATAGGGAAAGTCTTAATGGCTAGCTGGTTGGGAGTGACATTATTATGGTATGGTTGGAGTTATTGGTGGCGGTTATTGCTAGCGCCGTCATTTGCAGGTAAAGCGACGTTTAAGGTGATAGGAGAGGTGGGGAAGCTGTTGCCGATGGTGTTAGCCTTAAGCTTGGCGGTTTTAGGCGGCAGAATAGTGAGGCTAAAGAGTCGGTTAGCTAAGTTTAGCTTTTATTGGCTATTGGTGTTTGGCTTTTTAAGCTTAATGCGGTTTATGGCTGATCCAGATTTTTGGCTGGATTGGTTGGTTTATGGTTGGGAGTTGCAGTTGGGGATAGCAATAGGCTTGGGTTGGTGGTTAGGCAGGGCTAAAAACAGGAAAGATTGGTTTTTAAGAGGGGTAAGTCTGGGAGTGGCGGTGTTGGTTTGGTTAGGGCTGTTTAAAAATGTCAGCAAAGGCATGCAAAGATATGTAACAGAGGGAGTAGAGTATAGGATTGGGGAGGTGTTGTCTAGATTGGTTAAGCCAGGAGAAAGGGTGTTTTTGTCAGGCAGCACAGTCTTTTGGCTGAATGGCTGGTTTGATATAGCTCAGGTAAGGGGTGGGGTGGATAAGGCCTCAGTCAATCCTGATTGGCGGCAAGCAGCTTGGGAAATTAGAGAAGGAACAGAGGTAGAGCGGTCTTTAGAGTGGCTAGATAGGTTAAAAGTAACTTGGTTGGTAGTTCATGGTCCAGAAAGTGAGGAGGTTTATGATGATTTTAAGCATCCGGAGAAGTTTACAGAGGTAGAAGGGTTAAAAAAAGTCTATGATGAGGCGGGGGATCAGATTTACAAACTGGTAGATTAGGAAATTAGGGTAAAGACAAGCAGGCTAATGATAATAGCGGTGATGATGGTAATGGTAAGGTGTTGTTGCCAGCTAAGCAAGAGCGAAGAGGTTTTTTGAGGCTTGAGAGATAAGAGTTTATCAAGTTGTTTTTTGGTATAGAGGCGGCGGTTAGTAGGGGTCCGGTAGGGTTTAAGTTGGCCTTTTTTCTCCCAACGACGTAGAGTATCTCGAGAAACATTCAAGTATTGGGCGGCTGGACCGATAGGGAAAAGTTTAGGGCGAGATTGAGGCTGTTTCATTAATTTGATTATACACTAAACTGTAAGATTGAATTAGAAAAAGACAAGCAATGTTTTTGCAAGACCTATAAACATTATTATATTTTAGATGAAATAGTTGGTTATTGAGGTGGGGTTTGATGGTTTTGGTTTTCTTCGGGTGGATTGATTAAATTTATTAGTTGATGATGAGTTTAAGCTTGGTTAGTTTTTTTGGGTAGAGAATTGTTAGTGAAAGTCAAAAAAGTTCATTAGAGTGGGTTTAGTGGGGAAATAAAGAGCTTTAATATGGATAAAGACTAGGCAAGAATGGCAGCTTGTACCCGTAAGGTGTTTACACTTTAAGAATAGATAAACAGACCAGATGGAGAGAGTGAAGCAGTGATACCCATTAAAGGTTTACACTTTTAAAACGAGTTTTATAGGCATTTTATAGGTAATTTAGGTAATTAGAGAGCAGCAAGTAGCTATAGGGTGGATTTAGATGAAATTGAGATATTTAATGGGTATTTCTATATTCTTTGTTGTAGTTTGATAGATATAAGTCATTTAGCGGCTTTAAAAAAGGTAGTAATAAGAGGTAAGGGGATGAGAAAAGGCCAGAGAGAAGAAGAAGTTAAGTAATGAGTTTTCTTGATGGTTAAAAGAGCTTTTTATTTTTTTATAATTAGAAGACCACATAATAAATTTTATAAGTTTTGTTAATTTAGCCAGGTGAGGTTTAAAACATTTTAGTAAGGTGGAATCTAATAGGGAAAGAGAGGGGTAGGATAGGTGAGGAGGAGGAGGAGGAGGAGGAGGAGGGTAGCGAGTTGTGGATGGAGACGATGGTGGTAAAAGATTTTAGCAATTAGGTAGAAGAGAATGAGTATAGGTAGAAGAGAATGAGTGGGTTTTGAAAAGCGAGATTAATGACGCAAGTATAAAAAATGGTAGAAACAATAAAGAGTAAAAAAGACGGCTGGTTTGGTAGTTTTTGAAAAAGCAGATAGTTGTTTAATTTGCAGATTTTGAGGAATTTGCAGATTTTGAGGAAAGCAGGATTTAAAAAGTAAATTGCGAATGTTGGATGAATTTTGTTGGTGTTAATAAAAAAGGCAGCCGGAGGGGTGTCGGCTTATAAATATAGCAGCAGGTAAGGTAGGTAAGAGTTATAAAAAGACATTGAAAAAGACTAAAAAAAGGGTATTATTTTTACCCGACCTATTTCTAGAGGCGAAAAGGCGATTTTTAAGGTTTTTAAGGTAAAAATTTGGGAAAAAACTAGACTGGCTGTTTTTATTAATAATAGAGGTGAATTTGAAAGATGCCAGACAGGGGAAATCCAGGGTAAAACAGGGGCAGACAGGTCTAAATAGGGATAAACCAGTTACAAAACAGATAAAGTGATTGTAAAAGCAAGTAAAATTATATTTGCATATATTTTAATGATATTAAAATATACTGGCTAAGAGAGCCTATATAGTTATTAATGCTTATTTTAAGGAGAACGGGTTTGGGGGTTAATTTTAGTACCTGATTACACTTGAGGAGCTAATTTTTTATTGGTTTTAGGCAGTTAATGGTCAGAAATCGACTAACTGAGGTGGAAATAGGGCAGTGATCGACTTAAAAAACAGAAGAAGAGGCTAGTTGTATCCATGAGATGTTTACAGTTTTAACTAGACATAACAGGGAAGAAGAGGAATTTTCAATGATACCCACGAAGGGTTTACACTTGGGCGGTTCTTAGCGGCGATTTAAGGCGTTTTTTGGCATGTTGGAAGGTAAGGGCAGGGTGGGGTAGGGAAAAACTTTTAAAGAGAGTGAAAAAGCCTCTGAGAAAATATAGGATGATTAAAAAATAATAGTTTCAAAGGTCTGACTTGAGCTTTGAGGTAGTTTAGAATGAATATTATAAGATAATTTATTTTTTGAGCACTATGTTTGAAAATAGTTGAGTTTTAGCAGTCGTGCTGATAAAGTGATTGAGAAAAAATACAAATTAGCAATTTTAATGTGAGAGTGATAGGTGATAATGAAAATTAAAAAACGGGGTAAATCTATGCAAGCGCAAAAATGCTAAAAGTGGAAAATTTTGAAGGAGTGATTTTCGGGCAAAGTTTTTATTTTTTGATAACCTAAAAGTGGTTTTGAAGTAGCTAATAAGGTTGAAAAAAGTTGATTTTTGAGGTAACAGATATATAAATAGTAGGTGACTATTTATTAAAGGGGTAGTATTTGTACTCGAGCTTTGATTAAGAGGCCTTAGAAGTGATTTCAGGTAGCCTTTCTCTGTTAATTGAGGTGTTATTTGAAGGTCATTGGCCAGCTTTAGGCTGATTAGGCTTGAAATTTAATGGATAAAAAGCAAAAGAGGATAAGGATGAACGGCCAGATAAGAGGTGGCTTGAGGGGGAGAAATTTAGGCCTAGAGGTATATTAATACAGGCCTTTTTTTGTTTAACCCATAGTTATTAATGACTAGGCTTATAGTTGGAATAAGGTAAAAAGCAAAAAAGCTTAGCTTCTTGGGGGGTTATCTGTACTGGAAGAAGAAAATGGCTTAATTTTGCTTATCCCATAGGACTTGACAAGTGATACCCACTATGTGTTAACATATGAATTATAAGATATGCAGCGGCTTTAGTACCCATAATTAGTTAACAAAAAGAAAATGGCACCAAAACTGCCCGAAAAACAACGATTAAAACTCATAGAAAGAGTAGTTAAGGGTGGGGAGTCGGTTTCCAAGGTATGTCGGGAAGCGGGTATTTCCCGAGTGCTTTTTTATCGATGGCTAAAGAGATATAAGCAAGGGGAAGGGCTGGGGCCGAAAAAGCCGGCTAAGAGACGGTCAAGCCGTCGAGTTAAGGATGATCAGGTATTAAAGATAGTGGCCTTGGTTCTAGAGGAACCTAAGCGGTCAAGTCATAAGATTAGCCAGCAGTTACCGATCGGTAATCATGGGGTGCAGAATGTTTTGAAGCGGTTGGATTTAAATGTAGCTAATAAGCGCTTGGCTTTTGCAGGTAAGGCCAAGGAGTTAACAGAGGAGAAGGCCTTAAAGTTAGCGACAGAGGCAGTGGAGGCCAGGAGAGAATTAAGGGCGGAAAAGGCAATAGGTTTGGTTAAGTTGTCACCGATGAAGCGGCTAGAGATGATTGAACAAGTAGTTAAGTATGGTAAACCAGTGGCGGCTGCTTGTCGAGATTTTGGGGTGTCACGGCCGACGTTCTATAAATGGTTGGCTCGCTATCAGGAGGCTGAGGTAGAAGAGAAGGCGATTAGGCTGACAGATAAGGCTCGAGAGGTGAAGAGATATGTGGGCCAGGTGGCTGAGGAATACGAGCGGTTGATTCTTAATATAGTAGTGGAGCATCCTGATTATGGTATACGGAGGATTTTAAAGGCTTTACCTCAGTTGGAAGGCAAGCCGGTGGTGGGTTATCATGGGGTCCAGAATGTGCTGAAGCGGAGTAATTTGAGTGTTTATGCTTTGCGGCAGGCTTATGCGGAAGTAAGAGGCAAGCCAGAGCCAGAGGCAGCGCCAGCCATGGCTTGGCTGACCAACAGGATCAAGCTGGTATGGGACAAGTTTGTGCCTTCTTTAGCACCAGCCCCGCCGCCAACACCAGCCAAGGAAAGGGGAAAGAGGTTTTTAAGGTATTTTTTCAGTTCATTGATAGTAACGGTGATTTTAGGGGTAGGAGTGAGTGCTTGGGTAGAGATGATAGGCGGGGCGAGTTCAGCTTCTCAAGGGACAGGTTTAGTGTTTGCTTCAATTGCTTTGACCATGGGGTCAATTTTCTTCTTGTATTCTCTGAAGTACTATTTAACTTTAGCAGTGGTGTTGTCGTACTCCCAGAGAGAAATGGTGGGAGGCAGAGGGGATGAGAGTGGTAGGCGAGGGCCGTTATGGAGTTGGTTATTAGGGGGAAATGGGAAGAAAGGTAGTGGCAAGGATGGGCATCAAGGGCCGATTGGTTTGGAACCGGACTTAAAGAGTATTAGGCTGAAGAGAAAGCCAATGGTGTCGGTGCAGATTCCGTTTTATAACGAGAAAAAAGTGGTAGAGAGGGCGATTGAGGCAGCCACAAGCTTTGATTATCCGAGTTATGAGGTAATGCTGCTGGATGACTCAACTGATGAGACGCCAGAGATGATTAAAAAGTATCAGCAGAAGTTGGCTAAGGGAAAGAGGCTAAAGAAAACCAGGGGTGAGGGTTGGACATTAACAGAGGTGGAGATAAGAAAAGGGGTGTATTTAAAGCATTTACACAGAACTAGCAGGCAGGGGTTTAAGGGCGGGGCTTTAGGTCAGGCGGCGAAGCTGATGGATGAGAGGGCGGAGTTTGTGGTGGTGTTTGATGCAGACTTTGTGCCTTATCCAGATACTTTGGAGTTGTTTTTAAAGTATTTTAAGGCTCAGAACCAGATGAAGGAGGATTACAAGCAGTCTAATGTGGCAGTGGTTCAAGGTTATCAGTGGCATGTGTTGAATAAGTCAGAGAACTGGATTACTCGAGGAGTGAGGTCAGAATATGCCGGCTCATATGTTATTGAGCGAAGCGGAGAAGAGATTTATGGAGGCTTAAAGCAGATTTCTGGCAGTGTGTATATGATGAGGCGGGATGTGTTGGATGAGTTAGGTTGGCAGACATCGATCACTGAAGACTTTCAGCTGACGTTGAGGTTGTATGAGAAAGGCTACAAGGTGGTTTACACGCCATATATTCAGGCGCCAGCAGAATGTGTGTCAACCTTGCGAAGATTGATTAGACAGCGAATGAGATGGGCAGAAGGGCATTCACAGAATATTAAGAAGATGTTTGCGAGATTAATGAGGAGTGATAAGTTGACCATTCCAGAGAAGCTGGAGACAATCTATTTGTCGCCGTATTATCTGCAGGCTTTCTTCTTTTTGGTAGGGACTTTGTCTTGGTTAATGGCGGAAACAGTCTTTCCGGCCAGGTTGCCGTTTTGGACGGTGTTGTGGGGCTGGTCATTGGTGTTGACGAATATGATTTCTTTGCCGTTGATGAATGCAGCTGGGATGTTTTTGGAGGAGAGTGAGGAAAGAGACTATTTAGGCTTAGCCTCGTTTATTGCCCTGTCATATATTCTGGTGCCGTTTCAAGCCTATGCAGCTTTTAAGGGCTTTTTGGAAAAGGAGGAGGGGCCGTGGTTCAGAACACCGAAAACAGGCAAGATTACTGATGTGTTAAAGAGGGGAACGTTTTACAGGTTTATTGCTGGAATTATGCCAGGCAGGCCAGCCACAGAAGCAGCTGAGGCCAAGTTAAGTGGTTTAATTACAGGTCAGCCAGCGTTTATGAACAAATATATGGCGTTGGCAACAGCTAATAACAGGTTTGATAGCTTTAGGATTAGGCCAAAGAGAATGAGGTGGGTGGGAAAGACAGTATTGTCAGTGCTTCTGGCGGTGACAGTGTCGATCTATCATATGACTTACAAAGTAAGTGAGGTATATTCATCTGATCCACCCAGTCCAACAAACCCGTTTGCGCTCGATTCAACTGACTCGTTAGTTTTGACATCAGGTTTTACTTCTTGGCAACTGACAGATAATTCTTGGAGTACGGTTGATAGTACTACTGGAACTACGCCAGGAAAAAACATTGCTGATATTTTTCAGTTCATTCCGGGAACAAACCATGCCGTTCCAGGGGTACCAAGTACAACCCCAACAGGTAAGGGTTGGATTTGGGACACTCCTTTTGGTGGGGCTGACGGACAGATTGCTGATGGCAACTGGACATTTAAGGTTTGCAGTGGAGATTCGGATACTGACAACAAAGGAGATGGCTATTTACGAGTTTTAACTTGGAAAGTGAGCATATCTAGTAATGTGATTAATACTTCTACACAATTTTTTGATACAGGTACGGCGTGTGATGGTGTGGCAGAGCTGTGGACAGGTAGTGGAGTAGCTACGCCGATTGATCGTAGCTGTACTCTCGATCCGACAGGGGGTCCATATAATTTTGATGCCACAGAAAACTATTTCTACGCAGAGCTTTGGGATGTAATGCTTGATACTCAAAATGATGCTACGGATACGCAATCCTTGTATGTAGGAGATGCATCCGGTGAGGTAGGTTGTACCAAGCCTATTCTTGATCCCCCAGCAGTGACCATTCCTGAGTATGTGATTATGGTGATATTTGTGGTGCCGTTTTTGCCAATATTAGCTCAGTGGTTGCGGAAACGCAGGTTAGCGAAGGTAAGGGAAAGGTTGATATCAGGCGAAAAAGGCGAGCGAAATCGGCTTTGGCCATGGTCAAGAGGGCCTGGATAATAATATGTTATGATGGAGAAATAAACCAATGAAAAAACAATATAGACTTTTATATCTAGCTTTTTTCCTATCAGGAGTAGCAGCGATTTTATATGAGGTAATGTGGGTGCGGTTGTTGGCTTTGGCTTTTGGGGGAGTGACTTTAGTGGTGGCGGTGGTGACTGGTTTGTTTTTAGGAGGTTTGGCAGGAGGGGCGGCGTTAGGAGGGAGAATAGCAGACAGAGTAGATGAGAGGCGAGGTGTGCGTGGATTGGGATGGTGGTATTTGGGGATAGAAGTATTGATAGGCGGGTTGGGCTTGGTGGCTTGGCAGGTGTTTATGGGTTTTGGGATGACTGGTGGAGACTGGCGTTGGGGGGTGGCAGCTGGTTTGTTGCTGTTGCAGTCAGGATTGGCGGGGGCGACTTGGCCGACGATGTATAAGTTGCTGTTGCGGTTGGGATGGCAGTGGAAGGTGGCAGGTCTGATTACTTTTATTAATACTTTGGGTGGAGCAGTAGGAGCTTTGGTGGCGGCCTTTTTATTGGTAGGCAATGTGGGGGTGGGGGGAGCGGTGTTAGCAGCAGTAGTAGGTAATATACTAGCTGGTTTGTTGGTAGGTGGGGTGGTAGTTAAGGGAGAGGAGTTTGGCAGAGAAGGAATAGTGATAAAGCAAGTGAAAAAAGTGCAAGGGAAGTTTGATTGGCAAGGACATTGGCGGTTAATGCTTATTTTGGGTTTAGCAGGTTTTTGGGGGATGGCGATGGAGATTTTGTGGGTCAGGGCTTTTGGGTTGGTTTTAGGCACGAGTGTTTATGCTTTTGCGTTGGTGTTAGGGGTGATTTTATTTGGTTTAGCCTTAGGTGGGATAGTGGTAGAGAAATGGAAAGGAAGTTTAAGTTTTTCTGGTCTGATAACCATAATCTGGTGGTGGGCAGTATTTGTAGGTTTAGGAATAGTGATGTTGCCTCAATTGCCAGAAATGGTGGCAGGAGTATTGAAGGCCTCAGGTTTAAGTTTCTGGGCAATTCAAGTTTGGAGCTTAGGGGTAGTGGCTTTGGTGGGTTTAGTGCCAAGCTTATTGTCAGGCATGATATTGCCATGGTCAGTAGTAATGATTAAAAGTAGTTTAAGGGAAGCAGGTGGTGAAGCAGGTTGGGCTTATTTTGTTAATACTTTAGGGGCGACGATGGGAGGAATGGCAGCAGCGTTATGGTTGTTGCCTAATCTGGGGTTGCAATGGGGGATGATAATATTAGCGGGTTTGGCAGGGTTTGTAGCCTTAGTTTATAGATTGATAGATAAAGTGGGATGGAGTAGATTGGCAATGTCGACGTTAGTGGTTGGGGGAATTTTGGTTTGGGGATGGTTGGGTTGGGATAAACATAAGTTGGCAAGTGCAGCTTATCTTTATGGCAAACAGATGTTTGATCCGGGGTTAAATTTGGTTTATTACAAAGATGGCAGAGAGGCAACGATTACGGCGACTCAGAGGAAAGGGGCAACCAGTTTGCGGATTAATGGTAAAGCTGATGCTTCTTCAGGCAGTGACATGGGAACACAGATATTGTCTGGTTTTTTACCGGTGATATTTCATCCTGAACCGAAGAGAATGATGGTGTTGGGTTTAGGATCAGGGGTAACGGCGGCGGTGAGCGCACAGGAAGAAGCAGTAGAGGAGTTGGTGGTAATAGAGATTGAGGAGGCAGTGGTAGAGGTGGCGAGAGAGTATTTTAGCAAAGAAAATTTAGAGGTGTTAGATAATCCTAAAGTTGAGTTGGTGTTGCAGGATGGCAGAAATTACTTGCTTGAATCTGAGAAAGAGTTTGATGTGATTTCTTCAGAGCCATCTAATCCTTGGACAGCTGGTGGAGCGACTCTATTTACTCAGGAGTTTTTTGAATTGGGCAAGCGGCGGTTAGCTTCAGGAGGGGTGTTTTTCCAGTGGTTACAACTTTACAGTTTGCGGCCAGAAGAGATGAAGGTTGTTTGGGCAACATTTAAAAGCGTATTTCCTCATGTACAGATTTGGTTAAGTACTTTATCTGGGGATAGTTTTTTAGTGGGAAGTAATGAACCGTTGGAATTAGAGTGGGAGCAGTTAGTTAGAGTGGTGGATGATGAGGTGATGGGGCAATATTTGAAGTGGGCAGAGGTAGAGGATGAGGTGGGGTTGTTGAGTTTATTTGTGACTGGTGATGAGGGGGTAGAAAGGTTGGCGGTTGGAGGTGAGATTCATACTGATGCTCGGCCGATACTAGAGTATCGATTACCTTGGGGTTTATTGACAGAAACCCGGGCAGCTAATTATGAGTTGTTAAGAGGACTTTGGGGAGAGGTTGATTTTGTTAAAGGAATGCCAGATGAGGCGAGGCAGCAGTTAGCAAAGACACGAGAGGCAAGATTGCTATTGATGGAAGCTGATGAATGGTTTAAGCAAGGCGAGATTGAGAAGGCTAAGAGATTGGCTGATCAAGCCCTTGAGTTAGATGAAAAGACGCCGGCTTTAAGCAGAGCTTTGGCGAGGATTGATTATCAGTTGGGAGTCATTTATCAATCAGTGAGAGCAGGAAAGGAGAAGGAAAAAGATGAAGAGTTAGCAGAGGCAGTTTTAAAATTGTGGAGAGAAGCAGTGGAGTTAAAGCCTGATTATTTTGATCCGTATCCTAGGTTAGCTGAGGCTTATTTGGGTTTGAAAGACTGGGAGAAGCTAGAGGAGTTGTTAAGCCAAGGCAGAGAACAATTTCCTTGGTCAGGAGAGATGTTGATGTATGAAGGAATAATGGCGGCAGAGGGAGAAGATCAAGATAAAGCAGAGAAATTAATGCTGGCGGCGGTGGTGCTAGAGCAGAGTAATTATGTAATTCATAATAATTTGGCGCATCTTTATAGTTTGACAAATAAGCTTGAATTGGCGCTTAAAGAGTGGAAGATTTCGTTAAGGCTAAATCCAGATCAGCCTCAGATTAATAGGGCAGTTAAAAATGCAGAAAAACTAATCAGGATGCAGGAATAATTATTAGAGATATGATTAATAAACAGAAAAAGACCTTTATGGTGATTATTTTAGGCTTTTCGCTGGTGTTGGCAATATTGCCGTTTATGGTGACAGCCAATGAGTTGTTGACCAGAATAGTGGAGAAGAATTTGCTTTATGGTTGGATTCAGGAATATATTGTGCCGGTGGAAGCCAAAATGATGGGGGTAATATTGCTGCCTTTTGGTTATAGTTATGCTTTTTTGCCGACTAATTCAATGATTGTGGTTAATGGGATAAATATGGGGATTACCTGGAACTGTTTAGGCTGGCAGAGTTTTGTGTTGATGCTGGTGACTTTTTTGGTCGGTTTTAGGGGTAGATATACTAGATTGTCAATTATGGAAGCATTGGGGATTGGGGTGTTAGGGACTTTTTGGTTGAATATTGGGCGGATGTTGTTGACGATTTTGTTAGCAGTGCATGCGCCGGCGATTTTCAGGATAGTGTTTCATGATTATTTGGCGGCAATAACCACAGTGGTATGGTTGTTTGGGTTTTGGTGGTTTAGTTATTCGTATGTGTTGGAAGAGAGGTAGGTTATAATGACAA
>Ga0114923_10001083_pt1 | contig 19187 bp, 18 predicted proteins | sample SumtaG_FD_89578 | JGI IMG/M metagenome (GOLD analysis project Ga0114923, IMG submission 89578) | Deep subsurface microbial communities from Indian Ocean to uncover new lineages of life (NeLLi) - Sumatra_00157 metaG | ecosystem: Environmental > Aquatic > Marine > Oceanic > Sediment | place: near...
AAGTCTGATAACACCATAATTCGACTTCTTACTTTTTTTTAAATTTAGAATATAGTGCCTTGTCTAATAGGCGCCCGATTCTTTTAGCTAATTGTGTAGCAATTTCGTATCTTTCACCATCAAGTAGATCGGATTTATCTTTTGGAGATTTATTGGCCCCCACTCTTTTATTTAAAACATTCAAGCTTAATTCACTTACCATTTTCTTAATTTTTTCGTAATCGGGTAGATTTACTTTGGGATCAAACGATTTGATTTTTTCTACGGCAAAATTAAAAAATTCGTTCATTAAATCTACTGGATCGCCTTTAAGTTCACTATGAAGCTTAATATTTTCAATTGCTGTTTTAGAGTCTTTTTCTTGCCAATACAATTGATTTGGATTAATACCGGGGCTACTAATTCTCATAAGAGATCCCGTAATTCTTCTTTCTATCCAATTTAAAGTACTGAGTTCTTGTTTTTCACGTAATTTCTTGGATTCTACTTCCTTCTCTTTTTCTTTTGCTTCAATTTTATGTTCTACTTCTTTTTTCCTTGTTTGCTCCACTTTTTCTAATCTTTTGACTAGATCAAACCCAATACAATAAGATATCGGTGAAATCAGATCCGATTTTAATTTTAATATAGCTATATCCTCGTAAATCGGGCTAGGGTTATTTTCTAATTCAGAAATTCCCTCTTTTAGGGATGTTTCAATAAGTCGGGCTAAAATAAATCCATTAACAAGGAATGGTTGATTTGAAGCATTAAAAACAATCACCATCTCTTCTTGTCTTTTAATTATACGCTCAATTATTAATTCTTCTAGCTTAACTCTTACCCATTCTTCTGAATCTGTAGTACCAAAAATCTTCTTCAAGGCTAAAAGGTATAACGATCTATCATTAGATACTTTATAAAATGATTCAATTATTCGACTGAGTTGCCTTAAAATTTTAGACAAGATATAGAAAAAGATGTCTCTCACTATTTCATTGATTACTTCATCAAATTCTAAGACAAATAATATATGGGAGTAATTTAGTAATTTTAGTTCCCCAATAAATACCTTATCGATGATTTGCTTTTTTGTTTTATAATCTTCTATATCATTTTTATTAAGCTTTTTATCATTTAGCGCTACAATGTCAAGTTTTTTTAGATTGTACCTGACCATATTTCTTTTTACATTCTCAGACAAATCGTCGTCTAAATTTGATAGGAATAGAATGTTAAAAACGCCGTACTTATGCAGCATATAAACAATTTCATCAAAACTAGATTCATTTAAACACTGTAAATAATATATAAAATCGTTCGGAATTTCTTTTAATTTTCTGATTAATATGAATTTAAGATAATTAAGATTTTTTTTCTCAAACTGCTCATAATTGATTTTTTCTTTAAGACTATCTTCAATATTCTTTATTAAATCTTTTTTAATCTCATTAGCTTCTTTAAAAGCTTTCATTCCAGGAATGGAAATAGGGAAGCGCTCAAAATTGTAATCGACGACTTTCCTCTTAATCATTCTAACTGGCATTGCTTCAATTTGTAATTCTTTATACGATTTAAACTCAAAATCCCTGCGAATTTTGTTTATCATTCGACTCAATGAGGATAATTCGATCAATTTATCTTCTTTTTCTTCTGATCCCAATTTTCTTTCAATATCAACAGAGATTTCTTTTAAGGCGGAACTTTCTTCTAAAATTTCTGTCTTAACCTCATTTACTAGGCCAATCAGATCACCGATTAAATCATAGAAATAAAACGGTGGATAACTCATTATAATTTCTTGTATTTCCTGTTCAATTCGATCCTCAATTTCTTTAAATTTTTTTTCTCTTTCAGTTTCTTGGAGATCCGGTGATCTCTCTTCAATCAGGAAGGAAAGAAAACCATTTTCAAGATCAATTATCTTATTTAGAAGGTTCACTTCTAAAGAAAACGAATTTTTTAACAGTTTTTCAACTTCCTCAAATATACTTCTTTTTTCATCCATTTCTAACTTTCTAGTTGACTCAAAGGTAAATTTACTTGAGTCTAAGGTACTCTGTACTCTAATCCCTAAATTATGATAGATATGAATCGTAGCTGTTGCAATTAATAAATCATTAAAGGTAGTGTCTTGACTTACGAGTTCAAAGATTTTTCCCATATCAGCTTCTCTTTTGAAATGCGAAATTATTAAATCAACAGTTTGAAAAAACCTAGATGCACTTTCAGCTGCTGTTGTCTTTCTCTTTACACCACTTATCATATTATTTCATCCATTCTCTATAAACTTCTTTAAAATTATCTGATATCTCGAATCGAACATTGTTATGCCAAAACTTAAAATTTATTACATGAAAAAGATCTCCCTTAAATAATTCCTTTTCTTTATTTGATAAATTATGTTTTAAAATCAATGAAAGCGGTCTTGGAATAAGTTTTGAAAAATATTTTAGAAAAGTATTCTCAAGATAACCGTAATATGTATCATCATTACTAATACTGAAGAAATTAATAGGGGCAGCTTTTTCTGTTTGAAAATCTATTATGCTAAGCGTATTTCTAATTTTGCTATTAACATATTTTGGGAATTCTTCGTTTATTCCTAAGCTTAATTCATATTGCTTATAAAATTCAAGCAATTTCTCCTTTGCGTCAATATCGGAGATTTCTGCAATATAATTATCCAAGAATTCCAGAAATTTATCTAATTTTTGTTCATTATCTTCTCGATTTCTAATGTGTTCTAAAAAATTAGTATAAATTTCCATTAAAGTCCACTCTCTTATGGTTTCAATTTTTAGAAATCCTTTAGAATAGTCATTTATCCATTGTAAAACATACGATTTCCATTCTAGGTTAATTCCACCAATCCTTTTCTCTAAAAAGCGATGGAATTTATTAGCGAAAATAACCGGATCTTGTATTTGATTACTAGATTCATCCTTAATAAAGCGATTTATTGTTGAATACCTTAGGATATAGCTCAATAAGTAATCTAATTCACTTGAGAACTTTTTAAATTTGTCTATATGTAATTTGATTGGATTAGCATCCAGATCCATTTGGATCTCTGCAAAAGAAACTAGATCTTCTATCTTTAGTGTGATATTATTAAAAAAGGAGTCAATATTATTATTAACTAAATTGCGGAACTCTATTATAAGCTTGTTTTCATCAAAAACTTTTGATAACGTAACTGATTGAATCTCTATTAAATTGAAAAGATGTTCTGTAAATTTCTCTATTAGGGTCAATCCTAAAATTTTTGCTGGTTTTTGCTCTTTATTAAATTGAGCTTTAAGATTTCCAGATAATTCCACTGCTAGTGTTTTTAGTCTACGACGCGAAAGATAAGTAGGGAATGATCTTCTAATCATTTCTAAGCTTCTCTTTACGATTTCTGAAAAATAATTAAACACAGAACTTAACTCTGAAATCCTCAAATTTTCCTTCTGGATAATTGAATGATCAATGAACTTAATTGTAATTCCACAAATTTCCTTATAATCTTCATTTTCTAATTTTCCTTTATTTGCAATAAAAAATGTGTAGTTCTCCAATAATACCGATAAATCTCCCATTTCCCCCGAAGCGAGAAAATCACGCGAATACTCTAAAAATGTTTTTAAATACCTCTCTAAGGTTAGTAATAACTTATTGGTTTGAGAAATTAACCATTCTCCAGTTTGAACCTCTTTAGAATCAATGATTTCTTTTCGGATTCTTTCTATCAAGAATTTTACTAAATCATCTTGATATTCATCTAAGGTACCTAAGTTTGCTAAATTGATAAGACTCGTTCCTAGATTTAATGTCTTATCAATAATAAAATTCGCGCTTGGTTCAGATATCGAATATTTAAGATGTTCCAAAGCCTGCTGACCCTCAAAAGGCATTTTCACCTTTTCAAATCGACTATTTTTTAAATTAATTTCAATAGGTTTTTTATACCATAAAATCTCTACATCTGAAATAATTCTTGCATAATTGGTTAACATTTCCTTTTCTGTTGGAAGTGATGTACTTAATCCTATTAGTTTTTTATTCCATTTTTCTTCGATCAAATCCCCAAAAAGTCTTTTGCTAAACCTTGAAGCAAATTTATTATAGAACAATTGTCTATTTTCATCAGAAAGATCTGGTCGATCAGCAAACTCCTCAACTTCATAAAAAAGTTTGCTTATATTATTCATTGAAGTTCTAGATTTATGAACATCCAAGTACCCTGTTTCTGGTTTTAAAGCAAGGATTAAACTCTCACATTCTTTAAATTCTCCCGGAATAAATATCATCGATTTAGGAAAAATCTGCGTTTTAGCAGCCTTCTCATCAAGATTATGTAATTCAAATTCAATACTAAACACTTCTGCTCCCGTATAATCCCTCAATATTGCATTATACATCGCTAAATATTTAATAACTTCCTGTGAGAGCTCATTTACTTTTTCTCTTGTTAATCTTCCGGGACCAATAATATCTCCAGCAATGAGATCATTTGGAGATGAATATCCGAAAATTAAAGAAAACTGGTAATTAATCGATTCTCGTGTGGTTATCATAATTTTAAATTAAACAAATTATAGTTCCTAATTTTTAGAACCAATAGTCATTTATCTTTTTAAAGGAATTTTGCAAAAATTTAGGACTTGTTTTAAATATTTTTAAGTTGAGATAATATTAAAATTTACTTTTGAGAGATAAGATGTTAAACACATTGATCTCTTCAATAAATCTTTCCCTTTAATCAGCTTTTACCATACAATATAAAAATAAAAATATAATAAGAAAAATAATTATTATAATTATAATAATATATAAAAATTCCTTAAAACACTAAAGGTGTAGACTTATACAGTTTGGGTCCGATTTAGGAATAAATCAAGAAGATATAGAGAGAATAAGCCCTGAAATTACGTTTATAACATCTAATGCAGATATTGAAGCGATTGCTCTTGTAAGTTCTGAAGGTTACCAGATTGCATTTTCAGCATTGCCCCAATATCATGTAGATGGTGATCAATTTTGCGGGCTTGCAAGTGCATTATTAATGACAGGTAGATCTACTATTCAAACGTTATTTCAGGAGGATTTAAGTGAAGTCATTGTTAGGGCAGAGGATGGCTATATTATAATTACGAATGCGGGGAGGTTAGTTATAGTATGTGCGGGGACAATTATCAATACTTTAATGAAATCTGTTAAAGTCATGCGAATTGCCGCCAAAAAGCTATACAAAATTTTCGAAAATCGATAAATATTTTTTTTTGGTTATTTTCTATTTCTGTAAAAACTTCTCTAATAATAACCATAGTGTAAATCTGACCATCCTTTTTTTGACAATATTATAAAATCCCAATTGAAAAGAGTAACTTTTTAAGCCTTTGAATAAAATAATCAATAACATTAAAATATCTTTTAAATAATGTCCTATGACACTCGCTAAAAACTTTATGGTGCGTTGGCAGTGGCCTTGGCGTGACGATGACGCCTCTGCATTGGACTAAATTTAATAAGAGCTTATATTTTTTCTTGGTTTAGCCTTTTCAAAAATTAGATTTATATCTTTTATGTGCGTTAGTCTATTGACATCCAATAAATTAATGATACACACTTAATATAAATAAACAAACGTGTATGGTAAAGAAAATGACAGATTATTTTAAAGCAAGGATAAATTTAGAACCAAGTGAGGTTCCAAAGGAATGGATAAATATTGTTCCAGATCTACCAACTCCAATTACTCCTTTGGTTAACCCAATGGATGGAAAACCAGCACCGCCAGAAATGGCATTTGCAATTTTTCCTAAAGAATGTGTACTGCAAGAAGTATCACAAGAGAAGACAATTCCTATCCCAAATGAATTGAGAGAAATCTATGCTAAGTCTTATAGACCCACACCTCTCCATCGTGCTTTAGGGTTAGAACGGGACCTAGGAATAGAAGGAGATGACATAAAAATCTTTTATAAGAATGAATCAACCTCTCCTACTGGTTCACATAAACCAAATACTGCAATAGCTCAAGCCTATTATGCTAAAAAGGATGGATTAGAAGGGCTAGTTACAGAAACAGGTGCAGGACAATGGGGTTCGGCATTAGCCTATGGATGCAATCTATTTGATATTAAATGTACGGTTTACATGGTTAGAGCAAGTTTTATACAGAAACCCGGAAGAAAAATCTTAATGAGATCCTATGATGCTGATGTTCATGCAAGTCCTTCGAATCTTACAGAATCAGGAAAAATGTTTCTAGAAAAAGATCCAAATCATCCAGGCAGTTTAGGAATTGCTATCTCTGAAGCTATTGAACATAGTATGAGTAGTGATAAAATAAGGTATTCTTTAGGAAGCGTAGTAAATTTTGTGCTTCTACATCAAACGGTTATTGGACAAGAAGCAAAGGTGCAATTAAATAAAGTGGGGATCAAAGATCCTGACATAGTAATTGGTAGCATGGGAGGTGGATCTAACTTTGCCGGTTTAATGATTCCATTCGCCAGAGATAAATTAACTGGAGCTAATTCTGAAATTGAGATTATTGGAGTAGAGCCACGAGCATGTCCAAGTGTTTGTAAAGGAGAATATCGTTGGGATTTTGGGGATTCAGCAATGAAAGGACCCATAGTAAAAATGCATACTTTAGGTCATACGTTTATTCCTAGCCCGATACATGCAGGAGGATTAAGGTATCATGGAATGGCTCCTATTGTTTCAATTTTACACAACAATAAGATAATTTCGGCAACTATGCATCATCAAAACGAAGTTATCAAAGCTGGAATCCAATTTGCGAAAACGGAAGGAATTCTACCTGCGCCTGAAACCGCTCATGCGATAAAAGAAGCCATTGATCAAGCCAATAAAGCTAAAGAAAACAATGAAAAGAAAGTAATCCTTTTCAATTTTAGCGGTCATGGATATTTTGATTTACTAGCTTATAAAGAATATATGACGGGAGCATTAGAAAACTATGAGTTGCCCACTGGAAGCATCACAAAAGCTCTAGGTTCAGAAGAAATGCCCAAGATTGATGAATCACAATTTTAAAACAATAATTTCTCTTTTTTTTTTTAATTTTTTATAAAATTTTGATATAGATAAAATCTTTAAATTTAGGAATGCTTTAAATATTAAAATTTTGTGAGTTTGGTTATCAGTGATCATAACTTCGGTTATAATAATAAGTATTCTTTATTCCTATGGCTTAATTCTGCTTTATGTCACTTTTTTAACAAGAAAGAACGGAGATAAAGGAGCCTTCATTAATAACGCAGCAAATTGCATAGTTTTTATATTAGCAATTACAATTAATTTAATTCTCATTAATATTATAAATCCCTCCAGTGCCCAATTCGTTGCTTTTCCTTTTGATTTTTTAATAGTAGGTTTTGTTATCTTATTCATTCCCCTTTTTTATATCTTAATGATTAAAGAAAAGAGGAACATCAATAAAGGAAAGAGCTCAGTAGAAGAATTTAGCAAAAAACCAAAAAAAATACCCTTAAAATATGATATTTATAGAAAATTAACTCATTTGTTTGTTCTTGGGATAATATTTTTTTACTTTACTCTTGGATTTTTAATTCAAAATTTCTTCATATATATTTTAGATTTCTTACCGAATTTTATTATTAGTATGTTCGATATCGGTGATGATATAATGGTCTTTACCCAGAACTTAGTTGTTTTCTTAGTGGGTGTGTCTCTGATTGGATTGTTAACAGCCGATTTTACGAGAATTTTAAAACCAAGATATTACCCTCTAAAAATAATAAACCAAATATTGAAGAAAAAAGAATTACATATGAGATTCGGGCCTCATATCTCAATGAGTATTGGTTGTTTTTCAATAATTCTACTTTATGGTTTAATTCAGCCTATTGGTCCAATTATAATTTGTACATCAATAGCTATGGCTGTTTTTGGGGATGTATCATCTAATTTGATTGGTAGGTTGATTGGAAAAAGAAAAATACGTAATACAGATAAAACTTATGAAGGCTTAATAGCTGGAATCATTGTAGCCTTTATCTTCGGTTTTATAGTATTATTTTTGTTGCAAAATTATTATTTGCTGGAAAATTTAGGATTATTTTTTATTCCATTGCTAGGCTCTATTATTATTGGTTTAATAGATTACTTAGATCTAGAAATTGATGATAATCTCTCCTATATTTTCGTCCTTTCAACGGTATTATTTTTTAGTGCTATTTTGCTATTTTAGATTAATGTAATTAAGTACGAATTAACAAAACATTTTTCAATTAAGCTGTTTTAAATTATGAAAATGATGGAAGAAAAATTAAAAATTGTTAAAATTACTAAAGGGACCGTAATTGATCATATTGATGCGGGTTATGCTTTAACAATTCTAAATCTAACTGGTCTTGATGAAGTTAAAAATTTAATAACTATAGGAGTTAATGTATCTTCTAAAAAATTTAGTACAAAAGATATCATCAAAATAGAGAATGTTTTTTTAAATGAAACTCAAATGCAACAAATTTCGATACTCTCTCCAAATGCTACTATATCTCTAATTGAAGATAATAATGTTATTGAGAAAAAAAAAGTAAAAATACCAAATACAATAAAAAAACTCATACTTTGTGTTAATCAAACCTGTATTTCAAATTCAGAAAAGGAACCTATTGACACAGAATTTTTAGTTTTAGAAGAAAAACCATTAAAAATACAGTGTATCTATTGTGAACGTATTTGTAAATTAGAAGAAATAGTATTCACATCCAAAGAAAAAAAGGAAAAGATAGTTAAGCAGCGAATTCTATTGTGAAATAATACTAATAGGGTTTTAAATCAATAATTCTATTATTGAAGAGAAATCTTGAATAAAAAATAATATTGTGTGAATCAAAACACCGAAAATCATAAACATAAAGAAAAACATACCTATTCCAGGTAAGATAATTTTTTTCCAGTTCCACTCTTCTTTATTATATTCATATTTGAAAATGAAAAAGCTTACGATAAAAGGAAAGAGGAACCACCATATCAGCATCCATAATAATAAAAACCATCCAATTAGACCAAATAGCAATCTTCCGATAATAGCACTTGAAGCACCTGTAATAGCTCTTATCCAATAAAGTTTTGTTTCTTTTTCTAGTCGAATATCTAAATCTGTTGCAGGAACTTTTACTACTTTTTCTTCCTTAGTTGTTTTTTTTTGGAATTCTTTCTGTTTCTCCTTTATTAACTTTTGCCTTCTTTTTCTAATATCTACTTTCTTACGCTTTCCCATATTATTATATAAATATTATTTACTATAAAAATAATTATATATCTTGATAAACTAAAAACTAGACAAAGTACAATGAAAATCGTAAAAGAATTCTCTAACTTTGATGTTTTCGCAATCGTAAAAGAATTAGATACGCTCCTAATAAACGGTACAATATCTAATATTTACGAAGTAAAAGATTTACTTATCTTAAAAATTAATACGAATTTAGGGAAAAAAAATTTAATTATAAGAAAAGATTCTCGGATTAATTTAACTGAATATGATTATCCGATACCAGATTTCCCCAACCAGTATATCAGATCTTTAAGAAAGTTACTCAAAAACAGAAGAATACTTACTGTCACTCAATATAAATTTGATAGAATAATAATATTAGAATTAACCAACAGAGGGGAAGGATCATGGAAATTTGTGATTGAGTTGTTCAATAAAGGGAATTTTTTACTTTTGGATCAAACTAACACTATAATTGTCGCAAAAAAATATCGGAAATATAGAGACAGAATTATTCTTGCAAAGAAAGAATATACTTTTCCTAAATCCAATGAAAAAGATTTCTTTACTCTAAATAAAGAAGACTTTAAAGAATTTTTTGAAAATTCTGAGAATGAAATTGTAAGAGAAATATCAAGAAAGTTAAAAATATCTGGATTGTATAGTGAGGAATTATGTTTTAGAGCAAATGTAAATAAAAAAGAATTCGGGCATAATTTGAAAGAAGAGGATTTCACCAAATTATATGATTCATTTAAAAAAATAAGAAATGAAATGATGTTTGGCGCAATTAAAGCTTATATAGTTTTTGATGAACAAGAACAAGAAATTGCTGCTTTACCATTCGAAATGGAGATTTTAAAAGATTATAAAAGAAAAGAATTTTCTTCTTTTAATGAAGCTGTTGATGATTTTCATTCTAAAATCGATTATGAATCAATAAAAAACCCAAAAGATGAAAAAGTTAAACAGATGATTAAAAGTCAAGAAAAAATCTTACTTAATCAACAGGATTATCTTGAAGAGCTTAAGTTAAAAAAGAAAAAGTATTATGAATTAGGAGATTTTCTCTATAATAATTTCAATAAATTTGAAAAGTTAATTTCTGTGATACTAGATGCAAGACAAAAAAAATACTCTTGGGAAGAAATTAATCGCAAATTGATTGATGCCAAGAATGAAAAGTTAGATGGAGCAGAATTCTTTAAAAAGATCTCCCCCTCTACAAACCAACTCTTAATTAGAATAAAAGAAAATGATGTCTATTTAGATTTAAGAAAATCTCTTGGGGAAAACACAAATCTAATATATTCTAAAGGAAAAAAAGCAGAAAAGAAAATAAAAGGAACGCTTCCTGCGATCAAAAAAACTGAAGATAATATAACTAAGCTGAGACTTGAAAAGGATTCATTGGAAATGGGGGTTGATTTTCTTGTTAAAAAACCAAAGAAAAAGTGGTATGAAAAGTTTAGATGGTTTAATTCATCAGATGGGTTTCTAATTATCGGGGGGAGAGATGCTGCCACAAATGAAATTGTTTTCAAGAAATATTTAGATCCATATGATTTAGTTTTCCATACTAACTTCCCCGGTTCACCTTTAGTAATAATTAAAAATCCGGAAAATATAGAAATCCCCCCACTTACAATTAGAGAGGCAGCAGAATTTGTTGCGAGTTTTTCACGAGCTTGGAAGGAAAATTGGGGCGTAGTTGATACTTTTTATATATATCCTGACCAGATTACGAGATCCCCTCCATCAGGGGAATTCTTACAAAAAGGTTCATTTATAATATCAGGGAAAAAGAATTTTATAAAGAATGTAAAAACTGAACTCACTATTGGTTTAACCCTGGTTGATTTAAATATTGGATCGGATGGTAAAAATAAGGGTTATTTTCCTAAAATTATAAGTGGTCCAGTAACGGCCATCCAAAAACAAACCGATAAGACTGTAACAATAATACCAACCAAAACAAAAAGTCTAACAAAAGGAAAATTATCAAAAGAATTAAAATCTATTTTTATTAGAAATATAGATAAGGAATTGAAGAAGTGGGTAGGCTTATTATCTGTTGATGATATAATTTTATATCTCCCAAATGGATTGTCAATGATTAAATCATAAAATTAAGAAGATCTCAGCCTAATCTTGTTGATGTTCTTATAATCATCAAACAAAATACCATCAATTCCTTTGCTAACTAAGAAATTTATCTTGTTTATGGGATTTTCATAACCGAGAAAATCCCAAGATAAGGCCATAATCCCGTTTATATGACACGTTTCAATGAATTTCTCTGTTATTAAATTTGACTTTAAACTTATCATATCAAATTTAATTTTTTTTTTAATGCCTGAACCCATTTTTAAAAATTCTTTTAGAGACAAACCTAAACCTTTTGTGATATTAAAACAGATTCTAATATGTGGAATTTCATTTTTAATCTTTAATAAATCATCTAAACATTTCCCACTAATAACCGTATCTGTTAATAAATTATTAGAATTTATAATTTCTACTACTTCTTCTACTAAATCTTCTTCTTTTAATTCAATCATAAAATTAACTTTTCCCTTAAAGTTATCAAAGATTTCTGTTAATAAAGGGATATTATTTTGATTAATTACCGTTTTGAAAGTTTTAATTTCTTTATAAGTAAAATCTTTTAAGAAACCTGATCCATTTGTAGTTCTGTTTAAATTAGAATCATGTAATACCACTAGCTTCCTATCTTTAGTTTTTCGAATATCAAACTCAATGTAGTTCGCCCCATATTCTATAGCTTTCTTAAAAGCTAAAATAGTATTCTCATCAAAATCTCTCCTAGTTCCTCTATGTCCAATGAAAAGAAAGTTGGAAATCATTTTTGTATTTGTTTAGCTTTCTTGGACTAGATATAAATAGATTAAAATTAATAATAGCCCAATAAAAGTAAAAAAGAAAACTATATAGTTCAGTAAAGCCTGCCCTAAAGAAAGAATGAAAAGTAATAAGACTTCTTTCCAATCTAAGGGTTTTCCTGTCATCTCTTTATAATTTCCAAGACTTATCATCATAAACAGGAAAAATAGGAGGATTGAAACAACTTTTATTGATATATCTAAAATATCAAAAATGAGATTTATGTTAGCAAAAAAAGAAAATATTGCAGTATTAAACAAAAGCGAAACTACAAAAAAGATTAAACTGAGAACAGTAGATATCACCACTGTTCTATAGGCAAATTTATCCTCAGACCTTCTCTTAGTTTTTAATTTTTGTTCTTTAATTTGAACTTTTGGGATTTTTGACATATTAACTTCTTAATCTTTCCATTTTTTCTTTTAATTTGAAAATTTTATAAATATAATACCCTGAGAGAACTCCAACAATACTAAAAACAACTAAAACTAAAACAATTAGGATTACATCAAAATATAGTGGTTCTGGTACAGAAGGTTCAAAAATATAAATTAGAACGATCTCACTTTTTATAATCCCATCTGGATATGATGGTGTTTTTCCATAGGTGATGTTGAGTGCATAACTCTTTTCATATTCTAAGAAAGCATCTTCCTCATATCCGTCAGCTAAAGGCTGTTTAATCGGGATAGAAAATTCATAAACCGAAACTTTTCCATCCAATTTCCCTGCTCCCTCACCATGGCTATATGTATCGTTTAAAAACAGACTATTATTAATTTCATAATCAAGATAAACGAACTTATTAGTTTGTATATCAGAAAATTGAACAATTTTCGCATCGATAAAATCCTCTTGATTTTCTGAAGAACTATTGGAAATTAAAAGAGCTATAAACTCTGTTGAATTATGAGCACTAAATTCCAAATCAACTTGAACAGATATAAAAAGCTCTGAATCATCTTGCATAACCCATAAATCTATTGGTAAATCCGTTAAATTAATATGAATTTTATTGGCGTTTTTCCATTCATTTACAGAATCATCAATATCTCCATCAATTTTCGGAGGATCTCCAAATTCCGCATCAATTTCCTCAGCAGCAGCATAACTATTGATAATGAATAAAGATGAAACTAAAAGAAGATTAAGTAATATAATCGCGCTTAATATAGAATAACTAATTTTTTTCAAAGTAAATTATTGTTGCTTTTGTATAGTTTTGTTTAATATTAGAATTGATAATTAAAATTTAATTTAATATTTTTCCTTAGTTTTTTCAATAAAAATTCAATATTTAGACCATTAATAAAAAGAAAATTAAGTGAATCTAAATCTCCTTTGATTTATTTTAGATGTTTAGGTAAGAATACAATACAGTTAAACTTATTCAGATAAATAATGATATAGTTAACCAAACGCTTAATTTTCCGTTTTGCCTCAGATAAATTCTTGTTATTATATTCAGCAAAACTTTTTGGACCTATTGCGACAAGGATACCACTTAAATCTTTTTCTCTTTTAATAAAAAGCCAAAACGGCATTTGTTTCTCGTTATCTTTTATAATTATTAGCATCCAAGGATTTAAAGTCCAATCAGTTTCATCCGGACCTATAACTTTGTCAATTGCATTATTCGTAAGATATTTTTTGGTCATCTTTATTGATTTAATAAGGGCATTAAAAAAACTTCTTTTTATTTTTAGATACCCCTCAAAATAAGTTTTCGCGTCAAAGAGTTCTAATTCTTTATCTGTTCCATCTGAAAACTTTAAAAAAACCTTCCAAAGACTCATGATTTAGGTGTGTTTCTATTATGTAATCCAATTTCTTCTATTTTTACTTTTGTAAATATAGTTTCAGTTTTCTCAAGTGAGTTTTTTAAATCCTTACTTTTTTTTTCTGAAAATCTTAAATTTAAGTAGCACTCATATAGTAACTGGTTTTCTATTTTTAAAAATCCTGATGTATGAATAACTTGATATTTTTGAATTATTTTAGATATTTCTTTTAATATTTTTTTTGATAGATTTAAACTACTTAAACTAACTTTAATAATTTTATCTTTATTTATCGGATAAATTGCCAGCTTAATCGAATTTTCGATGAAAGATTGAACAATTAAAAGATATTCACAATCGTTTAAACTTTTAAATGAAACGATCGGAATTTTTAAATTTGCATAAGTAAATTCATTTATTTGTTGAATGTACGCATTTGTAATGTTTGAATTTTCCATTTTCTATTAAACTGTTATTTTTGATATTTTATTATTTTAATCGTTTTTTACAAAATAGTGTTTTCTTTTAAAGATTTAATCGTTCCAGAAGTCTTAACCGGGGAGATAATTACTCTTGTTCCATTGATTTCCTGAATCAGAGTTAAAGCAGTAATAATAATTTCTTTTGTTTCATGAGAGCATCTAACAATCCCATAATTTTCTTTTGGATTGAGTTCTACTAACCATAATCCAATTTTATTAGCACCTTTCATTCCAAAATATCGCCAAATAGATTTCCAAATAGATTTTAAAATAATATTTTGATCAAGAAAAAAGTCTCTCTCCTTAATTACTTTAAAATTAATATATCTCGACCTTTCATTTTTAACGATTTTCCATCCCCTCTTATACTAATTTTACTCCTGGTTCAATTATTTCATCATTTTGATTCATAGATTTTTCAATCAAGATTTTAGGATTTGATATGTATGCATTTTTTGCTAAATTCACGGGGATTCCTAAAAGCGAATTACATATACTTAACAACGCTCTAGGGTGTCTAAAATCAAATGAATCAGTAAAGTTGCCACTTATTATATAGTTTGCTTTTAATTTTAAGGCTAATTGTGTGAATTTGAATAAATTTCTGAAATTTTTAGATTGTACTGCTTTATTTCTTGCCATAATTGGTGCCAGTGAAAATTCTATAAATGAGTTATTTTGCTTAGTTAAGGAGATAACTCCGGGAGTTATCGTTTTAATAATTTCAGGATCAGAAAAGGAAACAATATCCACCCTTGAATCCTTCGCTGATTGCAATTGAACTTCCCTATTTAAAGATTCAATGGACAAAATATCTGTAAAATTGCTATATTTCTTAATCTTCGCCCTAAAATCCTCAATTTTATTTAGTCTTAAATTAATTCGAAAAAAAATATTTATTTTTGATATATTTTGCATTCTCTTTCTAAAATCTGCGGGAATTCTTTCTATCCCACTCTTTGGTTCCAAGATAATATTCTTTATACCTAGGTTCTTACAAATATCTAATTTTTTCCCAATATCATTAAAATCCTCGATATTAACTGGTATTCTCGATTCAAAGTATGACAAAAAAGTAATTCCCTCTGCAAGACAGCTTAGTATTATTTATTTATTATGGGTTTTACAAAAATAAAAAAATTTCATTATACTAAATATTCAAAATGTTAATTCCTTAAAAATAAGGGCTTTCGTTATTTTAAAAAGAGAGTTCTAGAAATAAATTTGAAATGATGGAGCTATTTAAGTGCCTTTTAGAAAATTTACATTACTATCAGATATAACTGTTAAATAGTTATTGGGTGATATAAATTATATGTCAGAATTTAAATTAGCTAAATATGATCAAATTGGGATAGTAGTAAGGGATATTGAGAAAGCTGTTAAATTACTTAGTTCTATCCTAGATTTTAAAGTAAATGTGAATATTGTCGAACAAATTTCAAAGGTTGTTTACCAAGGAAAGGAAGCTTCTTTTAAAATGAGAAAAATTATGCAAAAATTTGATGGAAAACAGCTTGAGATTGTTGAAGTATTGGAATCTACCGGAAATCATTTATATTCGGAGTTTCTTAAAGAAGGAAAACTAGGCTTACACCACTTAGGAATCTATACTAAGAATGTAAAACCATTATTAGAACATTTTCAAAGTAATTTTGGAGTTGAAGTTATTCAAAGAGGTGAAGCAGGAAAAGTGAAATTTTTCTATTTAAATACTCAAGATGTATTAGGGTTTTACATAGAGTTAATTGTTTTTTGATTAAAACGGATTATTTTATCTGATAATAAAGTTTATTTTAAATTTGCTATATGGTTATGTATGTCTACTCAATTAACAAATGGTGGCGATATAATTGTTAAATGCCTTCTAAAAGAAGGAATTTCGAAAATTTTTGGATTAGTTGGTGGTGAACTATTAACGATTTATGATGCCATTGAAAGATGGGGACGAGAAGAAGGTATTGAAACAATTATGGTAAGGCATGAACAAGCCGGTGGGCATATGGCAGATGCGTGGGCGAGAGCAACAGGGGAGATTGGGGTTTGTATAGGGACTGTAGGGCCCGGAGTAATTCATCTTGTTCCTGCTGTGGCTACTGCTAATTCGGATTCTATCCCCTTGCTGGTGATTGGTGCTCAGATTGGTAGAATGTTTGAAGATACAGGAATGCTACAAGGTGGTATCGATCAAATTGCTTTAATGAAACCAATTACTAAAGCACAAATTCAAATTGAAGAACCTGATGAAATTCCTCAAGCAATTCAAAAAGCAATAAAAATTGCTTTATCTGGAAGAAGAGGTCCAGTTTATGTTGATATTAGAGAAACTGCGTTAGTAAGGGATATTTCTGAGGAAATTATCAAAAAGATTTTAAATCCAGAGGAATATAGGCCATTTAGCAGACCAAATGGATCTCTAAAAAATATCAAACTAGCAGTAAAAATTCTGGAAAATGCTAAAAAACCAATTATCGTCGCAGGTGGTGGAGTGATTGCCTCAGACGCTTCAAATGAATTAAGGATTTTATCAGAGACATACTATATCCCAACTGGGACCACTATTAACGGAATTGGTTCAGCTGGTAGTAATATGAAGACTTTTTTAGACTCTTATTTAATTAATAGTGAATATCGAACCGCTGCTTCTGAGGCGGATGTTGTTTTGTCATTGGGATGTAAATGGGATTACTCATTATTTTATGGTGCGTCACCTCTTTGGAATCAAGATCAAAAATTAATTCAAGTTGATATTGATCCGCAAGAAATAGGAAAAAATAGACCAATATCAGTGGGTATTGTTGGAGATTGTAGGTCGGTAATTAACCAACTGCTAAATGAAATGGAGAAAAATCTTAATAAAAGTAAATTAACTGAATGGATGGAATGGAATAACTATTTACAAGAGGTTAAAAGAACTCAGTTGTCAAATAATCTTAAAATATTAGAATCTAAAAAGTTACCAATGAAACCCGAAAGACTTGTGTATGAACTTTTTGACTTTATTCCCGAGGATACACAGATAGTCCTCGATGGTGGTGATATAGTCGTTTTTTCCTATAAATATATAAACCATAAACCAAGACCTCCTAGATCCACTTTTTTCCAATTTCAATGGGACATTTAGGTGTTGGAATACCATATGCAATTGGGGTAAAAATTGCGAAACCAGATAAGTTAGTTGTCTGTCTAACCGGTGATGGGAGTTTTATGTTCAATATACAAGAATTGGAAACAGCTGTAAGATTGAATTTGCCTATAATTATTGTTATCGCCAATAATTGCGCTTGGGGTATGATAAAAAGCAATCAAAAAACAAGGTTTAAAAAAAGATATTGTGACGTAGATTTTCCTCCTATTAAATATTCAGAAATAGCAAAAGGTTTTGGATGTTATGCTGAAAGGATTGAAGATCCTAAGGATATTCGATCTGCTCTACAAAGAGCTATAGATTCCAAAAAACCTGCAGTTCTTGATGTTGGTATTGCTTTTGAAACACCTCCCCCTATGAGATTTTTAGCTCAATTTAAGAAGAATAAAGGACTTTTTGGTTAAAATCTAATTTATTTATTATTTTAAAGAGTGTTAAATAAATGAGTAAAAAAAATGAATTTTTACAAGAAAAAGTTGCCTTGATTACAGGAGCAGGTAGCGGATTTGGGCGCGAAATGGCTGTAAAATTTGCAGAAAAAGGTGCAAATTTAGTATTAAATGACATTCATTTAGAAAGTATAAAAGAAACCCGTGATATAATTCTAAACTCCTATGATGTTGAAATCATGTTAGCTGAAGCAGACATTTCTGATGAAAAACAAGTTAATATCATGAGTAAAAATGTTTTTCAACAATTTGATAATGTTTTTTTACTAGTTAATAACGCCGGTATAAGAGGGGGTTCATCATCTTTAAAAACCAAGATTAATGACTATGATATGGTTATGAACGTTAATGTGAAAGGTGCCTGGAATGTAACAAAAGCCTTCCATAAAAAAATGAGAAGACAGAAATACAGACCTTTAGCCGGGAAAATTATTAATATAACCTCTTGTGCAGGCACAGAATGCGGGATGAATCCATTTATTGGTATATATAGTGTGAGTAAAGCCGCACTTATAGCTTTTACAAAGCTTTGGGCTCTTGAATTAGGCCCAGTTAATATTTCTGTAAATGCTATTTGCCCTGGTATCTTTCTCACTCCAATATATAATAATGATCCTAATTTTATTAGGGAATGGATAAAATTAAGAAACGTTAAAATTCCTTTAGATCAAATCGGGGAAGCTCAGCAAGTCGCTGACGTGGCACTATTCTTAGCTTCACCAGCTTCAGACTATATTACAGGTCAGAATATTATAATTGATGGTGGAATGACAACTTCAATTAATAAACTATAGAGAAAATTGCTACAAACTTTCAATTAATGTCCTTTTCCATAGATTCTGAATATTACTTCACTATATAAATATTATTTCAGTTTTATATGAACAATCTACAATTTATGATATAAAACAAAAATATTCTAAAATAAATAAAATCAGATATTAAAAAGTGAATTTATTAAAATGTGGTAATTTGTGTATTAATTATTTCCCACGACCTTTATTTGCTCGAATACTAGGTCTGGTTTTTTCAGATCCCCAGCCTTTTTTGTGTAATCCTCTCGATCTCTTTCCAGCAGAGGTTAAACCTCGAGTAACTCTTTTAGTATGTTGAGGTTCAATGATCCAATTTATTTTAGGGTCAGATTTTATCACAGGATGAGATGGATCAACTATAATC
>Ga0114923_10001084_pt1 | contig 19169 bp, 16 predicted proteins | sample SumtaG_FD_89578 | JGI IMG/M metagenome (GOLD analysis project Ga0114923, IMG submission 89578) | Deep subsurface microbial communities from Indian Ocean to uncover new lineages of life (NeLLi) - Sumatra_00157 metaG | ecosystem: Environmental > Aquatic > Marine > Oceanic > Sediment | place: near...
AATGATTTAGTTCGGCATGGTGTTGAATTGCAGCACCAATATTGCCAAAATGGCCCCCTGGCTTGATGGCATCAATTCCCAGCATCAGGCATTCTTTAGTTACCTCGACCAACCGTTTAGCCAAAATAGATGAGGTGCCTACAAAAAACATTCGATTGGTATCGCCATGATATTCATCTTTGATTACGGTGATGTCGATGTTGAGAATATCGCCGTTTTTTAGCTTTTTTGAACCGGGAATGCCATGACAAACTTGATGATTGACCGTAGTGCAGATGCTTTTTGGGTAGCCACGATAATTTAATGGTGCTGGAATGGCGTGTTGTACATCAACAATGTAGTCATGGCAAATTTTGTCTAATTCTTCGGTGGTAATGCCAGGTTTAATGTGAGGTTCAATCATATCTAAAACTTTAGCCGCCAAGCGCGACGCAACCCGGATTTTTTCGATTTCTTCGGGAGTTTTGATGATAATTGACATAATTTACATTGTCCTATGAAAACAAATATGGTATAAGACTTCGTTGCTTTTAGCAATATAAAACACACTCATATTGACGCATCATTAGGGTGCCTTATCGAAAGAAAGGTTTAATGATGGGATATGGGGAGGTATTAATCAACCCAACCGGAGAAAAATATGTCAAATATTACGATACGTGATTTGTTCAAAGCGGGCGTTCATTTTGGCCATCAAACCCGTTTTTGGAATCCTAAGATGGCGCCTTATATTTTTGGTTCACGCGATAAAATTCATATCATTAATTTAGATAAAACTTTGCCTTTGTTACAAGAGGCTTTGAATTTTGTTGGCGGAGTTGCCGCGAAAAAAGGTAAAATTTTATTTGTTGGCACAAAATTGGCAGCACGCGATTTGGTGAAAGAGGTTGCCGAAAAATGTCATATGCCTTATGTCAATCATCGTTGGCTTGGTGGGATGTTAACAAACTACAAAACTGTGCGTCATTCGATTAAGCGTCTGCAAACATTAGAAAAGCAATTTGCTGAACAATCTTTTGGAGATTTAACTAAAAAAGAAATTTTGCGTTTGACCCGCGAAAAAGACAAATTGGAACTTAGCCTTGGCGGAATTAAACAAATGGGCGGATTACCTGAAGCGTTATTTGTTATCGATGTTGGTTGCGAAAATATTGCAGTGAAAGAAGCGAACAAACTAAAGATTCCGGTGATCGGCATTGTTGATACTAATAATGATCCAGATAATATTGATTATGTAATTCCCGGAAATGACGATGCATCGCGCGCGATCGAATTATATTTTAACGCAGCAGCGGATAGTATTTTACATGCGCAAACCATGATGGGAATTGATTTATCTGCTGAAGAAGCCGGTGATGAATTTGTTGAGGTGGCGGGAGGTGAAGTTGCAGCAAAGGTTGTTAAAGAAAAACCAAAAGTTTCTGTCGAAAAAGCTGAACCAAAAAAACCTGGAGGAGCGAAACCAAAATTAAAACCAAAAAAACCTGAGGTGGAAAAACCGAAACCAAAAAAACCTGAGGGAGAAAAACCTAAGCCCAAGGCAAAACCAAAAAAGCCAGCGGCGGAAAAACCAAAGCCAAAACCAAAAAAAGCAACTCCGAAAAAACCAGCGGCAAAAAAGCCTGCGGCAAAAAAGACAACAACTAAAAAGAAGGAAAAAGCATGACGATAACGGCATCCCTTGTAAAAGAATTACGCCAGCTTACTGGTTGCGGTATGATGGATTGTAAAAAAGCTTTAACCGAAGCGAATGGTGATATGGAAAAAGCAAGTGATATTTTGCGCACCAAAGGGATGGCCAAAGTTGCTAAAAAAGCTGGTCGTATTGCAGCAGAAGGTGTGATTGCATTGCGTACATCATCAGACGGTAAAGAAGCTGCAATGTTAGAAATTAATTCGGAAACAGATTTTGTTGCGCGCGATGACAATTTTTTAAATTTTGTAAACCTTGTTGTTGAGAAAGCTTTAGTCGAGAAAGTTTCTGATATCGAAATTTTATCTGAGACAAAACTTGCCGAAGATAAAACGGTTGAACAGGTTCGCCAAGAATTAATTGTCAAAATTGGCGAGAATATTAATGTGCGTCGCGTAGCTTTTGTAAAAACCGATGACGTTATTGGTGCTTATTTACATGGTACGCGTATTGGGGTGTTGGTGACATTAACCGGCGGTGATATTGCTTTGGCGAAAGATATTGCGATGCATATTGCGGCATCAAAACCATTAATAATCACACCGGAACAAATTGACCCAAATATTCTTGCGCACGAAAAAGAAATTTATCGTGCACAAGCTTTAGAATCTGGCAAACCAGAAAATATCATTGAAAAAATGGTAGAAGGGCGGATTAAAAAATATTTAAATGAAATTAGTTTACAAGGTCAACCGTTTGTTAAAAATCCTGATATTTCCGTCGGTCAATTATTAAAAGAAAAAAATGCGCAAGTCCAAACATTTGTGCGTTTTGAATTAGGTGAAGGGATTGAAAAGAAAACTGAAAATTTTGCTAAGGAAGTTAAAGCTCAGGTAGAAGCTATGAAATAGTGATATCGGGGTAAGTAATAATGGGGTCAGGTCTTGAATTTTAAACTTTGGGTTAATGGATAAAGATAATAAAATCAGGCTTTAAGTCTTAAACCAAAGCGTAAAACTCAAGACCTGACCCCGCTACGGAGGAAATATGAAAACCAACTTTAAACGTGTGTTACTTAAATTAAGCGGTGAAGCGTTTTTAGGTGAACAAAAATTTGGTGTTGATTTCCAAGCGATTCATAAATTTAGTGAGGCAATTAAAGAATTAGTTGAGATGGATGTTGAAGTTGCGATTGTAATTGGCGGTGGGAATTTTTTACGTGGCGTGTCCCTTGCTAAACAAGGTTTTAATCAAATTACGTGCGATCAAATGGGAATGTTGGCCACGGTGATGAATGGAATTCTTTTGCGCGATGTTTTATCAGAAATAAATGTTTCCGCACACGTCTTATCGGCAATTTCTATGACTGGAATAACCGAAGATTACGATTATCATTTGGCAAATAATTATTTAGAAAATAAGAAAGTAGTTATTTTTGTTGGTGGTACGGGTTCTCCTTTATTTACCACCGACTCAGCCGCGGCATTGCGCGCGGTGGAAATCAATGCGGATATTCTTTTAAAAGCAACTAAAGTTGATGGAATTTACTCGGCTGATCCTAAAGTTGACCCAAATGCCAAATTATTTAAATCGCTTACATACAAACAAGTTCTGGATCAGCAATTAGAAGTTATGGATTTAGCTGCGATTTTTTTATGTCAGGAACATAATAAAAAAATTCGTGTGTTTAATATGCATAAACCAGGCGCGTTAAAAAATATTATTTTAGGTAAAGATGAAGGAACAGGAGTATCAAAATGATAAATGAAATTATCAAAAACGCCGATGATCATATGGCGAAAAGCGTAGATGTCTTGCGTGCAGAATTAGCCAAAGTTCGTACCGGGCGCGCGCACCCAAGTTTATTAGAACATTTAACCGTGCCGTGTTATGGTAGCGATACGCCTTTAAATCAAGTAGCTTCGGTGAATGCAAGTGATGCACGTACTTTAACGATAACGCCGTGGGATAAAACTTTGGTGTCAGCAATTGAAAAAGCGATTATGCAATCGGATTTGGGTTTGAATCCGGCGACCGCGGGTCAAGTGATTCGCGTGCCGATGCCACCTTTGACCGAAGAACGTCGCAAAGATCTGGTAAAAGTTATTCGTGGGGAGGCGGAAAACACGCGTGTAGCAATTCGTAATATTCGGCGCGACGCGAATGCACAAATTAAAGATTTATTAAAAGAAAAAAGCATCAGCGAAGATGAAGAACGTCAGGCTTGCGATAAAATACAAAAATTAACGGATAAACATATCGCTGAAGTTGAAAATGTTTTAAATAAAAAAGAAGAAGAATTAATGAAGGTGTAGATATATCGGGGTAAGAATAATGGGGTCAGGTCTTGAATTTTAAGCTTTGGCTTAATGGATAAAGAGGGTAAAATTAGGTTTTAAGCCTTAAGCCAGAGTGTAAAATTCAAGACCTGACCCCGCTACGGAGTAAGCCAGACCCCGCTACGGAGGAACAGCATGCCTACGCGACAACAACTTGCTAACGCATTACGTTTTTTAAGCATTGATGCAATTCAAAAAGCTAATTCGGGTCATCCAGGCATGCCGATGGGGATGGCGGATATCGCTGAAGTTTTGTGGAATGAATTTTTGCGGCATAATCCAAATAACCCAAATTGGCTTAATCGCGATCGATTTGTTTTATCCAATGGTCATGGTTCGATGTTGCAATATTCATTGCTGCATTTAACTGGTTACAAAGTAAGTCTTGATGATTTACAAAATTTTCGTCAATTGAATTCCATTACTCCGGGACATCCGGAATATGGTTTAACTCCAGGAATTGAAACGACGACTGGGCCTTTAGGACAAGGCTTAGCGAATGCGGTTGGCATGGCGATCGCGGCAAAAACTCTTGCACAAACTTTTAATCGTGAAAAATTTAATTTGATTGATCATTATACTTATGTTTTTTTAGGGGACGGTTGTTTAATGGAAGGAATTTCGCACGAAGTTTGTTCTTTGGCTGGTGTATTTGGTTTAGGAAAATTAATTGCATTTTGGGATAATAATCATATTTCGATTGATGGAAACACGGATGAATGGTTTGTTGATGACACGCCAGCGCGTTTTCGTGCATATGATTGGCATGTAATTACTGATGTTGATGGACATAATGCGAACGCAGTACAAGATGCAATTAAACAAGCACAACAAGTTAACGATAAACCAACTTTAATTTGTTGTCGTACTACGATTGGATTTGGTTCGCCAAATAAAGGCGGAACCGCTTCATGCCATGGTTCGCCTTTGGGAGATGATGAAATTGCGTTGGTGCGTGAAAAACTTAATTGGCAGCATTCACCTTTTGTTATTCCAAAAGAGATTTACGAAAAGTTTGATGCGCGTAACAAAGGTGAGAAGCAAGAAAAAACTTGGCAAAGCAAGTTTGTTGAATACAAAAAAGCTTATCCAACCGAGGCAAAAGAATTAGAGCGACGCATGCGCGGTGATTTGCCCGATGATTGGGAGAAACTCACCCAAAAAACTTTGCGCGAATTTGTAGATAACCCAGAAGACATTGCGACGCGTAAAGCATCGCAAAAAGTTTTAGAAGCGCTTGGGACAAGTTTACCAGAATTATTAGGTGGTTCGGCAGATTTAAGTGGATCTAATTTAACGATTTGGTCTGGTTCAAAAAAATTAACGCGTGACAATGCGGATGCAAATTATATTCATTATGGCGTGCGTGAGTTTGGTATGTCGGCAATGATGAATGGCATGGCGTTGTATGGTGGCTTTATTCCATACGGCGGAACTTTTTTGGTTTTTTATAGTTATGCGGCGAGTGCAACTCGGATGGCGGCGATGATGAAGAGCCGAGTAATTTTTATTTATACGCATGATTCGATAGGTTTAGGTGAAGATGGACCGACGCACCAACCGATTGAGCAAACTGCAGCGTTGCGTGCAACACCTAATATGTCGGTGTGGCGACCATGTGACCATGTAGAAACTTTAGTTGCGTGGCAAACGGCGATTGAGCGTCAAGATGGTCCGACTTCGTTATTATTATCACGCCAAGGAATGCCTGCGCAAACACGCGATCAGGAAATGCTGGATAACATTAAGCGTGGCGGATATGTTTTATTTGGAGGAGACAAAACTCCAGACGGAATTATTATCGCAACAGGGTCTGAAGTTTCCTTGAGCATAGCAGCAGCTGAAAAATTAAAACAACAAGGTAAAAATATTCGGGTAGTTTCAATGCCTTCGATGGATGTGTTTTGGGCGCAAGATCAGGCGTATCGCGATAAAGTTTTGCCACCTGCGGTTACCGCACGAGTTGCGGTTGAAGCTGCAGTTCCAGATGGGTGGTATCGTTTGGTAGGGGATAAAGGCGTGGTGATCGGCATGGATCGATTTGGTGAATCGGCACCGGCCAAAGATTTATTTAAAGAATTTGGGTTCACGGTTGATCACGTTGTAGCGTTGATGTTAAATATCATAGGGGCGCGACGCGTCGTGTCCAAATAAATATCGTAGGGGCGCAGCGTGTTGTGTCCAAATAAATATCGTAGGGGCACAGCGTGTTGTGCCCAAATAAATAGCGTAGGGGCACGGCGTGCCGTGCCCAAATAAATATCGTAGGGGCACGGCGTGCCGTGCCCAAATAAATATCGTAGGGGCACGGCGTGCCGTGCCCAACAAACAGTAGGAGAAAACTTATGACAATAAAAATCGCAGTTAACGGTTGTGGACGAATTGGACGAAATATAATTCGCGCAATTTATGAAAATAATCGACAAAATGAAATTAAAGTTGTGGCGGTCAATGATTTAATTGATGTAAACGCTGCAGCTTATTTGTTAGAACATGATACCGTGCATGGAAAATTTCCTGGTGAAATAAAAGTTGAGGGAGATTGTTTAATTATTAATGGGGATAAAGTTTGTTATTCTTCGGTGAGAAATTTTAACGAATTACCGTGGAAAGAACATCAAGTTGATGTTGTGCATGAATGTACCGGAATTTGCCGCAGCGGAATAAAAGCCAAAGATCATTTGGCGGCGGGCGCAAAGAAAGTTTTGGTTTCAGCGCCGGGAACGGATGTTGATGCAACCGTGGTTTACGGAGTTAACGATAACGTATTAAAAGCGACGGACAAAATTGTTTCCAACGCATCTTGTACGACAAATTGTTTAGCACCTTTAGTTAAGCCGTTGATGGATACGATTGGATTGGTTAAAGGTTTAATGGTTACGACGCATGCCTACACCAACGATCAAGTTTTAATTGACGGGCCGCATAAAGATTTACGTCGTGCGCGTAGTGCGACACAATCAATGATCCCAACTAAAACCGGCGCGGCTGCCGCGGTTGGTTTAGTTTTACCAGAATTAAAAGGCAAACTCGATGGTTTTGCGATTCGAGTTCCGGTGATTAATGTTTCTTTGGTTGACTTAACTTTTGAAGCCAAGCGCGAAACTTCAGTTGATGAAATTAATAAAATTTTGCGTGAAGCATCGACAGGCGGCTTGAAAGGCATTTTATCGTATAATGATGGGCTTTTAGTTTCGCATGATTATAATCATGTTGCTTATTCATCTAATTACGACGCAACTCTAACCAAAGTTATCGGCGGTAATTTGGTTAAAGTATTAAGTTGGTACGACAACGAATGGGGTTTTTCAAACCGCATGTTGGATACTACGGTTGCAATGATGAATGCGAAGTAATGTCATCCCGCGGTTAAACCCGCGGGATCCAGAGTGTGCTATTCTAAGCCGCAGCCCTGGAAGGGGGCAGCGAAGCATCTGGTTAGTTTTTGTTTATCAAATGACAAATGTTATCACCTATATAATACGAAAACCCAAGCAGGAATTGATGGCTTTTGGGTGTTACGCTGAAACTCTGAATAATTGTTTCACCACCGAATGGCATTGTTCCATAAGCATTAATACGTTTGCCAAAAGAAAAAATATAGTCAAAATGAACTGATAAATTTTTGGTTAGCATTCTCTCAGTTCCAAGGCCAAATCTACATAGAGCAATGGATTTTTGTTTCTTAGCTTCTAGGCGTACTATATCGGGGCCTGATCGCAATAAACTAGAAGATTCAAGAGCTATTTTATTAAACGCAACTCCTAATCTACCATAAAACAAAGTGTTGTGATCAAATACTATACCAGGTTTAAGGTCAATTCCGTATTCGCATTTTCTCATTTTCATTTTGGAATTTAAATTCACGCTAATTGGAGTGAGTGGGTCGTTGAAATATAGATTAATTGAGTTGGGGTTGCGATTTGCATAGCTTGCAAATGCTTCAGCGCCTAAGTATAAATGTTGATTAAATTCATGCCCAAAGCCTAAGGCAAGTACTCCAATTCCAGAGGTTTTAACAACATCTCCACCAGATTGCTGAAGATAATGAATAGAAGTTATAGTGTAAGAATGACTGTTAATCTTATTGGTGCCAACAAACACCCCGCCAGAAACCGATCCGTAAAAACCATTGAATGGCATATCTAGAACGTTATTGGTAGTAATTGAAGCAGCAAATGTGGTGGCAAATGAAGATAAGGCTAAGAGAATAATAATATATAGTAGTTTTTTCACAAATAAGCTCCTTTGTAGATAAAATTCCTTATACATTTTGCATGCTATTATTAAAATATTAAAGAGGCAAGCAATAAATCTTTAAATTTAACTATTGACCTGGGTGAAAGAAACGTTGTAGAGTTCGGGATTAAAGCTTTTTTTTGCAAGGAGAATAACATGACATATTTGAAAATGACTGATGTGGATTTAAGCGGCAAAAAAGTGATGATCAGAGAGGACTTAAATGTCCCATTAAAAGATGGTGAAATCACCAGCGATATGCGGATTCAGGCAGCAATTCCTACAATAAAACAAGCACTTGTGCAAAATGCAGCGGTGGTTATTGTCTCGCATTTAGGTCGGCCGACTGAAGGAGTTTATGATGAAGCTTTTTCTTTGGCGCCGGTGGCTAGAAGGTTATCAGAATTGTTGGGTCAGGAAATTCCCTTGATAAAAGATTGGCTGGATGGAGTTGAAGTTAGCCCAGGCCAAGCGGTTTTATGCGAAAACGTTAGATTCAATGTGGGTGAGAAAAGCAACGATGAAGCGTTGGCTAAAATCATGGGTGGTTTATGTGATGTGTATGTGATGGATGCTTTTGCCACCGCGCATCGCAGAGAAGCTTCGACTTACGGAGTTGCACAATACGCGCCAATTGCATGTGCAGGATTATTGCTTGATAAAGAAGTAAGCGCTTTACAAAAAATTATGGCACATCCTGCGCGTCCTTTAGTTGCGGTAATTGGCGGAGCTAAAGTTTCCACCAAGGTAAAATTATTAAATTCTATCGCCGAAGTTGTTGATTGCTTGATCGTTGGTGGTGGCATTGCCAATACGTTTTTAGCGGCGGCAGGGCATAAGGTAGGAAGTTCGTTATATGAACCGGATTTGTTGAATGATGCAAAAAAAGTATTGGCGCGGATCAAAGGTGGGAAAATTGCAATTCCTTTACCGGAAGACGTTATTGTTGCCAAAGAGTTTTCAGATGCTGCAAAAGCGCGAAATTGCGGCATCGATGAAGTAGAAGATGATGATAAGATTTTAGATATCGGACCAAAGACGCAAAAACGTTTTACTCAAATCTTAAAAGATGCTAAAACTATATTGTGGAATGGTCCGGTTGGCGCTTTTGAGATTGAAAAATTTGCGCAAGGGACTCGTGTGATTGGCCAAGCGATTGCAGAAAGTCCCGCTTATTCAGTTGCCGGTGGTGGAGACACGATTGCCGCGATTGAGAAATATAATATAAAAGATAAAATTTCTTATATTTCAACGGGAGGTGGCGCATTTCTTACGTATTTAGAAAGTAAGAGTTTGCCGGCGGTAGAAATGCTAGAATCAAGAAAATAACGTAGGGCATCCCCCGCTTTCGCGGAGGACAGGTTTGTGCTGTGCCCTTAAAATAAAGGATAACAAATGAAAGATTTTCGACGTACAAAAATTGTAGTGACTTTGGGTCCATCATTAGATGATCCAAAAATTTTGGAACAAGTAATTAGAACCGGGGCGGATGCATTCCGCTGTAATTTTTCACATGGCGACAAAGAAGACCACAAAAAACGAATTGAAAGGATTCGTGCGTTTACTAAAAAAACTGGTCGCGAAGTTGCGATTTTTGCGGATTTGCAAGGCCCAAAAATTAGAATTGGGCGATTTAAAAATAAAAAAATAATTTTAAAACGTGGTGCAGATTTTGTTTTAGATGCAAAGCTTGATCTAGATGCCGGTGATGAAACGCAAGTGGGAATTGGTTATAAAGAATTGCCACGTGACGTTTCAGCAGGGGACATCTTGATGGTTGATGATGGGCGTATTGTTTTGTCAGTACAAAATGTTGAGGGCGCAAAAATTTATTGCAAGGTTGTGGTTGAAGGCGAATTATCAAATAACAAAGGTATTAATCGTAAAGGTGGTGGATTATCCGCGCGCGCATTAACCGATAAAGATAAAGAAGATTTAAAATATGCGGCAAAACTTGATGTTGATTATTTTGCAATTTCATTTCCGCGTAGCGTTGAAGATATTAATGAGGCAAAAAAATTAATTAAAGCTGCTGGAAGTAATGCTGGGGTAATCGCAAAAATTGAACGTGCCGAAGCGATTCCGATAATTGATGATATTATTAATGTATCCGAAGCGGTAATGGTAGCGCGCGGTGATTTGGGTGTTGAGATCGGGGATGCGGAATTGCCGGCGGTACAAAAACATATAATTGCGCGTGCGCGAGCTTTAAATAAACCAGTAATTACCGCAACGCAAATGATGGAAACTATGGTTCATAATGTAATTCCCACGCGTGCGGAAGTTTTTGATGTGGCAAATGCAGTGTTGGATAATACTGATGCGGTGATGTTGTCAGCGGAAACTGCAACGGGTGATCATCCGCACTTGGTGGTTGCGGCGATGGCGCGAATTTGTTTGGGGGTGGAAAAAAATCCTGAAACGTGGATGTCAAAACATCGGGTTGAATGTCATTTTAATCGCGTTGATGAATCAATTGCGATGGCAACGATGTATACAGCGAATCATGAAGATATTAAAGCGATTATTGCATTAACTGAATCTGGTTATACGCCGCGTTTAATGTCGCGAATTCGTAGCAATATTCCAATTTTTGGATTGACGCGAAACCTTGAAACGCAGCGTAAAATGAATTTATATCGTGGGGTTTATCCGATTGCTTTTGATGTAACCGCGGTGCCGCCGACCGAAGTTGATCGCAGTGCTGCGAATAAATTGCGCGACAAAGGCATTTTAGACGAAGGCGATTGCGTGATTATTACGCGCGGTGAAGTTATGGGCGAGCATGGCCATACCAATACGATGAAGATTCATTGTATTGATGGAGAGTGATCCCCCGATCCGTCATCCCGCGGCTTGACCGCGGGATCCAGCGCTGTCATCCTGAGGGAGCGAAGCGACCGAAGGATCTCAAGCTAAAAAGTAACAGAGATTCTTCGGTCGCTTCGCTCCCTCAGAATGACAATTTTTCCTGGATCCCGCGGTCAAGCCGCGGGATGACGAGATAGATGAGTCAGAAAATTCTTATGTCCAAAAAAACAATTCTAAAAGTCGCAATCCCAACACCCTTGCGAAGGGTGTTTGATTATTTATTGCCGGATGAAATTAATTGCTCCGCATTAAAACCGGGTATTCGAATTAAAGTTCCGTTCGGCCGACGTGAAGTCGTTGGAATTTTATTAGATGTTGTTGATCGCAGCGAAGTTCCTGCGGCGAAATTAAAATCCATTAAACAAGTTTTGGATTTAGAGCCAATCTTTAATAAAAATATGTTGAAATTATGCCAATGGGCAAGTAATTATTACCATTATCCAATCGGCGAAGTTTTATCTAGTGCTTTGCCAAAATTATTGCGGCAGGGAAAACCTGAGAAATTAAAACGAGATGTTTCCAGTGAAAAAACCTCATCGTCAAAACTTGTTTTAAATGCAGCGCAACAAAATGCGGTCACAAAAATTCTCGAATCGCAAAATAAATTCCAAACTTTTTTGTTATATGGCGTAACTGGAAGCGGCAAAACCGAAGTTTATTTACATGTGCTAGAAAAAATTTTATCATTTGATAAACAAGCATTAATTTTAGTGCCGGAAATTGCGTTAACCCCGCAAACCGTAAGACGTTTTACTGAGCGATTTAATGTGCCGGTAGTGAGTTTGCATTCCAGTTTAACCGATCGTAAACGTTTGGACGCGTGGATTTTGGCGCGTTCAGGTAAAGCCAAAATTATTATTGGCACGCGTTCAGCGGTTTTTACCCAATGCAAAGATTTAGGCGTAATTATTATTGATGAAGAACATGATTTGTCTTTCAAACAACAGATGAGTTTTCGTTATTCGGCCAGGGATTTAGCGATTACGCGCGCGAATATGCAAAAAATCCCTATTATTTTAGGCTCCGCCACGCCATCGTTAGAAACTTTGCATAATGTTGATTTAAAGCGTTTTGTACAAATTGATTTGCCAGAACGTGCGGGTAGCGCAATTCATCCGCAATATAAAATAATTGATATTAAAGATCAACGTTTATTGCATGGCATATCGAAAGAATTAATGGCATCGATTCGACAACATTTAGATAACGATAATCAAGTGATGATTTTTTTAAATCGCCGCGGTTATGCGCCAACTTTAATGTGTCATAAATGTGGCTGGATTGCAAAATGTAATAATTGTGATGTTAATATGACGTTGCATTCGCAACCGGTTTATTTGCATTGTCATCATTGTAATTTACGGCAGCCGGTAATGCGCGAATGCCCAGCGTGCGCGGGGCGAACTTTATTTAATGTTGGGGTTGGCACGGAACAACTAGAGTTGGCTTTAAGTAAATACTTTTCTGATGTGGAAGTTGTACGTATTGATCGTGATACCACGCGCAAAAAAGGCGAATTAAATAAAATTTTAAATAAGGTTAGAAATGGCAACAAACAAATTTTAGTTGGCACCCAAATGATTGCTAAAGGACACCATTTCCCTAACGTGACTTTGGTTGGGGTAATTAATGTCGATCATGGATTTTTTAGTGCAGATTTTCGTACCACCGAACGTATCGGGCAATTATTAATTCAAGTTGCCGGGCGTGCCGGTAGGGCAGAAAAACCAGGTGAGGTATTCATTCAAACACATCATCCGGATAATTCTTTGTTGCTACAATTAATTAACGCAGGATATCAGGGTTTTGCGGGCGCGGCATTACAAGAACGGATGGATAGCCAAATGCCGCCGTATTCGTATTTTATTTTAATTCGAGCCGAAGCTTTGCAAGAAAAAATGATGTTAGAATTTTTAAGTGCGGTTAAAGAAATTGCCGCGCAATTGGTTGATGATAATGTGATGCTACTTGGACCGATTCCATCACCGATGTTGCGCAGGAAAAGATATTATCGTGGCCAATTATTGTTACAAGCAGGCGCGCGTGCACCTTTGCAAAATATCTTAAATAAATTGATACCAAAAATCGAACAATTAAAATTGAGCAAGAAAACTAAGTGGTCGATTGATGTTGATCCGCTGGAGATGTTTTAAAATGCAATGTATGATCAAAAGGGAATATTAATTTTAAGGGTTTATAAAAATGAATATTTTATTACAAAAAAGTAAATTTCCGCCATTTGGCAAGATTGAATATGCTGATATCGAGCCGGCATTAGGTGAAATTTTAGCGGATAATCGGCGTGAATTAAAAAAAATTTTGGCAAGCAAAAAATTTACTTGGGGCAATTTGATGGTTCCTTTGGAGGAAATGGATGACCAATTAAATAACATGTGGTCGCCGGTTCGGCATTTAACTATGGTGTTGGATTCAGATAAATTACGCAAAACTTATAATCGATGTTTGCCAAAGCTGGTAGAATATAGTATCGAGCTTGGACATAATGTCGCGTTATATCGTGCGATAAAATCGATTATTACGAGCATTGGATATAAAAAATTAAATAAAATTCAAAAAAGAATTTTACGTCTTAATATTCGTGATTTTAAATTGGTCGGTGTGGCGTTACCTCCTAAAAAGAAACAACAATTTGCCGCATTACAACAAAAGTTAATAGAATTGGTCACTAAATTTGGTGAAAATTTGCTTGATGCAACTCGTGATTGGGCAAGGCACGTGAAAAGCAAAAAAACTTTATCTGGATTACCACAGCATGTTATTGATGCAACGCGACTTGAGGCAAAAAATAGGAAAAAATCTGGCTGGATGTTAACGCTAGATTTTCCGATTTTTTATGCGGTAATGACTTATGCTGATAATCGTGCGCTACGTAAAAAAATGTATCGTGCTTTTGTCACACGTGCCTCAGAGCAGGCGCCTGCTAAGAAAAAAGTTGATAATTCCAGGATTATGCAAGAGGTTCTACAGATCCGTATAAAATTAGCGAAATTGCTTGGATTTAAGAATTATGCCGCGTATGCAGTTACGAATAAAATGACAAAAACTCCCAAACGCGTGATGGATTTTTTAAATGAATTGGCGCGCCAAGCCAAACCTTTTGCAAAAAAAGAAATGCGCGAACTCAAAAAATTTGCACGAGAAAAATGTGGAATAAAAAAGCTCGAAGCTTGGGATGTGTCATATTATAGCGAAAAACTACGTAAACAAAATTTTGCAATTACTCAAGAAGAATTACGTCCATACTTTATGGAAAAAAATGTCTTGCAAGGTTTATTCGCCATCACCGAAAAATTATTTGGTTATAAAATTAAACCACAAAAAAACAAAAATGTTTGGCATAAAGATGTCAAGTATTATGAAATTTTTGATAAAAAGAATAAGGCGATCGCAGGGTTTTATGTGGATTTATATGCGCGCGCGAGAAAGCAAGGTGGTGCGTGGATGGATGGATGTCGGATACGACGCAAATTGCCAAATGGTAAAATCCAAATGCCGGTTGCGTATTTAAATTGTAATTTTAGCCGGCCAGCCAAAAACAAACCTTCATTGTTGGCTCATGATGAAATTAATACATTATTTCACGAGTTTGGGCATGGTTTGCAGCATTTATTAACTAAAATGGATTATGCAGAAGTTTCCGGAATTAATGGGGTGGAACAGGATGCGGCGGAACTTGCCAGCCAATTTTTGGAAAATTATTGCTGGGAGAAACCAGTTTTAGATTTAATTGCGTGGCATTATAAAACCAAGAAAAAATTACCGGCAAGTTTATATAGAAAATTAATTAAAAGTAAAAATTTCCATTGTGCAATGCAGCTCGTGCGCCAATTAGAATTTTCATTGTTTGATTTTAGGCTGCATTTAGAATTTAATCAAAGTAAGAAAAATCAAATTCAAGATATTTTAAATCAAGTACGAAAAAAAGTAACCGTGGTACCAATACCGAAATTCAATCGGTTTCAACATGGCTTTTTACATATGTTTGGGCATGGTTATGAAGCGGGTTATTATGGGTATAAATGGGCAGAAGTTTTGTCTTGTGACGCTTTTGCCAAATTTTCCGAAACCGGTATTTTTAATCCAAAAACTGGGCGTGAGTTTCTAAAATATATTTTAGAAACCGGCGGTTCCGAAGATGCGATGGTTTTGTTCAAAAAATTCCGTGGCCGAAAACCAAAAATCGATGCGTTACTGAAGTCTTGCGGCTTAATTTAAAGTAGGGGCTACGCCCCTACAATTTCTTGGCGTCATCAAAAGCTCAATTATTTCAAGTAGTTATCATAAAATAACAATCGGCCATATTTGCGCAACAAAAAGGCAAAATTTAGGTGATTTCTGATAAATTTTATAGTACAATTCTTACGTGGGTGGTTGATAAAGACTCACAAATTCGCATAAAAACAATGGAGGGGATAACAATGCATGATAAAGAAAATTTGCATGAGAGTTGTGAAACAAACTTGTTGCTTGGGCGCTATGGTTTTTTTAAGCGCGAAGGAAGCGAACAATTTTCAGAACCAGAGGAAATTAATATTCCAGAAAACTATCTGGATGGTTTAGATCCGAACGAAATGCAAAAGGTGTCGCTATCCTAATCAATCTATTCGCGACACATCCGATAAGCCGACCACGGTAACGTTTCGGTTTTTCACGCGGCCAGAATATTTAATCGAAGACATGCCAATTACTTCGCCAGTTAAATTACCGCCGTGCATATTTAAAATCACATTGCTTTGGCCGGTTACATTGGCGTGCACATTGATGGCTAAACTTTTGCTAAAATCAATATTGGAACGGCCGATACAAACAAGTTTTAAGGTTTTGAATCTATTCTTGATGCCTTTAACTGAGCTCATACCAGTTACTTGTAATTTAAATCGCGATTGTTGAAAACCAATTAAGCTTAAATGGCTCATGCCGGTGACGGCAATACTTTTTAATTTAGGCAAAGTAACCATAATATTAGAACGTTTTAAACCTTTAATATGCAACACATGATCCATTTGATAAAATTTTATCGCGTTAATTCCATTGGTTATTAATTTAATTTGTGGTTTAGCATCATGTTTTACGGTGATATTTATTAAGCCATCAATTGTTAAACGACTAATTTTTTTCAAATTTATATTTTTTATTTCATCCGAAACAAATACTGGGGTTTTAATGATTACCGCAGTACCGATATCATTTTTTGCGATCCATGCAAATGGATGAGAGTTTATTCTAAAGGTAACTGCGAATAATAAAATGATGGCAAAAATGCCAAACAAGATTCCAATTATAATTTTATTGCTAGTTTTCATAGTTTCTCCTTGCTAAATAAATGTTGTATTTCTTGCATGTTTATATTTAAAAGCCTCATGTTTTTAAATATAAACGGTAATTCTTGTTCAAAAAATTCTTGTTTTTTTAAGGACGAAGTTTTTTGCCAAGCATTTTTTGCCACAAAATATCCTATGCCGCGTTGCTTGGTGATAATATTTTTTTCTTCCAAAAAAGCATAGGTTCGCGTAATGGTATTTGGGTTAACTTCAAGCATCATTGCAAGTTCCCGAATCGATGAGATTTTTTCGTGCGCCATCCAATGTTTTTGCAAAATCTTTTCGCAAATAAAATCTGCGATTTGCAAATAAATGGCTTTTTTAGGTTTAAAATCCATATTCAAGCAACCTCAAATTCTTTTAAACGTAAATAACTTATAATCCAACAAGTTGGTGCAAGCACAATCCAAAAAGTTATATGAATCACATCGGCTAAAGATTTTTCTACTGGGGTAATCAGAGTTCTAAAATTTGGTAAGAAAAATATGCCATGTACGAATAAACTTTTAAACAAAAATATTCCAGTAATAAATGTAAAGATGCTGATAATAATTCCTAAAATAATTAAGCATAAAAAAGTTTTAATAATCGGATGGCTTTTAAAATAAATTGCCCCTAAGAAAAATACAGATTGAATGACGATATAAGAAGCCACATTCAACCAAATAGTTGCCTGGAATGGATCAAATAATGCTGGAGTAAAGTGATAAAGCAATTTGGTAAATATGGCAATCAGCCAATAAAATGCTGTATATAAAATTACAACAACTAAGGGATAAATAATGGCGGTTAAAATTAATTTATTTAATAATTTTTCTAGATTTGAGCATGGCAAAAGTAAAAATAAATAATTTTTTTCCTTATCATATAATTCTCTGAAAGTTAGGCTGGTCACCCAAATTCCACCCAAAAATAATATCCACAACATTGCGGTTGGATCGGTATTGATTGTATAAATATTATGTGGTGAAATTAAATTAAACAATAATAAAATGCCGATGATGGTGCCAATAACGATATATACCGTGTGACGATGCATCATGATATCATTTTTAATTAGAAGAGCTAAGCGTTTTAGATTTAACATAATTATACCTCACCAAAAATATTTTTAATTTGATTTTTATTATTAATGATTGCATTAAATAAAAGTTCTAAATTTAATTCACTTTCAAGATCAGCTTTATTCGTAGTTATGGCTGAATAACCATGTAAGCTTTTTTCATAATAAAGTGTTTGTGTGGAATCTGGTTGATCTGGTTGTTGAATCATAGATAAATGTTGTGAAATTTCATGTATAGATTTATTCAAAATAATTTCGCCATCATCTAAAATAATAATTGGATCAATTAAATTTTCCATATCGCGAACTTGATGCGTTGAAATAATAAAGATTTTTTCTTCAGTTAAAGCTGAAGTCAATAATTTTCTAAATTGACTTTTGCTGGGAATATCAAGTCCATTAGTTGGCTCGTCAAGAATTAATAAAGCACAATTGGTTGCTACACCAAACGCTAAAATAAATTTCTTTTTCTGTCCGTAAGATAAAGTAGATAATTTTTTATTTAATGGTAAACCGAAATTTTTTAAATGTTGTAGGCATGCTGCAAAATCAAATTTGGGATAAAATGGCACGTAAAGTTTTAAGTATAATTCTGCGCTAATGGGCGGCACATAAAATTCTTCTGGAATGAAATAGATATTTTCTAAAAATTTTGGTTGGCGTTGTTTTGGTTCGCTGTTGATCGCGAAGCAATTGCCGGCTTTGGGAAATAATAATCCGCAGATAATTTTCAAAAGCGTGGTTTTACCTGCTCCATTTTTGCCCAATAAACCATAGATATTGCCCGGCGTTAATTCTAGGTTTAATTGGCTAAATAGTTCCTCAGTGGCTGAATATTTAAACTCTAAGTCTTTGATTTTTAACATATTTACACCTATTATGCTGTATTAGTTACATAGTACAGTATACAGAAGTAAAATGGGATTGCAAGGGATTTTTGAATTGACCGTCATCCCGCGGAAAGGATCTGCGGGATTTAACACCTGTCATTCTGAGGGAGCGAAGCGACCGAAGAATCTCTGCTAATTTTTAACTTGAGATCCTTCGGTCGCTTCGCTCCCTCAAAATGACAATCTTGCTTGGATCCCGCAGGTCTTGTCCGCGGGATGACGATTTAGAAGAAATATTTGTAGTAATCCCGTAAGTTTTTTGCTACAGTGCTTATTCTTTCTATCAATCCAACCAGTTTCTATGGAAATTCTATTTTTTCACGGTATTATTAATACGAGTTTATAATTTTAGGAGAAGAACATTATGGCAAGAGCACAAAAAAATACACAAGAAGTAACTGCGGCCGAAAGCGGTAAGGATAAAGCTTTATTGGCGGCATTGGGACAAATTGAACGACAATTCGGCAAGGGTACAGTGATGCGCATGGGTGATACAATTACGGCGCGTGATATTGAAACGGTTTCTACGGGATCGATTGGATTAGATGTGGCTTTAGGGATCGGTGGTTTACCGCGTGGTCGTGTAGTTGAAATTTATGGTCCAGAATCATCTGGCAAAACCACTTTGACTTTGCATGTCATAGCTGAGTGTCAAAAAAATGGCGGTACCGCAGCATTTGTTGATGCTGAACATGCATTGGATCCGGCTTATGCCGAAAAACTTGGGGTCAACATAAATGAATTATTAATTTCACAGCCGGATAATGGCGAACAAGCATTGGAAATTACCGA
>Ga0114923_10001085_pt1 | contig 19160 bp, 16 predicted proteins | sample SumtaG_FD_89578 | JGI IMG/M metagenome (GOLD analysis project Ga0114923, IMG submission 89578) | Deep subsurface microbial communities from Indian Ocean to uncover new lineages of life (NeLLi) - Sumatra_00157 metaG | ecosystem: Environmental > Aquatic > Marine > Oceanic > Sediment | place: near...
CGCAGGTTCGAATCCTGCATCGCGTGCCAGATATTAAAACAGCCCGCCAACCGGCGGGCTGTTTTAATATCTCCACTTTGATACAGCAGGATGAGAACCTGATGACCGAAGGTCAGTAGTGCCTGTCCGCCATAGCTGGTCGACTGGCGTTAGCGAAGGCGGAAGCCTGCCCTGAGAAGCACCGCAGGTGTGACGAAGGGAATCCTGCATGCCTCTTCAGGATGAGAACCTAATGACCGCAGGTCAAGAGTGAGGTTGTCCCCCGCAGCACGTGATCTCCTAAGTTTTAACGAAGGATGTATAGCGAAGGGGGAAATCCTGCGCGTTTCTGAATGGGCCCCTCCTGATTTGTAAAGGTGGCTGATCAAGGTATGGCAAGTAAAAGTGGGTGAGGTCCTGGAATAGGACTTAGACTTACAATGGATCTTTTGGTATCGTTCTTTAAAGATTACCAATTACCAATTACCAATTTCCAATTACCGATTACCGAGGACTAATAAATGGCCAAACTCATCGTCATGTTCAAGGAGCAAACCATACGCGAAGTTCATTTGGGCAATGAGACCCTCAAGATCGGACGGGACTCATCGAACCATATCCACCTGGAAAATCCGGCAGTATCCCGGTTTCATGCCGAGGTCTACCGGCAGGGGTACCCTTTTTTCGTGGAGGACAAGGGCAGCACCAATGGTGTTTACGTCAACGATATGTTGATCAATTGGAAAGTTGGAATCAAGGACGGCGACAGGATAACTATTGGGAAACATACGCTGGTTTTCAAAGCGGAATCGACAGATCATCCTGATAAGCACCAGGTGAGCCTTGCGGACATCGATGGTACCATCGCTATGGATGGCAGCAAGGCGGGGAGGAAGCGATAGAAAAGCATGTATCTAAGTATCGAGGTATCGAAGTGTCGAGGTAACACCTGGAACCTGAAACCTGAAACCTGGAACCTGAGGCGCGGTAGCGCCGAGCGTGTCGAAGTATCTACGTGTCGAGGTAACATCCGAAACCCTGAACGCGGAACATGAGGCGAGGGAGCGTTGAGGCTAGAAAATCGTTTGACGCGGAGACCCGGAGACACGGTGACGCGGGGGGGAGGGGGGGAGGGTGCGGCCCCGAGCAGTTGGCCTGTGTAACGAAGTATCGAGGTATCGAAGTGTCGGGGTAACACCTGGAACCTGAAACCTGAAACCTGGAACCTGAGGCGCGGTAGCGCCGAGCGTGTCGAGGTATCGAAGTGTCGAGGTAACACCTGGAACCTGGCCTTGTTTTCCCGTTGGACATTGGTCATTGGACTTTGGACTGATCTTCCGCCCTTTCGCCAAGTCGCTCAGTCTGGGAATTCCGCTACGCCCCTTAGCTTAGCGCATCCCGCGTTTAGAAAGTTTTAGGTTTTCTCCTGCGTTCTACATTCTGCATTCTGACTATTGTATTTCTTCCTCGCTCTCCAGCTTCTCCAGTCGCTCGTCGATCCCTCTCATAAGTTCTTCGGCCGCCTCGTGGGAGAGGTCGCCCTGGATCATCATTTCATAAAGTGTGCTCTTTTGAAGGGTGAGGGTCGCCTGCCGCGTCCTGTTTTCCCATGAGCGTTGTACGTCGGGGTGAGCTCCCAGTTCTTCAATCTGGAATTGAATGATCCTCAGTTCCTCCTCCAGTTCACCGGCCACGCGATCGAAGATCTTATCTGTTACTCTCCCGGCATTGAGCTTGCTCTTCAGCTCATCCAGGGCTCGCCTGTTCACCACCGACCGCGCAACCGCACGCTCAAACTGTTCCTCTTCCTCCACGCGCCCTCCAAGTCCCAACGCTCTGACAAGAGGTGAAACGGTAAGGCCCTGGATAGTCAGGGATAGGAACACAATGCCGAAAACCAGGTTGACTATGAAGGTTCTCTCCTGCATCTCCGGCAGGCCGAGAGCAAGGGCGACGGGGATCGATCCGTGAATGCCGGCCCAATTGATTACATGATGCCATTTAGAGGGCAGCCGTTCCCCGGAAAGGTTGAGAAGGAGTAGAGTCGGATAGCAGGCTGCGGCCCTTGCAAGGGTGACAATGGCAAAACCGCCCAGAATGAAAGGCCAGATGGCCCATAGCTCAAGTATGTGGATCTGGGTGCCGATCATCAGGAATATGAGAGAGTTGATGATGAAAGCCGCTATTTCCCAGAAATTCTTGATGGCAAGCCGGGTCGTGGGGCTCATGGCAAGCCTTGCGCCCTGATTTCCGATGAGGACCCCAGCCGCTACCACCGCCATGACGCCGGAAACGTGAAATGTGTGTTCCGCCACGAGAAATGCTCCAAAAGCCAGGAGCAGGGTGATGAGCACCTCCAGGACGTGATCGTCAAGGCGTTTCAGGATAAGGAATGCCAGATAACCAAGGATCAACCCGGTGAGGAGCCCACCGATCACAACCTTCAAAAAGAGCAGTATGGATGCGGTAACGTTCAAGGTTCCAGAGCTGACGATACCGAGCAGGACGCTATACAGTACGATGCCGGTTCCGTCGTTGAAGACCGACTCTCCCTCCACGATCATGGAAAGGCGTTTGGAGACGCCAAGTTTTTTAAAAAGAGCCAGCACCGATATGGGGTCTGTAGGGGTGATCATGACCCCCACTAGCAGGGCCACAGTCATGGGCAGCCCCGTCATCCGTTGAACGAGGTAGCCTGCCAGAAACCCGGAGACCAGGAGCCCGGGAAAGGCAAGAGCCCCGATGGTCTTCATGTTGCGTCTCAGGTCGGTCAGCTCAAAGTGGATCGCTCCCTCAAAAAGAAGGGGTGGAAGGAAAATGAAAAGGATAAGCTCCTCGGTGAGGTGATATGGCTCTACGGCTGCCAGGCTGACGAGCAGGCCGCCGAACACCAGAGCGATCGTATAGGGAAGCCGGATGTATTTGACGGCCACGGCGATGCAGGCCGCAACGGTTAGCAGGGTCAGGAATTGGATCTCGGAGGAGATGAGTAGATGGTCCATAAGGGCAGAATACAGGAGTCAGTAGCCAGTAGCCAGAAGGTATGGCTCGGAAAAGATGTTTATTCTGGATTCTGGATTCTGGATTCTGGCTCCTTTTTTTCACGGGATCGCTTCTCTTTAAGAGACCTGTAAAAGCGATCACTGTCTATAATAGCACGCTCAATTTTCCCCTCTGCGACCTTTTCCACCTCGTCGTGCACCTCAACGTCGAACAGATATTTTACGCCCTTTGATGCTATCAGGGTAACCCTGGTTGTGGTGGACATCCCCGGTGGTGTGGGTTTCAGGTGATAGACGGAGATCCAGGTGCCTACAGAGATCTCATCAGCTCTCATTACTGATTTCAGCGCGTCTGTGGCGGCGGCCTCGAACATCATCGCCACCATGGGTGTGGCCAACACTTCGACACCGGTGTTCCCCATGGCGCTGGCCAGGTGTTCGTTCTTGACGGTAACTGTGAATTGACCGGTCGCACCAGGTTTTAGGCGGTTCATTTCAACTCCCGTGCATCGTGTCGGTTACCCTCGACACAATGCCTGAATTTGCCGGAAGATCCGGAATAAAAAAATTTATAGTTTTGCGATTCCAGGGATAAAAAACCTTGTTGCCTTGGTGAGTTGTCCAATGTCTTCTTAATCAATCCAGCTGATTTTTAAAATTTATTTCTGGGAATCCGGCATGGTTTTCCGACAGATTGTCAGTGTGAAACTAACCACAGGTCACCCTGTCCGTCAAGGTAATCAAAGGTGGAAGTGAAAAACTACTTGCATACAGCATGGTTTATACTGTATTTTGTATACAGTTTTCGTGGCCGCTCTGAATGTTTCCCATGTTTCAGATTATCCTTCCGGCCACCCAGCCTGCTTCTGCCTGAAAACCTGCCCACGGGCGGGTTGAGTTGCCGTTAATGTGGATTTTATTGTTTCGATTAAATCTCAAACCGGGAAGCATAGCTTTCTAAAGTCAGGGAAGGAGTTATGTTATGGCTAGCTTGAAGGAGAAATTTGGGGGCGATCTCCCCGCACTCAGGGATGACATCCGGAACCTTGTGAAAGGCCACGGTGATGTTGTTCTGTCTGAAGCTACGGTAGCCCAGGCCTACGGTGGAATGAGGGGCATCAAGAGTATGATATGCGATACTTCGGAGGTCAGCCCCGAAAAGGGTCTCATCATCCGCGGCATTCCCCTGCTTGAGATAACCGATAAGCTTCCCGAGGAGATCTTCTGGCTCCTGGTGACAGGAGATCTGCCTAACGCCGATGATCTCAAGGGACTGCAGGGAGATCTTGCAGCCAGGGCCGGCGTTCCCGGATACGTCTGGGATGTGATGAGGGCCATGCCCAAGGATGCCCATCCCATGGCCATGATCAGTGTGGGTATCATGGCAATGCAGAACCTGTCTGAGTATGCCAAGGCCTATGCAGCGGGCGTCAAGAAGACTGAGTACTGGGAATCCACCATGGATGACGTCCTGAACCTGGTTGCCAAACTACCGGAGCTGGCAGCCGGCATCTACAGGATCAGGTTCCACGACGGCAACCTGATCCCCCACGATCCCAACGTGGACTGGGGCGGTAACATGGCCAAGATGATGGGACTGCCCGATCCGGATGGCAAACTGGCCGAGCTCATGAGGCTCTATCTGACTCTGCACTCTGACCACGAGAGCGGTAACGTCAGCGCCCACGTTTGTCACACGGTAGGCTCCGCCCTCTCTGATTTTTACTATTCCCTTTCCGCCGGTCTCAACGGGCTGGCAGGTCCTCTTCACGGTCTGGCCAACCAGGAGTGTCTGGCCTTCGTTCTCGAAATGATCGAGAAGTACGGTGGAGCCCCTTCGGATGAGCAGCTCACAGAGTACTGCTGGGATACCCTCAACAGCGGCAAGGTCATCCCCGGTTATGGTCACGCGGTCCTCAGAGTCACTGATCCCCGCTTCACTGCCCAGGTCGCGTGGGGCAAGGAGAGAATACCGGAAGACCCAGTGTTCAAAACGGTCGCCAAGATGTTCGACCTCGTTCCCGGAATCCTCAAGGAACAGGGCAAGGCCAAGAACCCATGGCCCAACGTCGACGCGGCCTCCGGTTCCCTGGTCTATCATTTCGGTATCAAGGAATTCCCCTTCTACACAGTTCTGTTCAGTGTTTCCCGCGCACTCGGCGTCGGAGCCCAATTGATCTACAACAGGGCTCTTGGAGCACCCATCGAAAGACCGAAATCGGTTACGACCCAGTTCATCAAGGATTTCGTGAAGTAGAGAGATAGATCTGCAAGTCGTTTAAAAGCCCGGGCGAGAGACTGCCCGGGCTTTTTTTGTATTAAGGAATCCAGGAGCCAGAATCCAGAATGCAGAAGGGGAAAGGAACAGCTCCTGTAAATGCGATCAAAGCAGATTTACCGCAGAGGACGCGGAGATACGCAGAGGAGATCTTTTATCTAGGGGGAAAGAAGCGGTTGTCTGCCCCACCAGACACCCGATCCCCGACACCGGAATTGGAATAAATCCTGGTGTCGGGTTCGGACTCGGACTCGGGTTTCACCGATCACTGATCACCGATTACCGATCATCGATCACTGCCTCTCCTGTTCACGGTTCACTGTTCACAGTTCATAGGTGAATTCCAAAAGGCAGTACAAATTCTCAATTAGAAATGCTCAATTCTCCATTAGTTAAACCAATCACAAGTCACGAGTCACGAATCACTGCCTTTCCCATTACTGGACATAAATCTCCGGTTAGTCTAGATTTCATAGGGTCGCAAAAAGTCCATTCGTGGCTTTTTGCTCAACGGAAAGTGAAAAGTGTCATTTTCGCTTTCCTCACAAGTCAATGACTTTAATTAACGGTCATTGATTTGGGCGCCCCACCCGGGGCGCGTTGATGACTTTTTGCGAAGTCATCAAATTTATTGCTATAAGGTTTCCGAAAAACTCACAGTCACGCCGGCGGCGTGATCGAGGTTTTTCGATACGCTGGCAGAATACAGAACACAGAAAGCAGGAGCCAGACTCTGGCCGTTAGCCAATAACCACTCTTATTTTCCCCCGGAGATCCAACTTGAGCCAGAAAGTTCTTTTAGAAACCCGAAACCCAAAACCCGAAACCCGGAACCCGATTCATGCCCTTGGTCTCCTCTCCGGCGGGCTCGACAGTATGCTGGCGGCAGAACTGCTTCGCCGTCAGGGGATTGAGGTCACGGCAATTATTTTCCAGACCCCTTTCTTTGGTAGCACTAAAGGCGTTGCCGCGGCCAGGCAGCTTGGTATCCCATACAGGGTTGAGGAAATAACGTTGGATCACCTGGCCATGGTCAAGTCTCCGATATACGGCTACGGCAAGAACATGAACCCGTGCATCGACTGCCATGCAATGATGTTCAATAAAGCGGGAGATCTTATGGGGGAACTTGGAGCTCACTTTCTCTTCTCCGGTGAGGTAATGGGGCAGCGGCCCATGTCCCAGAACATCAAGGCCCTGAAGCTGGTGGAGGAGGCTTCAGGTTACCAGGGCCTTATACTGCGTCCGTTAACGGCAAAACTCCTGCTCGAGACCGACCCCGAAAAAAACGGGCAAGTGGACAGGAAACAGTTGATGGACATTCAGGGCCGCTCGCGTAAGAGACAGATGCAGATAGCTCAGGACTGGGGACTTACAAAGTTTCCCACTCCGGGAGGGGGTTGTCTTCTGACCGACCCGGGATTTTCGGTGCGGCTGGATGAGTTATTCAATGCAACGCCTTCCGCAGATCCGGTCGATGTTGAAAAACTGAAATTGGGACGCCATTTTCGCCTTCCAGGAGGCAGCAAAGTTATCGTGGGCAGACATCACAAGGACAACGAGGACCTTGAACTATTGATTCGTGAAGGGGACATTCTGCTGAAGCAAAGCGACGCTCCCGGTCCGCTCACCCTTCTGGATCCGAATGCGTCCGAAAAGGAAATTTTGGTCGCCGCCGCCCTCACAGCGCGTTACACGAAGACCGGCGCCGCCGGAGACAAGGTGCTCATCCTGGTGATAAAATCAGGTGGTGATGAAGATATCCTGGAGGTTCAACCTACGAGTCTACAGGATGTGGAGGGGTACCGTGTCGGATGAACCGGTCCTGATTCCGGTCGATGGTGTTCTGGATCTTCACACCTTTCGTCCCGACGAGACCGCTGATGTGGTGGAAGAGTACCTACTGGTTTGCATCGAAAAAAAGATCAGTCAGGTGCGGATCATCCACGGCAAGGGGAAAGGGGTTCAACGAAATATAGTGCACTCCCTGCTCAATCGCTTGGATTTTGTTTCTTCCTTTCAGGGAGCAGAAGAAACGGCCGGCGGATGGGGAGCCACCAGCGTGACATTGATAACCTCGTAAAAAGTCTCTTTGAGTTTAAAGGCCTGAAACGGTGTCCAGGAGCCTGACGAAGAACCTTATCAGGCTCATGAATAAAGTTTTCCGAAAGATGTTACTCTGCCGTCATTAAAAGAGTAGCGTAAACAAAGAGTTATAATGCGAAACCAGTATTTTGTTTTAGGGTGGTATTTTATGACAAGAGCAATATCCATCTGTATTGTTTCCCTGCTTTCCCTTGTGCTCATTACTCCAGGTGTTTACGGTGAAGTGATGCGTGGCGGAGCTACATTGAGTTCTGTCTCCCCGGTGATCAAGATCAGCCGCGAGGGCAACAGTCTGGACTCCCTGGTGGAAGGTGAGATCCTTTACATCTTTACCGAGACCGGCGAACCTGTTTCCCATATTATCATTAAGGACATCTCCTCCGAAGTGATCCACAGTGAACCTCTCCCCGACGCCGTTGCCAGGCAGATCCGGGAAACCAGGTCTATTATGATCTTCAGCAACCTCAGGGAATATGGCGACTTTATTCAAGCCTTCATTGACGGTTCCATGGATTCGTTCAGTGATTTTATCACCCGTTACCCTGACAGCGAACTTCGTGAGGAGGCTCAGCGTATTTTCGACGGCCTGGTGTATCGCCCTTTCAAGATCCAGGGCACGCACCAGGCCCTTGACGAATTCGCAAAAAAATACCCCGATAATTTCTATTTTAGCCGCGCCCTTAAGAGAAGAGATGACCTTCAGTACATTCCAGTAGAAGCTGCGGACAGGATAAGCGAATACAGGTGGTTCATCTCTACCTACTCCGAAAATACACGCGTTGGAGAAGCCAAGGGCCGTATAAGGGAGCTTCTCTCCTTGTATGAAGGTGTCACTCTTGAAGAGATCGCCAGGTACCCGCGAAGTCGTATGGGGCAAAGGGTGAAGTTCTCAAGTTACCTGCATAGCGCGTTGCCGATTTACGTTGAGGGACCAAGTGTAGGTAGAAAAACGGCCCAGTTCAAAAGTCCCAGGAATTCAACGGAATATTTCAACTTCCAGGTTGTTGAGAAGGAGATCACTTTATGGCGTCTTTTTATAAACAGGGAAGATGAGAACCTTGTCAATACGATCCTGGAATTAAAAAAAGGTGATCATATCCTTGTTTATGGTGTCATATTCGATTTCCTGGGGGGAGCGCCCTGGATCGATGTTAATGACATTGAGAAATATTGAGGTAGCGTGTCGAGGTTTCCCGACACGCTGCTGGGAGGGTATTCATGGTCTGGTTTCTCTATTTGGTAGCCATACTTTTTATCGCCAAGGGCAGCTTTCTTGTTCTTCACACGGAGAAAGCTCAGGATTTAAGCGAACTGGTCCTTGAAAAAGGCAGTCACAGGATCTGGGGAATCGTGGGTGCGACCTTCGGCATCCTGCTCTCGGTCGCCTCATTCTGGAGCGGTGTGGTGTGGTTCCTCTTCCTTCTCGGGCTGATGCTCGCGGGCATTGGTATGTTCGTGTTCCTCGGCGAGGAAGTAAAGGTGCAGCCTCTACTGAGAACGTGGAGTTCCATCTCAAGCACCGGGTTGAAACTGTGGGGCCTGATCCTTGTTGTCACAGGGACCGCGATTTTGTCGTGGATATAAAAACCAGGGTCTGGGATCTGGGGTCTAGGGTCTAGATCCTGGAACCTGGAACCTAGAACCTAGAACCCATAATCTGGTGCCAGATTCAATATCGCACACTCAACCACCGTGGTATCGCTTTAGGTAAAATTTCCTATGAAATACATCACGATTTTTCCGGAATACCCCGTCAGTATTATCAAGATGGATGAACTCAAAAGATACCGTCGGAAGGTCATCACCGGCCAGGTGGCAGTTTCATCCATAATAAGGATGCTCAACAGCCCATCCCTGATCCTGAAGACCCTGAATGGACATCACGTCAACAAATCGTTCATTGTGGGTGTCAGGGACTATGAAGACCCTTCCAACAGGCGTTCCAGTATGGCCAAATACGAGAGAATGAACCAGATAAACCTGTATGTTTCCATGGAACTGTCCACCATGGAAGAAGTTTCCGGGATCATCTCGGTACAGAAGATAGCCAATAGTGCAGATTCCTGTCTGGAAAGAGCTCTTACTCCGAGCGACTCGGGGCGATTCATAGGTGTTCTGACTGACTGGAATACAGCGGAAAAGCTGGACACCATGATCGATCCCGGTATCCAGAGCGTCCTCGACAAGGCCAACTTGAGCCAGTCCTTTTTTGCCGTCAACCGGAACATGATAAAGAACTTTTTTCTCATCAGGGAAATGGGTGATGAACCGATAGAAAACCTGATTCAACCCGGATCTGATGGTTAGGTATGGAATCCGGGTTAAATCAGGTTGGGATCTAGGTTCTAGGATCCAGGTTCTAAGTTCTAAGATCTACAATCCAGACCCTAGACCCGAGACACTAAATTTGTCCAACAACTGTTGGACAGATTTATACCCCTCACGATCCACCATAGCCGATCTTGATCTTTTCGCCGTCGACGATCACAGGGACCTGCCTTTTGCCCCCACTGACCTTGAGCATCTCGTCCAGTAAACCCGGGTCTGCAACGACATCCCGGTAGTCGACGGTTTTACCTTCACCTTCAAAGGCCTCACGGGCCTTCACGGTGTAGGGTCAATTGAGTTTTCCGTAAATGATGATTGTGGACATTAGGCACCTCCGTAATCGGTTATCAGTGATCAGTAATCAGTAAAATCTATACTTAAACTACCCGATTATAAACAAATTGAATCGTAAATTCAAAAACTCCGTGCACGAACACGTGAAAGGAATTCAAAAGCTATGTTTAGACAGGATCAACAGGATTAACAGGATTTTCCTGACAACCGATTTCAGGCTATTGATCCATAGAATATTTAGCCCTAATATAGGCTTGTGTATTAACTGGTGAATTTTGAAGCATTTGTGTTTATTCAGATTCAATAGGATCTGGGAGCGCGTGCATTATCCTGTAGATCATGTAAATCCTGTCAAAACAGCATTGGCTTTGAGGGCGTTGGATTTTAGACAGGATCAACAGGATTAACAGGATTTTAGGTCTGGAGTACAAACCATATCCTGTAGATCATGTAAATCCTGTCAAAACAGCATTGGCTTTGAGGGCGTTGGATTTTAGACAGGATCAACAGGATTAACAGGATTTTAGGTCTGGAGTGCAAACCATATTCTGTAGATCATGTAAATCCTGTCAAAACAGCATTGGCTTTGAGGGCGTTGGATTTTAGACGGGATCAACAGGATTAACAGGATTTTAGGTCTGGAGTACAAACCATATCCTGTAGATCATGTAAATCCTGTCAAAAAAAGATGGCAAGAGTTCGGGTTCGAGCTTAGGTTCGGTCTCAGGTTTTACCGATCACTGATCACCGATTACCGATCTTCATGCCCTAGCCTTCCACTGTCCTTTCTGCTATGAATATCTGCCACTGATTGAGCTGATTTTATGTTGCCAACCTGCTTGTTTTTTGGTTGGGTAACCGATTTTTTCGCAAGCGAAGCTTGCTATATTTAATAATCCGGGTTCTGCCGAATTATTAAATTGGAGGTAATTGATGCATCTCACAGTTATCCCGGAGCGTTGTTCCGGATGCAAAGTGTGTGAACTGGCCTGCAGCGTTGGTCGGGAAAATGTCAACAATCCCAAGAAGAGCCGCATGCGGGTCATGGTTTTGTATCCGCACCCTGTGATCCGCATGCCCATCGTCTGCAAACAGTGCGGCGTACCGAAGTGCGGTGAAGGGTGCCCCACTAACGCCATATACAGGGAAAACGGGGTCGTGCGCCTCGATCAGGAGATGTGCATCTCCTGCAACCAGTGCCTGACGAGTTGTCCCTTCGGCGCCATGTTCCTCCACGAGGATATCGAACATCCTTTCAAGTGCGATCTCTGTGACGGTGATCCTCTTTGTGTTAAGGCCTGTCCAAAGGAAGCGCTCAAATTCCACCCCAAACACATCCTGGGTCAGGCCCATCGCCTGTCTGTGGCCCGCAGCTACGCCAAGATGAGCAAGGTGGAGTATATGGACGATGGCCAGAAGAAGACTCTCAAATACGCGAAGATAACGAAGGGCGGCGATGATGAGCGTTAGGGGAGGTTATTTCTTTAAAATTCTGGAAGTGGACCTTACGTCAGGGACGAGCGAAGTACGTCCTTTCGACGAGGAGTTCGCCCTCAAATACATTGGCGGGCGCGGCTTTGGCGCCAGGATCCTGGCCGATCATCTCAAGAAAAAGAAAAAGATCGATCCCCTGGGTCCTGACAACATCCTGATCATCGCTCCGGGACCTCTCACTGGCATTTACCTCCCTGCTTCGGGCAAGAACTCATTCATTACGATCTCGCCGGCCACGGGCATCTACGGAGACTCCAGTATCGGAGGGGTGTTCGGTGTGGAGCTTCGCCAGGCCGGTTACGACGCTGTCGTCCTCAAGGGCAGGGCACCGGTCCTATCGGCCCTGAGTATCCAGGACGACAGTGTAAAAATTGTCCCCATGCCCCACGCTGCCGGTTCCACCGCTCTGGAAGGCGAACAACTGGTCCGGGCGGCTATCGGCGATGAGGACATGAAGATAGCCTGTATCGGGCCGGCCGGAGAGAACGCTGTTGTCTATTCCTGTGTCAATACCGACTGGAGCCGTAACGCAGGCAGGATCGGTATCGGCGCGGTCATGGGTTCCAAGAACCTCAAAGCTGTCGCAGTCAGGGGCTCAAAAGATCTTCCGGTCTACGACCTCCCTGGCCTTATGGAGGTTTCTCACGAGGGTTATGCTCTTCTCAAAAGCCACGAGTTCTTCAAGTTCTGGCAGGATCAGGGTCTCATGTCGGTTGTGGATTACGCCAACAAGATGGGAATCCTGCCAACAAGGAATTTCCAGGAGACGGTCTATGACAAAGCCGACCGAATGAACGGCTACATGATGGAGGACCGCTACAAGATAGGGGATTCCGCCTGCTTTGGATGCTCCATGTCCTGTGGAAACGTTTGTCTCGTCAAGGAGGGCAAATACAGAGGCACCGTGACGGAGGGACCGGAGTATGAATCGGCAGCCATGCTCGGCAGCAACCTGGGGATCTCGAACTTCGCCTATATCCTCAAAGCCAACGCCCTTTGCGACGAACTGGGTGTGGATACTATCTCCACCGGTTCAATTGTGGGAGCCCTCATCGAAGGTTTGGAGAGAGGCTTCCTCACGCCTGAAGATGTAGATGGCACCGAGATCGAATGGGGCAACGAGGACGCCATTTTAGAACTCATCAACAAAATCGCCTTCAGGGAGGGTGTGGGAGATACGCTGGCCGGCGGATCGAGAGCTATAATCAAGCGCTGGCCTGACATGGCCCGCGTCATCAACCATGTAAAGGGACTTGAGCAGTCGGCTTACGACGCAAGGGGAGCCATCTCCATGGCCCTCGGGTACGGGACGTCGGATATCGGAGCGCACCACACCCGAGCTCTCACGGTTTTCAACGAACTGGAGACGGGCAACAACCTTGATTATGAGGACAAGGTCAACTTCCTCATCTACCATCAGACAATAAGGCCGCTGTTCGACATGCTGGGGGTCTGCAGGCTTCCGTGGATCGAACTCGGGTTTCCGGAAGAGTATTATCAGCGTTTCTACAAAGCCATCACCGGTGTGGATCTTTCCATGGACGAACTGTTCGAAAGATCCAGGCATATCTACGATCTCACCCGGACCATCAACGTGAGCCTGGGTATCAGCAGGAAGGACGACTACCCGTCCCAACGTACCTTCGAAGATCCCGTACCCTCTGGCCCCACTGCCGGGAAGGTTATCGATCGGGAGGAATACGAGAAAATCCTGGGAATGTATTATGAAAAGCGCGGGTGGGACGAAGACGGGAAACCTTCCATGTCCCTGTAGGAGCCAGTACCCAGGAGCCAGTAAACAAATACAAAAGCCGGAGCATTTCGCTCCGGCTTTTAATATTCTTTACTGATCACCGATTACTGATAACCGATTACCGTTACTTCCCTTCTTCTTTTCCAAAACCCACAACTATATACGATCCGCTCTTTTCATCCTGGCGAAGGCGGATGAGCCCGTGGCGCTGGGCGTCTTCGAGCAGTTCACTGAAGGTGCGGTAGCCTACGGAGGACTCGGAGTAGGAGGGCTTCTTGCGTTTCATGGTCTCCTTGACCATGGATGACCAGAGGATCTCCTTGTTTTCCCTGACCAGGGCAAGGATAGAGTCTACAAGCAGCTGGAACGTCTCTTTTCGCTGCTTGGGAATGGAGGCGGCCAGTTTGGGGGGAATCCCCACAGGGTTCTGGAGTTCCTCATAGTAGATGAACTCATCGCAGTTGTTGGTGAGCAGGTTGGAAGCTGAATCCTTAAGGCTCATGCCGATGACCCTCTTCCCATTCTCCTTGAGCTTCGACACCAGGGGAGAAAAATCCGAATCGCCGGATACGATCACGAATGTGTCGATGTGTTCCTTGGCCCAGGACAGGTCCAGAGCGTCAACAACCAGCCTGATGTCCGCCGAGTTCTTGCCGGCCATCTGGCGTTTGGGGATTTCGATAAGCTCAAGTCCGGCTTCGTGGAGGGCGTGTTTGTAATCGGCGTAGCGGACCCAGTCCGCGTAAGCCTTTTTGACCACGATCTTCCCCTTTTCCACGAGGCGTTCGATAACCAGGTCGATCTCGAATTTCCCGGCACTCTTGCCCTTGAACCCGAGGACGATATTCTCAAAATCTACGAACACCGCAAGGGTGTGTCCATTTTCTTCATGTGCCATTGTTTGACTCCGTCATATTCTCGCTCCAGCAGACGATCTGATTTTTGCCTCTCTTCTTGGCCGCATACAGGGCTTGGTCGGAAAGGCGGATCAGGTCGTCAGGGAAACGGCTCTTTGTATTAGGGTAGTGGGCCACACCGCAACTGACTGTGACCCCGGAATCCGATATCGCAGCCCGCAGCCTCTCAGCGAGGCGGCTGGCGTGTTCAGTGTCGGTCCCATGGGTGAGAACGATAAACTCCTCCCCGCCGTAACGCGCAGCAACATCGGCGTCTCTCGACTGGCGTCGGATAATGTCGCCAACGGTCTGGAGTATCCGGTCGCCGTACTGGTGGCCGTGTTTGTCGTTTACTTCCTTGAAGTCGTCGATGTCGATCATGATAATAGCCATGGGGGTTTTGTATCGCTTGGACCGGTAGAACTCTTTTTCGAGGGCGGTCATGAAAAGGCGCCGGTTGTACATCCCGGTTAGGTAATCACGGATAGCGAGGTCCTTCATCTTTTCGTGCGCGATCTCCATCTCACCCACGAAGGACCTCAGAACATCGGACTGGGTCACGATCCCCACGAGCTTTCCTCTGCGGTTGAGGATGGGAAATCGCCGGAACCCCTTCTCCGTCATGAGGGCCACAGCCCTTTCCAGAGTGGTGTCCGCGTAAAGGGTCTGGACGGGGGATGACATGGCCATTTTTGCCTTGATCTTCGATAGCTCGAACTCGTTGATGGCAAGTTGGCGAACGATGTCCCGCTCACTGATTATACCCATGACCTCATTGTTTTCCTGGACAATAACGCAGGAGATTTTCTTCTCCCTCATCATGCGGCCCACGGTGCCGAGGGACGTCCCTGGGGAGACGGTCGCCACCTTCTTGGACATCACGTAGCTGACCTTCACTCGAAAGTCTCTCCTTCTTTGCTTATCTATTGATAGGGTCGCAAAAAGTCCATTCGTGGTTTTTTGCTCCTCGGAAAGCGAAAAGCGTGGTTTTCGCTTTCCTCACAGATCAATGACTTTAATTAACGGTCATTGATCTGGGCGCCCCACCCGGGGCGCGTTGATGATTGTTTACGAAGTCATCATCTCTTAAATGGTAGAACTCTCAACAAATTTACACTTTTTTAGCTGGTACGGCAAAGGGTTAAAAAGCCGTGATTCGTAATTAGTGACTCGTGATTCGATCGTAAACCATAGCATTTGAGACAATCCGTGATTTCTAATTTGAGTCACGAATCACGGCTTTTTGCGGAACTATTTTCATAGTTGCCCGGTTTGGGAGCAAAAACTGTTGCAAACAGGCGATTCAAGGTGGATTGATTTTTGCATTTCACAGGTGCGTTTAAATGTTTTAAGTTAAATGTGTTTTGGAGATTAATGGAAATTAGGCATTACTTCGAAAATGGTAAGGAGGATTCGATGAAACGTATCGTTGTTGTTCCTTTCGTGATCGTGGCGGCTATGATGTTCATATCGGCGGCGGCCTGGGCCCTTCCCTTCCCCATCACCGATGTTCGGGCTCTGGGGATGGGTGGAGCTTTCGTGGCGGCCGGTGAGGGAATCGGCGCGGTGAACTACAACCCGGCCCTGCTGGGCAAGAATACGACCGTCGGGGTAGTTCTCCCTGAACTTATTGTGCGTGTCGAGGATCACATCGGTATGGCGGATATCATTGACGACCTGAACGATTCAGCTCAAACGGTGACAGGGGCCATCGCTATCCTAAACCGCCTTGATCAAGGCGGTGCCACGGATATCAATGCTTACGGTGGGATCGGGGCCGGCTTCGGCATCTTCGGCATCAGCGGCGGGGTCACCTACGCGGACCTCATCTTCGGGACCGCTTTCCCGGACAACATCGACACGACACCGGGAGGCCTTATCAACCCTGCCAACAACACTCTCGAGTTCAGGGGCATCGAGGCCAGGCAGCTCATCTTCTCAGGTGCCAAAAGCTTCGGCAACATCATCGTTGGCGCGAACATGCGCAACATCAAAGCCACCACCTATACGGACTCCGAGAATCTCTTTAGCGATCCCGACATCGGTGTGGGCGATGTGACTGAAGGCATCGAGTCCGATGAGAGAGTTATCGCGTGGGATGTTGGTGCTGTCATGGGTCTCACCCCGCTGCTTGATGTGGGTATCGTGGCGCGCGATGTGGGCGGCACCGACCTGGGCGTGGTCGAGTTCGACACCCGCTACCGTGTAGGAGCTGCCTTTTATCTCCCCACTCTAATTATCGCTGCAGATTACGACATTACGGAGGATGATGAAGGCGGTACTGAATACCAGGAATGGGCCGTCGGCGGAGAGCTTGACCTGTGGGCCATCGCCCTGCGCGCCGGACTGAGCAAGAACTCGGGTCTCGACGGGGCTCCCACCTTGGTGCACTTCGGTCTGGGACTGGGATTCCTGGACTTTGGTGTTGCCTACGCTGAAGAGGGCGATTATTACATCGCCGGCCTGAACCTGAATTTGGGGTTCTAGATTAAGGGTTATAGGGAATAGGGTTTAGGGTTTAGCTAATCCCTATTCCCTATAACCTGATACTAAATTTTGATGAACCAAAAGCTGTCCTTCCTTATGTTGGAAGAACGGCTTTTTCATATTCAAATACTTTAGAAGCTAGTCGAGATTATCCGACTCGCTCCTAAAGGCGCGATAATTGAATAAATCACTATGGTGGTGTTCGACGAGTTCAAGTGTGATGACTTCGCGAAAAGTCATTAACGCCCCCAGTGTGGGGCGCCCAAATCAATGACCGTAATGTAAGTCATTGATTTGTAAGGAAAGCATAAATGACATTTTCCGCTTTCCCTGGAGCAAAAAGCCACGAATGGACTTTTTGCGACCCTATCAAAGTGTGGAAGAATAAACCTGAGGCTAATTGAAACCGGTTGGATTTGCCATGATGTGTCCAGATTACTTTCCACTGAAAGGATGACCTGAAGGTGAAAGGGGTCAACGTTCGGCGGAAGATCCTGCTGGGTGCTCTTGTCCCGGTTCTCATTTTTATGTGTTGGTCCGCAGACACCCTGGCGGCTGGGACCGGAGGCGGCAGCAACATTTTCATTACCACCTACTACTGGATCCCCAGAACCAGTGGGGATATCACTGTATCAGGCAGGACCCAGGACCACAGCCTGGACACCAGAGAATCCCTCGAGACCTCCAACTTCGGGGGGCTGATAGCAGGGGAGAAGTGGTACGGGCGGTGGAGTCTTGCTTTCGATCTTCTCGTTATGGCCCTTGAGGACAAGTCCAGCACTGGAACGACCGAGCTGGATTCCATTCTGGATACCTCCATGACCGAGTTCAGTTTTCTTTGGAGGCTGGCATACAGAACTACCGGGGGAGCGTTGATGCACGACCCCTCAACTACCGGGTGGGCGGTTGACCTGGAAGGAGGGGTTCGCAACACGAGGGTTGACCTGGAGCTTGACATAAATCCCGGGGCCGATCTGGCGTCGTCGGCCTACTGGACGGAACCTTTCGCCGGAGGCAGATTTCTCTTCAGGCCATCACGAAACTGGATGATGGGTGTTCGGATGGACGCCGGGGGGTTCAGTATCGGTTCCGCTTCAGATCTGACCTGGAACCTGGCTGGGGGCGCAGATTACAGGGTGGGCGAGGAAAAGTGGGTCCAGGTAGGGTACCGTATTATGGGGCTCCGTTACGAGGAATCCGGAGGGCAGGCAAAGATCGATATGCTGGTGACGGGACCCATGGTCGCCTTCCGTCTAGATTTTTAACATCAAAAACCCAGCCCTTTCGAAACAAGGCTGAGTTTTGCTGTCTGTGGTTATATAGCCGTGATTCGTTACTCGTGATTAGTGATTGGAAAGAGCCGTTGACTCAAAGGATCCAGAAATCACCCTGTGGAAAATAGGTTTAGGTTTTGTCTTTTCGCACAGTCCCTCAGTCGATGTGTCCGCCTTTTCCCCGGGTCACCGCGTCTCCGTGTCCCCGCGTCCGTCGGTTAATCTTCAAAACTACTGCCCCGGCATGCTGTCAGGCAATTTTTCCATTGCTTTCATGAGAGTGTCGTCAATGTCCTTTTTAATGGCGTTGGCCTTGGTCGCGGCATCCTTGAGGGAATTGCTGATATCAGACACCCCTTCCGGGTTCAGTGAGAAAGTCAGGAAACTGACCACATCGCCGAGTGAACCGAGAAGCGCCGTCAAGTCTCCCTCGATCTCAGTCATCCCCTGGTCGAAATTTTCATAGGCTTTCATACTCTGGTCCCGCTGCTTTTGCCCACTCGCTTTGATCTTTTCACTTCCCATTGCGTCCAGGGCGGATTGCCAGTCGGCGAATGCTTTCTCCATGCCCGCGGCCATCCGGCCAAAGTTTTCAGTCAGAGTTCCGGAATTAGCTTTCAGTTCGTCAAACGCTTCCTTGAACTTGGCGTAAGCCTCTTTCAGTGGATTTCCTTCATCGCCCTTCTTCTTTTTACCCTGGTCGCGCAGGTTACTGATTGAGGCTGACAGGGTCTCCAGGTCCCCGCTCACTGATTGAAGGTTTTCGCTGATCTGGCCTTTGCTCACCGCACCTTCAGCTGTCTTCATTTTTTCTTCATCCGCATCCATTTCAGCCGTTTCTTCAGCTTCTTCCATATCCTCAACGGCCTCTTCGACCTCAGATTTCTCCCCCTCAGTCATCTCATCGGGGGTCTCCTGAACCGTGGTCGCTTCAGCTGCCATCTCTTCAGAAATAACCGTTTCCTCTTCAGTGCTCTTTTCCTCCTGAGCCAGCGCACTGCCGCCGTGAACGTAGAACAGTAATCCTGCAACAAAAAGTACACTCCATAATTTTTTTAAATCCATGCCAACCTCCCCACATTATTTTTCATCGCTCCTTTGTGCATACCCTCGCAAAAAGTCTCTTCGAGTCATTTTCCGAGTCCATTTTAATGCACCTTCGTAATTCTGCGGGCGTGAGCCCGTAGATGGAAGTACCCGAAGTCTTCCTGCTCCAGGCGAGGTCAACAAACCAAAGTCTGCGTGCGGAAGACGGAGGGCAAGCGCAGC
>Ga0114923_10001086_pt1 | contig 19158 bp, 18 predicted proteins | sample SumtaG_FD_89578 | JGI IMG/M metagenome (GOLD analysis project Ga0114923, IMG submission 89578) | Deep subsurface microbial communities from Indian Ocean to uncover new lineages of life (NeLLi) - Sumatra_00157 metaG | ecosystem: Environmental > Aquatic > Marine > Oceanic > Sediment | place: near...
AACATCATTGTGGTAATATCGATATTAGGTTGGACGGGAACGTCGCGACTTATACGGTCGCAAGTTATGGCTGAAAAGAACAAAGCCTACGTCGAATCTGCCCGAGCTATTGGTGCATCTGATACCTATATTATTTATAGGCACATTCTACCAAACGTTACACCGATTCTTTTTGCTGATATCACACTTGGTGTGGTGGGTGCAATTCTATCAGAGTCTGGACTTGCATTCTTGGGTCTAACTGATCCTAATGAGCCAAGTTGGGGTAGAATGCTAGCTGATGCTCAAGGAACTGGTGGATTCAGTTCAGGAGCTTGGTGGGTAGTAGTATTTCCTGGAATGATGATTACAATCATTTCTCTTGCATTCACCTTTATCGGTCATACGTTAGATCAGGTTCTCAATCCTCGATTACGCGAGCGTTAGGTTTTTGGGATGGGTATATTTGCCCTCTCCCTTTTTCTTTAGAAACAGGAATCTATTATAGAATGTCGCATCGAATTATTCAATATTCTTCTTAGTTTCTAATACTATTCGCATAATACTTGAAACACAACGCTTTTATTTCCGAATAAGGCCAAAAGGGTATCCGATTCGACTCGGAAAAGGAGATAGAGAGAAAAATGTCTAGCAATCGTGCTAAGAGAATTATTGCTCTGTCGTTAGCTGCTGCTTTTATGTTGATGGCAATCTCACCAATGTTTGCCAAAGCACAGACAACCTTGCCAGGCCACGAATTAAGTGGACCTTATGTAGACAAGCTTGTGTACAACGTAATCACGCAGGACGACCAGCAAGTCCTTGCACTTCAAGATGATGAGATCGACCTCATTGGAGACATGGTTGATCCACAATTCCTCGACACTTTAGTAGAGGCCGAGGATATTGATGTTGCAAACGTACTGAGAAACGGATATGGTTATTGTGTTATTAACACAGCCAAGAATCCGCTAAACTACACTGCCTTCCGAAGAGCACTCGCTTTTGCTCTGGATAAGGAAGCAATTTCTGACGATGTCTGGGATGGGTTGTCACAACCACACGACTCACTTATCCCTGTAGTTAATCCATGGACCATTGAAGGACAACTACCATACACATACTACGAGGCAAACGTTGCTTTAGGTAACGATATGCTTGATGCAGCTGGTTTCGTTATTGACGAAGCTACTGGTTACAGAACCACACCAAACGGTGATGCTTTTGACATACTAGTAGAATGTGCACAATCTTCAAACATTGCTATTGAGGTCGGTCAGAAATTGGCTGAAGCACTCACACTATTAGATGTTGAAGCAGTCTCAGTTCCAACAGACTTCTACGAATATCTGAACAGACTCTACTTCCACGGAGACTTTGATATTGTCTTCCTTGGTTCGAGTCACAACACCTTTGATGTAGATTGGATAGCATACGACTATTGGTCAGAGAATGCAGATACACCATACCAGAACTTCCCCAACTTCCAGAATGCATCATACGACTCCTGGAGAGATCAATTGCTCCACTCAACAGACTATGATGAAGTCTATGAGGCAGCAATCGAGATGCAGAGAATTTGGGTATATCAAAGCCCTGAAATTATCTGTTACGAGAACATTGAACTCACTGCTTACAGAACAGACAAATTCGAAGGATATGTCAACGACGTTAGCGGTGGTGTACCTGGATTCTGGACAAACTTCAAGATTCATTTGAAGGATGCACTCGGTGGTCCATTCGGTGGAACATTCCGTGTGAGTAACGCACTAGATATCGACTCATTCAACTTCATGGCAAGTAATTCAGCTTACGCAGCAAGAATTAGTGCTATGATGATGGACAGTCTATTTACATTAGATGAGGTAGGTGAAGATGTATATTGGCTTGCCGAGAGTTACATCGGTGAAACTCATGCTGATAATCCAGATATACCTGTTGGCTACACTCAATTTAAATTCAACATGATTCAGAATGCTACATGGACTGACGGTATGCCATTAACAGCTGAGGATGTTGCCTTTACATTGAACTACTATCGTGATTCAGCTCCATTGGGTAATTCTCTGTATGGATCAGACCTTACTGAAATGGTTGCAGCTTACGCACCAACAACTTACGAGTTGGTTGTGCAATTCAGTACTGAGTCGTACTGGCATCTGCACACCGTAGTATACAAGCCGATCTTGCCAAAGCACATCTTCTCTGGTGAGGACTATGGTGTAGAGAATTGGAACCTATGGCAACCTGATCCTCCACTAGATACAATGGTTACATCAGGACCATTCAACGTTTCTGACTACGTAGCTGGTGAGTTCGTTGAAATGACCTGGAATCCAACCTACTTCTATGGTTTAGACCGAGCTTCTTACACAGATACTTCACCTCCCGATGATACCGGCTTTGATCCTACTATCGCTATCGTTGCTGGTGCAGTCGGTGCGGCTGTTGTCATCCTAGTTGGTGGCTATGTCTTAATGAGGCAGAGATAATCTAACAGTTTAAGGGGACCTAGTCCCCTTTCCCTTTTCTTTTTCTGTATTCACCTCTTGCGTGAACCCTACCTTCTTAATATGCAATATATTTACCAAATAGTATGTTTAAAGTGAAACTTGACCGAAGTCATATTTTGTTAATCTTAATCTCAACATTACCATTGCTAATCGGTTCTAGTTTCGCATTCTTAGTTCTTGATTCATCTGTGATTGGGGAATTAATTACAAGTGCACAATCATACACACCGTTTGATCTATTGGTGCAAGCAGTTGTGACCTCTGTTTTAGGAATCTTTGTCGTTCTTGCACTATTTTGGGTACTTCAAAGGAGAGGAAAAGGTGCAAAGAAGCTTGTTGTGGCATTTGTGGTTTCACCAATTCTATATTTTGTATCCATCTTCCTTGGTCAAGCTTTTCTGCTTATTCTTTTCAAAGGTGGGAGTAATTTTCTACAAGGGTTAATCCTTATGATTTCGTTGGGCGTTTCAATGCTTTCAATTGCAATGATTTTGATGGATGCAATTCCCCCCGCGTTGAAGAATCTATTCGTAGCTTTCTATGGCAGTATATTTGGAATATTTCTAGGAATCACAATGGTGACTTCCACAATGTTTGTTCTAATTGTATCTCTAATTATTGAGGACTTCTTACTGACACGATACTCTCCACTAGCTGAAGCTGCGAAACTATCTGGGAAAGTAGGAGCTGATCCTTTTGATTATACACGAATCGAAACACAACGGGTTGCTGTGGGTGTTGGTGATTATGTAGCTTATTCGCTTATTTCTGCACATGCCTTGATCTTCTTCCCATTCCATGTATGGGCAATGTCAATGCTTCTCGCTGTAACCGGAGTAATAATCAATGTAACGGTACTAGCCAAGGAAGATGAAATACTTCCCGCAATTCCACTTCCTGCTGCACTTGCAATATTTCCATGGATTATCCATATACTGTCAATAACTTTATTCATAGGATGAAAAATGGATTTAATGCGTAAAGCGCAAGTAAGATATACGGAATTTGAGAGAAATAGATACACAGTTTGATGTGAGTTGTTATGATTTCGAAGACAAAACCTCAGAATTTTATTGTAGTGGTTACACTAATCCTTGGATTAGTTAGCGGAATAGGCCTAGCTAGTACTGCGTCCTATTATAGTGGAAGTTATGTTATTGTAAGTTATCTTCAAATTGACTTAGACGAAGTTCGCGTAACAAACGTTGATCCAACTAATACTTCAATAAATCCATCTATCGCTTTAGATTTCAGCTTTGTAGCACCAGAAACTTCTGATGGCGAAGCAACTGTCTCATATCTTGTGGCTACTGTGTATATCAATGGTGATAAAATGAACTATGCTTCATTTAGAAAGAATATTCCTCGGGATTATAGGGATATTACTTCGGGATACGACATGGTCTTCACAGTTGCCAGTTCAATTACAGAAATGGCTGACAAATACGTTCTCTATAATGCTACTGCAGATGGTGATTGGACTTTTAGCATAACCCTAACTGTATTCTATCACGTTTTCAATTCTCCATCAGAATCTGTTAGAATTATCCCATTTAGTTACGAAGGCAATTGGTAATATTACTCTGAGAGAATTCGCTTCAAACTAGCGATTCTCTCAACACTCACACTATCCACTTTTCTGATGTCAGCTAGCTCTATTGAAATCATATCTACATAGAGAGTAAAAGCAACTAATTCTTCAAGTTTGGTGTCTGTTTCAATTCTTAGATTTATTGAACGTACACCTTCATCAAGAATGACTCTTTCCGTGGCATCGAATCTTTTGGAGATTTGAGTAGTTTCATACTTGCTTCTTAGAAAAATAGGGACGATCTGGAATGTACCATACATCCCAGTCCCTTCGATTTCATTGTGATTGTTTTCAGGAATGACTGAGAAGAATGAAACAGTTTTTGCGTTTTCATTAATTTGACACTTTGCTCTATATGCAACGGGTGAAAGATGCTGCCATCCGATGAATAGTGGAATTCTACCTACGATTTCATTTGCTATTATTTTGGGACTGATGGACGTGTTTTTCCAAGTATTTGCAATGGAGTTAATCTTCTTACTAAACACTTTCATGTCTGTGGGTATTAATCCAAGTATTGTTTCTAATATCTGGATCTGAACTGATATCAGTAATGGAAGAGCGGCTCGAGGTTGAAAACCGATTGGGAGATAGCAAATAGGTCTGCCTTCTGACAGCACTTCCAATCTCCCTCCTGTTGTAATTGAAATCGTAGGACATCCTCGATTTACAGCTTGTTCGAAAGCTGAAATTGTTTCTTCTGTATTTCCTGAATAACTAACACCAATTACAATCCATTGTTTCGTCACATATTTTGGAAGAATGTAATCGCTAACACAAATGATTGGTGCGTATGCTTCATCAGAATACATCTCCTTGCAAAGATTCCCTGCTATTCCACTACCACCCATCCCCAAGATACAGATGCCTCGGAATTGCTCTCTTGAGAATTCTTTCATTTGTTTCATTACATCGTGATTCAATTCAACCATTTTGATTAAATCAGGAAACGCATTGATCATACTTCGCATACTACTAAGGTCAATCTCCCCTGTAATGTCCATTAATTCACATCCTAGTTACCAATGCACGTTGCAAATTTCAATGTGTTGTATCTGACACTATTCTTGCTTGAAAGGAAAGCCCAATCCGCGTTTTTCTCCAAATTATTCGTGAGTTTTCGTATCTGTTATTTGATTTCTTCGCCACAATGTGCTGTTTTTCACATAAGCACCCTTTACTCAAATTTTGCGTATATTTAGAGTATCCGACTACACTTGGAATTGGAGATAGTATTAGAATGATAATCAAAAATAATCGGCAAATACTTGCATTGTCATTTGTTTTTGCTTTTACAATGATGATTTTTTCACCTATTTTTGTAACTGCTCAAACAACGTTGCCGGGACACGCTAAAAGCGGTCCTTATATCGACAAGCTTGTATTCAACGTAATTACGCAAGATGACCAGCAAGTTCTTGCTCTTCAAGACAATGAGATTGATCTCATTGGAGACATGGTTGATCCTAGTTTCCTTGACACTCTTATTGAATCAGAGAACATCGAGGTTGCCAATGTTCTGAGAAATGGATATGGTTATGTTACTATTAACACAGCTAAGAATCCGTACAATTATACCGCCTTTCGTAGAGCACTCGCTTTTGCTCTAGATAAGGAAGCGATTTCAGACGATGTTTGGGATGGTCTATCCCAGCCACAGGACTCCGTTGTACCTGTTGTTAATCCCTTTACTATTGAAGGGCAATTACCATACACCTACTACGAGGCAAATATTGCTTTGGGTAATGATCTACTTGATGCGGCTGGTTTTGAAATCGACGAAGCTACTGGTTTCAGAACTGATCCCCACGGAAATGCTTTTGATGTACTAGTAGAATGTGCACAATCCTCAAACATTGCTATTGAAGTCGGACAGAAAGTAGCTGAAGCTCTCAATGCAATGGATGTTGATGCGGTTTCCGTACCAACAGACTTCTACGAGTATCTGAACAGACTATACTTCCACGGAGACTACGATATTGTCTTCCTTGGGTCATCATTCAACAACTTTGATGTAGATTGGCTCGCTTACGAGTACTGGTCAGAATATGCAAATGAACCCTACTGGAACTTCCCCAACTTTGCTAACGCATCTTATGACGCTTGGAGAGACCAGTTGCTACACGCAACCGAGTATGAAGATGTCTACGAAGCTGCAATTGAAATGCAAAAAGTTTGGGTCTTTGAAAGCCCAATGATAATTTGCTACGAGAACATACTTCTCTCTGCTTATAGAACTGATAGGTTCGAAGGGCATGTCAATGACGTTAGTGACGGTGTACCTGGATGGTGGACAAACTACAAGGTTCACTTGAAGGATGCTGAAGGTGGTCCATTCGGTGGAACATTCCGCTGGAGCAACCCACTTGACATCGACTCATTCAACTTCATGGTAACCTCATCGGCTTACTCCATGAACATCCTGAACAATCTGTATGATAGCTTGATCATTCAGGATTCGGAAGGGAATGATGTTTATTGGCTCATTGAGGAGTACATTGCTCAAACCAATGATGATAATCCAGATGTACCTGAAGGTTACACCCGGTTCACATTCACTATGATTCAGAATGCTACATGGACTGATGGGATGTTGTTAACAGCTAATGATGTTGCATTCTCTTTGAACTATTTCAGAGATGGTCCTGGTAATCCCTATGGAACAGATCTTACGGAGATGACTGCAGCATATGCTCCTACGCCGTATGAACTCGTAGTTGAGTTTAGTAGCGAATCATTTTGGCATCTGCATACAGTTGCTTACAAACCGATTATTCCTAAGCACTTCTTTGTTGACATTGGAGTAGATGGTTGGAACTTGTGGAACCCTGACCCACCTGCGACCCCAATGGTGACCTCAGGTCCATTCAACGTTTCAGACTATGTTGCTGGTGAGTTTACTGAACTAACTTACAACGCAGAATACTTCTACGGATTGGGTGACGAACACGGCCCGAGTGACACAACACCACCTCCGACACCTCCGCTTATCCTTCCACTAATAGCTGGGGCAGTTGGTGCGGCTGTTGTCATCCTAGTTGGCGGTTATGTACTAATGAGACAACGATAGTGTAAACTCAAGGGGACCCTGTCCCCTTCCTTTTTTCTTTTTCAAACCTAGCGTTTTAATAGGTGGAACCTTTCTCCTTCCTAGAGGAAGATTCATGGGATTAATGAAAACAGCTGCCGTAAAGGGTATAATTCCCCCGGGAAATAAAGTATCAGAGCTTCGAAGTAATTTGATGCGATTGATGTCCACAATGGCTATAGTATTGGATGAACGATTCGGAAATGAAGGCCTTGAAGCAGTGGCTGAAATCTTCAAAAGATTGGGCGAAGAAGATGCTAAGGCTTTGAAGGAAATGCTGGGACTTGGAACTACATTGAATGATTCAGCAGATGCTTGGACTGTTATTGGTCATGTTATGGGTGCGAAGATGAAAACCCGCTGGATATCTGAAACTCGTGTGGAAACAGACCACCCCGTTTGTCCCCAATATGATGCTTTTATGGAGGGTGGCAAGCTTTACTGCGAATCCGTTTGCTATCCATATGTTAAAGCAGTGGGCGAAGGTATTGGAATTGGTGTGAAAATGGAGATAGTTCGCGCTGCTGACAAAGATGGGACCTGTATTAAGACTCTATTTACAGAGTGAATTTTGTGACTAGATTGGATGTTGAAATCCCTATTGGAGATAACTTCCTACGTGGCGTCCTAGAAAGGGATGATGTGTCATCAGAATTTTGTGCCATCATCCTTCATCCTAATCCACGATATGGCGGGGATTCAAACAACTATGTTGTCAATCGACTTGTAGAAATATGTCGAAAAGAGGGTTTGATATCAATGAAATTCGATTTTAGAGGTACTGCATCAAACCCAATCGGCTATAGTAGCATTAAGAGTTCAGTAGAAGATGCAATCGCAATTCGGGACTATCTACGGCTGGAGCAGGGTTTGACTCATTTTGGAATACTTGGTTATTCCTATGGTGGTTCTGTTGGTTTAGCTGTAGCAATATCTGAACCATTGCAGTTTCTAGTAACACTCAGCGCCTCTGCAGATTTACTTGGAAGCACTGGGGTTTCAATCGCTGAAGTTTCAAAAATCAAATGTCCTGTTTTGATGTTTCATGGTGAAAACGATCGAGTTGTCCCGTTGAAAGATATGAGAACAATTGCAACAAATTTACAAAATAACAAATCAGCAATCACTCTTCCCGGTGAAGGTCATTTCTATCAGAGGTCTCTTGAGAAGGTAGAAAAGACAATTCGTCCTTTTATTCAAAGTATTGAAACCTAATCGATTTCTTATTTCAATTATAACTTTCTAGAGGAAAATGAATTATCAGCCAAGGCTACGTTTAAGTAGTAAACTTGCTCAAACTTCCTCGGGAATCATACAATGCTCAGAGGTTTGGTTTTTGACCTAGATGGAACATTAACGCACCTACAATTGCCACTTGAGGCAATGCGTAATGATACAAAGGCCTACTTCTTCAGTAAAGGATTACCTCAAGATCTTCTTGAACCCGCAGATGGTATTTCAAGCTCCACTGCTAAAGCTAAAGAGTATTTCTTGTCGATTGGTGTGCCAATTCGTCAATGGAATGAAATGGAATCTGAAGTGGATGTTGTTCTATCTAAACATGAAAATCATTCCGCCGAAGACGTCACGTTATTTGATGGTGCTTTGAACACAATCACGCAGCTTCGTGAGCTAGGCTTGAAAACTGCCATTCTTACTAATAATGGGCGGAACGCCGTAGATATCATGCTTGAAAAAATTCCACTCCGACAATATTTCGATATTATCCAAACGAGACACGAATCGCCCAGTCCAAAACCATATCCTGATGGAATAAATCGCGTAATAGAATTGCTTGGTTTGATGAGAGATGAAGCGATTTATGTGGGAGATGCATTGATTGATGTAACCGCAGCAACACGGGCTGGTGTAGAATTTTGGGGCGTATCTACTGGAGAAACTTCCAAGACAACTCTGTATTTGGCTGGAGCAAAACGCGTTCTTGGTTCATTAAATGAATTAATCCCAATTGTTAGGGAACGGTTGGGTTTGACACCGAGTTAAGGCTTGTCCAATTGTTAAGTAAAAGGGAAGAAACCTGTCGCAATAAAATGCAAGATTGTTTGCATATGGACAATTTAGCGTGCATCAGAAGAATCAAAAATGCATTTCCTCTGTGAACGAATTATATTACACTTAGAGAGCCTTTAACTGCCAATATTCGTCCGATTGCGTGGGCGGTAGGTTATATACTCTTCAGGATAAATGTGTTAATGTTCAGAAATTAACCCCTTTGATGATGAGAAGTATTTCTTGTTATTGAGGTGAAATAAGAAATGATAGATGAAGGTACATTGCTTGTGTTCAAATCTGCAAGTGGAGCCTTTACCTGTCGAAAACCTCCACTACCCAATGAATGGAATCCCATTGATCGGCCTCATGTCGCTCAATTGATTCCCACTGGCGAGGAGGTTTTTCGTGTATTTCTATCTTCGCCGAAAGATGAAGAACAAGGTATGGATGAATCACTTGAGGTGTCTGACATCAGCTCATTACCTGTAAAATCGATTATCGAAGTAAAAATCGATTGTGTTGAATTCAACTACTATCGGCTCGATAATGGGTTATGGACTAAAGTCGCTGAGTCAAGAGATCCATTCGTGATCGAAGTTTTCTCACACGGGATTATACCTATCGTCATCGACATGATGCAATAACGTGTCATGCTTCTGAACTATTTAAAAGAGGTATGTAACGATCGCGGTTGGAGGGACCCTTTCCCTTCAATCACTTTTTTCTTGATATGAACCAAAGCGAAGCAATTGAAAAAAGAAAAAGAGGGTTCGATATTAGAAGAGGCGCGTGAAGAAGCACCCAAAAGAAAAGTTCGCTTGGTTGCTTGCTTGAGAGGAGGAGAGGATGTGCACGAAAGAGTTCATGCATCGGATTTCAGGAGGGTAGATGCTCCTTCACACGCATTCACTCTGGTAATCGCATTATTTACTTATATGTTTTACGAAATAAACAACCGCGCATTGATATTATTGCGATATTCGCATATATTTACATGAACACGATTTAATTATATGCATAATTGGGTATAGTATAATAAAGAGGTCCGGGGGATCAGCATCTCTCGCTACGCTCTCTTCTCCTCTCTCTCTCCTCCTCTCTCGAGCGTTCTTGATTCCCCGGCCGTTTTCTTTTTCTTCAATCTGTATTTGAGTGAAACTTCTAACTGTTCGTGTAGGAATGGTCCCCTATTTATTGATGGCATTCCAAGCGATTTCGCATGCTTGTTTGATTTGTTTCTCATCCATCTTGATTAGACCGTTAAAATGAAATCTGAGCAATGTGATTATTGGAATAAATGCAAAGCATGTCAGAAGTGGGATTGGTAAATTCTTGATGATATTTTCTTTGATGCCGCGTTGTAGAAGTTCTATACTACATCGATATGAATCGAACTCATCATTATTGATATTCCTCATCATTGACGTCTGTTCGAAATGCTCACGATAACTGATGTATGCTGGGTGTTCAAGATTAAAGATGAATGAATCATACCACATAGATTTGAACGCATGTTCTACAGTCATGTCCCCCTGAAGATTCTGAAGTGCCCCTTGGTCCATTTGTTTTCTTATGTCAATATACAATTTTGTAAAGAGGTCCTCCTTATTTTCAAAATAGATATAAATCGTGGCCGGTGATACGCTTGCCTCCTCTGCTATTTTTGAAATGGAGATTCCATCAAATCCAAGTTGATTTACAAGTTTGATTGAAGCTTCGATGATCGCATCATACTTGGTTTGGTCTCTAGTTCTCATATCAAATCTCTTCAGCGTTGGCCTGAATATTTATAAATGAATGCTCATTCACTCATTATTATAAGAGAATGTTCATTCACTTATTCTCAATAATGAACTGAACATGAAGTAGGCTTGAAAATATTGACACCTGTATTTACTGAAACCATTACTAGGATTGAATTTAACGAAACTAATTGTTATCTGATTAAGGTCCAGGATCAGTTTGTTCTAATTGATACTGGCTGGACAAAACATCGCAAAGAAATTGAAGCAAAATTAGAAGAAGCAGGTTGTGAACGTGGGAATCTCAAGCTTATTCTTTTGACACATGGTGATTTTGATCATACTGGAAATTGTGCATATTTCAAAAACAAGTTCGATTGTAGTGTTGCCATGCATTACGATGATTTGGGAATGGTTCAATTAGGTGATTTTCTCTGGAACCGAAATGTTGGAACCTTAACTCGAATTCTATTTAGAATCGTGATTTTTATTATGCGTATGAAGTTGAGAAAGGAAGACCGCTTCACACCGGATATATTTCTTGAAGATGGACAAGATATTTCTGATTTGGGAATCGATGCCAAAGTAATCTACATTCCCGGTCATTCAAAGGGTTCCATTGGAATCTTAACGAAAGGTGGGGATTTATTCTGTGGGGACTTGCTAGTTAATACCGATGTTCCTGAGAAGAACAAAATGATTTCTGATGCGGAATCATATGATGCGAGTATAACGAAAGTGAAACCTCTAGGAATTCAAACAGTATATCCTGGGCATGGAGAATCATTCACAATGAAACGCTTCTTGGAAGCAAACCAAGAGGTAGAATAATTTATTTCACGGCGAAAACACGTAATATCCAGATATTATATAATACGCATTATACTTATATGCTATTCATAGCTATTATTATTTGTTAGGGGTTTGCGATCATCCGCTACATCATCTCTCTCAAACAACTATTTTTCGCGAACCCCTGCGAATCCTTTTTTTGAATCATCCTCCTGAGCAAATGTTAAAAGGTGTAGTCAAGTCCGCAGTAAACGGAGCGATAATATTGTCCATAGCAAGAAAGGCAGTTGACAGCACGATAAAGAGAATCCTTGTTTATACCGCAGAAATTATGGCAGCGTTCATTCTACTGGTCATAATTTGTATTCCTCTTATTTTTACAATCCCAATGTGGATTCAGAATGTCGTGTTCGGGTCAACATCCGCAGAATATTTGATTAATCCTGTTGCTTGGTTTGGTATGGCTGGTGCTGTGGGAATAACATTGCTTTTGGCAATTCCAAGTCTTGTTTTAGGATACATCACTGTGGCCAAAATGGGCACCGGAGTTGATTCAGATGATGATGAAGAAACTCCAGAAACTGACGAACCAGAAATCGATGAGTCAGAAGAATATTCAGAACCTGCTGAAGTGGAATCTGTAGAGGCAGAAGACACTGAAGATGCAGCTGACACTTCTGAAGAAGCAGAATAGGATGTAGAGAACAAGCCCTGAATGAATCGGGGCCTGTTCACATTATCTTTTTGAAAAAATTAATCGATCTTGACTTTGATTTTGTCGATTAGTTTCTGTACTATAGCTTCAAAATCTTTGGATGCTTTTGAATCAGGGTCTGATATTACAAATGGAGTACCTTCATCACTAAGTTTGATGATCCGTGGGTCGAATGGTAATGTTCCTAGATGTTCAACCTCATACTTCTTTGCTGCTTCTGCTGCTGCACCTTCTCCAAAGAGCTGGTGAACTTCTCCACAACTTGGACAAACAAACTCATTCATATTTTCAATGATCCCTATGATAGGAACACCCATCTTAGTTACGAGTTGGATTGCCCTTCGTGCATCAAGCACTGCAACTTCTTGAGGTGTTGATACGATGATTACACCTGAAATATCTGGGATTGACTGAAGAACACTTAGAATCTCATCTCCGGTACCAGGGGGTAGATCTACAACAAGGATGTCTAGGTCTCCCCAAGTGACGTCCTCTAAAAATTGATTAACCGCTCTTGCTACTAGGGGACCTCTCCAAGCCACAGCATCATCTGCGTTTCGAAGCAGAAATCCCATTGACATTACTTTCAAGCCCATCGGGCCTTCAACGGGATTGATTTTATTATCGTCCGCTGAAGGATGTTGCCCTTCTAGACCCAAGAGCTTGGGAACATTGGGGCCATAAACATCTACGTCGAGGATGCCTACTTGTAACTTCTTCTTAGCAAATGACATTGCTAGGTTAGTAGCTACTGTTGTTTTACCAACACCGCCTTTACCTGAAAGGATCACAATCTTGTGTTTTACTCCTTTCATGATATCTTTCTTAGCTTTTGGCAAATCTGTCTTCTTTGACATTGTCGAGCCTCACGTAAAAATTCGAACGTGATTGTATAAAACCTGTTAGATACAACTAAGTTTTGCAAAGCACTAGACTTGATTGAAACTATCAAGCAACTTTCGAGCAAGGTCTTCGTCAGCAGCAGCGACAAAGCTCATCTTTTGATTCATCTCAATGGGATAGCACATTCTATCTCCTTTCTGATCGACAACGTATCCTCCGGCCTCAATCACCATATGTGTGCCTGATACGTGAACAATTGGCAAGATATTTCTTAAATCCAGCATTGCATCAAGGGATCCACTAGCGGTCCAGCAGAGGTCCAGTAGATTAGCTCCACTTCTTCGAACATCGTATACTTGTTCAATAGTTTTTAGGGACTGCTTTCCAAATTCTCCTTTCCACGACTTCTTAGTGTCATATGAGATTATTGCATTTTGACTAGTCACTCCGGACGATGGATGAATTGGCTTTCCGTTCCTGGTGGCTCTCTTTCCTTTTTGTGCGATATAACATTCATCTGTAAAAAAGGAGTCAATGACACTTATCTCGATATCATCTGTTGTCATCGAATCTGTGATTGGAACAACCGAAATTCCTATGCAGCATAATGGAATTCCTCTTTCCAGATTGGTAGAACCGTCTATAGGATCAATAATGGCTAAATATTCGGTTCGGTTTCGTGGTTGGATTAGCCCTCGTTCCTCAGTAAGGATCGAGTAACCTGTATTTGATTCAAGGAATATTTCAACAGCCGCATCTTCAGCTCTTTTGTCAAGGAGTAACGTTTCATCACCAAATGGGTTCATCTCTCCAGTTTTTTCTGAAGATAATTCCAAATTGTCTAGAACGGTGCGTTTTGCGATTTCACAAGCTTTCCTGATATCGTGCATCAATGACATTAGAAACTCCGACCTTATTGTTAGTTTGTGACTTTGACATTTTCATCTCCTACAACCTTTTAAATACGCTCAGGAGAATTTCTCTGCGTAAGAGCCATCTTGGTGATATCATGGGTTTCTTAAGCGGTAAAAAGAAAGTTGATGCGGAACGTGGCATGCTTGAAATGAAAGGCACAATGAACGCCATTACGTTGAGAGTACGTCGACTTGAGTCAAGAATGGTGGAAGAACAGAAAACCGCTAAGACTGCTATGGCTCTTGGAGACCGCACCGTTGCTCGCTCGCACCTAACAATAGTTGTAGATTTAGAAACACGACGCGGTAGATATCAGCAACAATTTCTTACACTCGAAACTGCATTGATGAATATCGAAGAGGCGAAAGATCAAGCTGATGTACTTCGAGCATTCACAATCGCAAACGAAGCCCTCACTTCTGCTCGTGCTATGTTAAGTCCAGTTGAAATACAGACACAGCTTGACAAGCTCTCAGATTCCTTCGAACACATATCCATTGCAGGAGAATTATTGTCGGAGGATCTTTCAGGTGCTGATGCTTCTCTGGAAGCTGAGGAACGAATAGATCGACGTCTTGATACCATGGAAGCAGAAGTACTGCTTGAGAAAGAAGGGGTCCTGCCTCCATTAGGGACTGAAACTGAAGCATCCGTTGAAAAAACGAAGGAATCAGAGGAAAAACGAATTGATGATCTTCTTGCAGACCTTGAGAAAGAAGCTAAAGAGGAACGAGAACGCGAAGCAGAGAAATAATCTCTTGTGTTTGCATATTTTTCGACAAAGGTGTTTCTATGGTTATACAATTGGTTGTATTCGATGTTGACGGTACTTTGACTCAACACAATAGTTCTTGGGAACGATTACACGAAGTCTTTGATGTGGTGGAAGAAGGTAAGAAGTTTTACGCTCAGTATTTCGCTGGTGAGATATCTTACCAAGAATGGGCCGATTTAGATGCAGGCCTTTGGGCAGGAAAACCAGTTTCTGAAATTGAGAAAATTGCAGAGGAAACAAAATTAGTTCTTGGGGCCCGCGAAACAGTACAAATACTAAAGGATCGGGGAATTAACGTAGCAATACTCAGTGGTGGAATTGATATCTTAGCAAACCGGGTCGCTCAACAAGTAGGAATCGATTATGTTCTAGTTAACAAAGTACATCACGAAAACGGAATTCTTAATGGAAAGATTGAGGTTCTCGTAGGATGGGGTGGCAAAGCCATCGAAATTCGCCAAATCATTAAGCACTATGAAACACCCTTGGAAGAAACTGCGTTTGTTGGAGATGGACGAAATGACATCAGCGTATTCGGGGTCGTAGGCTTAGCGATTGCATTCAACCCTGAACACGAAGAGGTTGCTAATGCCGCAGATGTCACGATCAGAGACCTCGACTTACGTAAGATTCTTGGTCATATCAAATAACTGTCATAATCAGTCAACGCAAACAATTATCTATATTTTGCACCTGAACCGGTATTGAGAAGTACAACATCCTCATCATAGTCTACAACACTGGATTCCACCAAGTTTCTTAATCCTGCAAGACCTACAGCTGCTTCAGGACAAAAATCAAGACCTTCTATTCTTGCTACTAGATTCATCGTTGGAATGATTTCTGATTCAGCAACTGCAACTGCTCCTCCTTTCGAACGGATTATTGCTCTCATAATCAGTCTCCCCGCGAAGGGACTTGGTACACGAAGGCCGTATGCTTGGCTTACACCATTGATCCAAGGTTCAACAGTATCTGATCCTTTTTCATATGCTCTCACTATAGGTGCACATCCTTCGCTTTGGGCTGCGAACATTCGCGGTCGTTCATTTCCTATTAGACCAATGGCTTCAAGCTCATCTAGTCCTTTCCATATGCCGATTAAAGCAGTTCCCCCGCCTGAAGGACAAATTATCACATCTGGAACACGCCATCCCAATTGCTCACAAATCTCGAAAGCGAGCGTTTTTTTTCCTTCAACTCGGAAGGGTTCCTTTGTTGTTGAGAGGTCTGTCCAATCTCCATTTCTGCTTTTCATTTCCTTACCTGAATCCGAAATAGTTCCTGGCACCGGGGTTACTTGTGCTCCATATCGAATGCAATCATCAAAGAACGCTTTTGGAGTATCCTCTGGCATGAATATATTTGCGGGAATACCTGCGACAGCTGAATATGCACACGTAGAAACAGCTGCATTCCCTGCTGACGGGAGAGCAAACCCCGATGCTCCTAGCTCAAGTGCTTTTGATATGGCTGCGCATAGACCTCGATCTTTGAAGCTCAATGTTGGGTTACGAGATTCATCTTTGACCCGAAGTGATTTCAATCCCAGATGTTTTCCCAATCTACGTGTATCAATAAGAGGCGTCCAGCCTTCTCCCAAACTAACAACATAAGACGGGGACTTGACTGGTAGTAATTGACAATATCTCCACATCGAGTTCACTTTCGAAGGAAATTCTTCGTTCTCCGCTGACTCCCGAGCTTTGTTCAAATCATACCTCGCAAGTAATGGAGAACCACAAATGCAGTATGTAGCAGGTACTTCAGCTGAATGTTTTCGACTGCACTCAGGACATTCCAGATGAGAAATATTTGATATCACCCACAAACCTCACAATACGTAAACAATTACGATTATATGTATAGTAGGTTTTTCATCTTTAGAGGTCATATCCTTTGGAACACCTGACGAGAGCAGTATTACCGTTCACAGCCATAGTCGGTTTAGACCAGCTAAAACTAGCTTTAATCTTAAATGGTGTGAATCCTCGCATTGGTGGCGTCTTGGTGTCTGGCCCAAAGGGTACCGGCAAAACGACATTGGTTCGCGGATTTGCAGCTTTGCTCCCTGAAGTCGATGTTGTTTCAGATTGTCGATTTGGATGTAATCCCCACAGAGAGGAATCTCTTTGTTCGGATTGCTCTAAGCGTGTCAAGGCTGGTAACAAATTATCTTCACAAAAACGTCCGATGAAAGTCGTGAACCTCCCACTATCAACCACAGAAGATCGACTTATTGGTTCTCTAGATATCGAACGTGTTCTCAAGGATGGTATCCAAGCTCTGAGACCAGGGATTCTTGCTGAAGCTCATCAAAATGTTCTATATGTTGATGAAGTGAACTTGCTTCCTGATCATCTTGTTGATGATTTACTAGATGCAGCAGCAACGAAGATCAATGTTATTGAACGCGAAGGAATCTCACTTTCACATCCTTCAGATTTCGTACTGATGGGTAGTCTAAATCCCGAAGAAGGTGAACTCAGGCCACAATTGCTAGATAGATTTCCACTTCATGTATTGGTGGGTAGTAACCACTCGATCGAAGAACGAATGGAACTTGTACGACGTAATTTAGCTTTTGAACAAGATCCCGAACTATTCCTCAACGATTGGTCGGAAATGCAAAATGAGCTTCGTGAACAAATTACTGCAGCACGAAAAATTCTAGATGAGGTCGAACTTCCTGAAAGCAGTCTCAGAGCAATTGCAATGGCTTGTGATGCTTTAGAAGTTGATGGAGTGCGGCCTGATATCATAATTAGTAAATCTGCAATCACAATAGCTGCCTTTGAGGGTCGGACGGAAGTTCAACTTGAAGATATGCAAATTGCAGCTCAGCTCACCCTTAGTCATCGAACGCGACGTGGTGGACTTTTAGAACCTCCCTCGATAGACGAAATAATGCAATCCATCACCAAGGCAGATGAAGTTGCTAGGAAACAAGATAAACGAAAGTCACCAACTGAGATGGATAAGGAATCAGAAGACAAAACCGGTCCAAGAATGAGTGGTGGTAAGTTTGGTCGTCAGGGGACTGTAGCAGAGACTTCTATGGCAGACGGGAAAAAAAAACGCCGAAGAAAGTAAGAAATCCTAGAGGAAACCCAATTCAGGGCACAATCTGTGCAATAATGGCCGTAATTGGTTTCACTTATTTTTTTTGGATTATGATGTCCCCGCTGAATCTTTTATTTGGGCATGCTTTCGGAATGGTACCCCCAATTGAATTCATCGTGGTCAATACGATTCTGTATATACCTCTCATTTACTACACAATACGCCGCTGGTTACGAACGATGATGAGTCGTAAGAGTGGCCCTTCAGGTGGGATTGATACAGTTGAGCCAGGTAAAGCAGAGGCCGAGCCCGGTGATGAGTGGGGTAAAGCTTCGATGAAGTATAAAGCTGAGGTCAAATCAAAGATCACTGGAACTAAATCTGAGATTCGTGAACCCAAAATTCCCTTCGATGCCAGTTTCTACGTTAAATTACCTGATCTTGATACAGGTGAAGCTTTGTTTGACCCGAAAACACTTCACTCTAAGGCCATGATTCGTTCAAGAGTTTCTTCAGGTGGATGGATGAAGAAAAGAGTTCAAGCAAGAGCGTCAGGTTCACTGAAAGCTATGGAGTTTCTGAAGAGCGGACGACCAACCCGTTGGCGCAAGCCTTCAGGCGATGTAGGAAGCATCCACTTACCATCGACAATAATGGCCGCAATTAAGCGTACTGGAAAATTCGTTCCCGGCCGTGGAGTCAAGATTACCAGTGAAGATATACGTGAGAGTGTATTTACGGGTCGAACGCCTCTTACAATCATCGTAGTAGTTGACGTAAGCCTTTCAATGAAAACAAGTCTGTCCGAAATCAGGAAGATACTTAAGAGAATTGAAAGGGAAACCCGAGGATCAAAAGACCGTGTTGGGATTGTAGCTTTCAAAGACAGTGGAGCAATCGAAGTTCAATCACCCACCACTAACTGGAATAAAATCTATAGAGCACTCGCTCGGCTCAGAATTTCAGGATTAACACCTCTGGCTGAAGCAATGATGAAATCCCTTGAAACAATTAAGCGGGAGAGAATGAGAAACAAAGATGTTGAACCACTCGTTATTCTCATTTCCGATTTTGCCACAAACATACCATTGGTACAATCTGCAGGTCCCGGGCATGCAAGATTCACACC
>Ga0114923_10001087_pt1 | contig 19153 bp, 16 predicted proteins | sample SumtaG_FD_89578 | JGI IMG/M metagenome (GOLD analysis project Ga0114923, IMG submission 89578) | Deep subsurface microbial communities from Indian Ocean to uncover new lineages of life (NeLLi) - Sumatra_00157 metaG | ecosystem: Environmental > Aquatic > Marine > Oceanic > Sediment | place: near...
GCAAGAGCTAAGATTTAGGATAATTCCATTGTAGGACGTAATTATTCACCCCCACGGAGTCAATTTTTAAGCGTTGGATGGGTCAATTTCTGAGCGGTGTGTACAGGTGGTTAGAAATATCTAAAAGTTATAGCGATTCTACGATCTGATGGAATAATTCACCTGCACGGGGTATAAACTACCCCAAAGAGCTCTATATTTTATCTAAAAAGATAAAAGGCGTAGTTTATATGACTTTATTCGAAAAAGAAATGATAAAAAAATAAGAACCTTGACAGTTCAGACTATGCATGCTAATATTTTCATATGAAAAAAATAATGATTACATTTCCTCACGCGGATGATGTTACTATAAATCTTGGGGGGCTTGTGCGGCAATGGAGTAATGCTGGGCATGAAGTGTATCTTGTCAGGATTACTGATGACGATGCTGACTGTGCCGGTATTCCTACCCGTGAGGAAGCAATAAGAATTAATCGCGAAGAGGCTGAACAGGCTTATAGCATCATTGGAGCTAAGAAAGTTATTCATTTAGGATACACTTCTGATACATTTGGCGGAATCGATTTCTTAGGTTTGCGGGAGAAAATTATCAAATTATTGCGACAGATAAAGCCAAATACGAGCATCACTTTTGCTATGGATGGTCGTGAAGAGGAGAACATGGATCACCGGATAACTGCCTATGCTGTGGCTGAGGCTCACTGGACAGCTTCATTTGATCTTCACCATCCGGAACAGTTTAAAGGAGGATTAAAACCTTTTTGTGTAGGCGAGCGGCTGTATTTTGCCAGAGTTCCGGAAGATAATTACGGGATTTTTGATGTAACCGATGTGATGGATACCAAAATTAAAGCGATTCTCAGCCATAAAACTGTTATGAAAAACTATGCCTTACAGCTTAAAATGCGTGCTCAAGTGCTGGGTTTGGATACCTCTTTTTTTAATAATAACGAGCAGGATGTTATAATAGAAAAATATATGCGAAAAAGATTCAGTGGAAAAGATATACCTGGCAGTTATGAAGCTATCGAACGGCTTCATAATCCAAGTGCTGGGTTAGATTTGCTGAAATATTTTAAGTGAGGAGGAGAAGATGAAAAAAATAATGGTTATAACTCCTCACGCCGATGATGTTACAATTTCAGTCGGCGGTGCGGTAATAAAATGGGTCGAGGAAGATCATGAGGTGACAGTCGTTAGGGTCACCAATGATGATGCCGATTGTATTGGAATTTCAACTAGGGAAGAAGCTGTGGCGATTAATAAAGCCGAAGCAGAAGAGGCCTATAAAGTACTTGGGGTTTCACGAACCATCCATATGGGTTATGTTTCAGATACTTTTGGCGGGGTAGATTTCCTGGAACTGCGGGAAAAATTTATCTGGCTTATCCGTGAGATTAAACCTGACAGGACTCTTTGTTTTGATTTAGATGGCCGGGAAGAGGAGAACATGGATCACCGGGTTATCTCTTATGCCATGGCTGAAGCTTTGTGGACATCCTCCTTTGATCTTCATCATCCCGAACATTTTAAAGAAGGGTTGGAACCTTTTTGTGTTCCAGAACGACTTTATTATGCGAGGGTAAGCGATAAAGCTAATATAGTGATTGATATTAGTGATGTTATTGATCGTAAGTTTAAATCTATTCAGTGTCAAAAAGCGGTTATGAAAAATATCTTTGCTCAGATACGAATGCGGGCTGAAGCTTTAGGTGAGGATGCATCTGTTATGGATAAATACTCTATAGATGAGATGGTGGATAAATTATTTAGAGCAGCTGCCGCCGAAGCGGGAAAAAAATTTGGTCTTCAATATGCTGAGTTATTAAGAGATCCTGGAACGGGTCTTTTGCGTGATTTCATTAAAGTGTAAAAATAAGACATGAACGATAAAAGTAAAACAATATCAGAGAAAATAGACTGGTTTTTTGATAGATTTAAACATATTCCTTATGTCTCCCCGGCCCTGGCGGTAATTTTTATACTGGCTGTGGTACCTACTCTTTTTGTTCTTCTAATTAGTCTGACAAATTATAATCTTGCCATGAATATTGGTAAGCTCAGGTTTGTCGGATTATCTCACTACATCCGATTATTTTCCGGTAAGGACATTATTTTTAACTACTCCTTATTCATAACAATTTTTATTTCAGCAGTAATCATTTTTGCAAATCTAATTGTAGGTTATATATTCGCACTTTTACTGGATGCCAGGGAGTTTCGGTTAAAAGGGGTTATTTTGGCTGGCTTGATTGCTCCAATAGTGGTTACTCCGAGTATCATGACCCAGGTCTGGGTTCTTATGTTAAATGCTGAATTTGGTGTAGTTAATTATTTAATTGAAACTCTTTTTGGGGTTAGACCAGCGTGGTTGTCGCCAGAATTGGCCCTTTTTTCAGTCTCCTTTGTAATGTTTTGGTTTGCAACACCTTATGTTGCTTTAATTCTTTACGCAGGTTTGCGTACACTTCCGACTGATCCATATGAAGCTGCAGAGATAGATGGGGCCAATTTTATTCAACGGTTTCGTTATATCACCCTCCCCTTAATGAAACCCCTTATTATATTGGTTCTTTTAATGCGCTTTATTGATATGTTCAAAACCTTTGAAATGCCGTTTTTGTTAACTTCAGGTGGGCCCGGATACAGGACCACTTTTCTTGGACTTCATCTCTATAAACAGGGGTTTGGGGTTAATGGTTTTCTTGGGTACTCCTCTGCGATTTCGGTTGTGCTTATCTTGTTAGTAGTTGTCTTGAGTATGTTTTTAATACGCATCATGCGTAAGAATAAAGGATTATATTAAAATGAATATAAAGGGGAAAAAAAAAGAACTTTTAACGATTCTAATATTTTTGGGTTTGGCTTTTATGTTTCTACAATCAGTTTTTCCTTTTTACTGGATGCTGGTTACAAGTTTTAAGAACAAACTTCAGGTTTATGATGCCTCGGTTTGGGTTTTCAAACCAATTTTTGAAAATTATGTTAAAGTTTTTATTAGTAAAAATTTCTTAAAGTATTTGATTAATAGTACGGTTATAGCAATATTCTCAGTGATTATTTCTGTCTTTATTGGCGGTTTGGCAGCTTATGGTTTCGCTAGATATCAGTTCAAGCGAAAAGAACTCTACTTTTTTTCATTACTTGCTCTCCGTATGCTGCCGGCTATTGCTTTTACAATTCCTTATTTCATTATTGGTAGATTTACCGGAGTCCTGGATACCCATGTTATTTTAATTATAGCGTCCCTGACCTTTAATCTTCCCTTCACTGTTTGGATGATGCGTGGTTTTTTTGAAGAGATCCCCAAAGAGTTGGAAGAGTCAGCCAAGGTAGATGGATGTTCAACTCTTCAGGTGCTTAGACTAATAGTTGTCCCTTTAGCCATACCGGGTATTACAGCTACTGGTATTTTTGCGCTGATTTATTCCTGGAATGAATTTGTTTATGCCCTGATTCTAACTTCACGTGATGCTGTTACTATTCCAATTCTCAGCACATTGTTTACTAGTGTGGCGGGGACCTCTTATGGTCAGTTAGCTACTGTTGGTGTTTTAGCCTCTACGCCTATTTTAATTTTTGCTATGTTTGTGCAAAAATATATGATAAGGGGACTCACTTTTGGTGCTGTAAAAGGGTGAATCTTTCGTTTTAGTCTTTGCTGATAACACTTTACCGATTTTATCAATTCAGGGATTTTACTTACTCTTATGTCGAAAAAGTTAAAAGTATGGTATAATATCTATTTATAAAAAAAGGAAATGATTAAAAAAAGAAAATGCTTGACAGATAGGGTATTATATGGTAGCATTTTACAATAATAGCTAATAAAGGAGTGTTTTATGAAAAAATTGTTGGCACTAATGTTAATTATGTGTTTTGTTTTCGGAACAATGGCATGTAGTAAGAAAGCTGACGATACCACGGCGAAAGCAGAGATTGATAAGGACGTCGATGTATCCACACTGGAAAAATGGGGTGCTGTAATAAAAGAACAATACGGTGGGACAAAAATCAGTCTTATGCTTGGTTCACATCCGGCCTGTGAAGCTCAGGAACCGATGATTGCTGAATTTACTGACCTCACCGGGATTATTCCGGACATTCAATATGTTACCGATAGTAATATGCGCCAACTTCAGCTGCTTGATGCGGCTACCGGGAAGAGCAAGTTTGACGTATTTCAGAACGATGGTATGTTCCTGGCCGAGTTTGTTGAGAAAGACGTGTTACTGCCACTGGATGATTTTCTGAATAATCCGGCACTGACTCCTGCTTGGTTTGACTGGGATGATGTTATTAAGGCCTACAGAGATCAGCTATGTATGAATGGCGGAAAAACCTATGGAATTACAATCGCCGGTGAATCATTGTTTATTGGTTACCGAACAGATATTTTTGAGAAGTTTAACAGAAAACCTCCAACTACTACAGATGAATGGCTTGATACTGCAAAGTTTTTAAATGGTAAAGAAAAAGGTGTTTATGGGCAAACCGTTCGTGGCGGATCAACCGCTATTGGTGAAGGTTACATGGCTATAGGTTACCTGTTTGGTGATAACCCTCTCTTTGATAAAGATACATTAGAACCTTCATTTAACCAACCGGAAAATGTACTGGCAGTCCAGTTTTATGCTGACCTGATGAAAGAGGGACCGCCGGATGTTTCTTCTTATACCTACGAAAGCAATACAGCCGCTTTTATGCAGGGCAAAGCAGCTATGTGGTTTGATGCTACAGCACTTTCCGGCTGGGTCACAGATCCTGAAAGGTCCCTGGTTTATGATAAAATTGGTTTTACCTCGACTCCTACTGGTCCTACCGGACTCGAAGGTGCTGCTGTAGCTGGTTGGAATATTGGTATTCCAATGACATCCAGCAACCCCGAAGCTGCCTGGTGTTATTTAATGTTTATGACTTCAAAGGAAAAATCGCTTGAATACATTAAAAATGGTGGAGTTGCCTCCAGAACTTCAATTTTGGAAAACCCGGAATTGCAAGCCAAGGATATTACCTATGCTGCCCAGCTTGAAAACTTCAAAAAAGTAGCAGCCCTTAGAGCTCGCGGCATTATGTACACTCCAGCTCATCCTGCTATTGGTGCTGCGCAGTCTATGCTTGGAACCTACGTAACCATGGTTTATTCTGGTGAAAAGGATGCTAAAACTGCAGCTGACCTTTGTCAGGAAGAGTTGGTACGTATTGTAAATGAAATGAAATAGTTATATATTTAAATACAGGGCTGACGAAGTTGTTTTGTCAGCCCTGTTATAAAAATGATAGAAGTTTTAAATCTTACCAAGAAATACGGTAATAATGTCGGCATAAATAATATTAGTTTCAAGATTACTCAAGGTGAAATTGTTGGCTTATTGGGCCCAAATGGGGCTGGAAAATCAACAATGATGAATCTATTAACCGGATATATCTCTAAAACTTCTGGTAAGATTATGATTAATGGTCAAAATTTGACAGATAATTTGTATGAGATCCGTTTTAAAATCGGTTACCTGCCGGAACAGACACCCCTTTATGAGGAATTACGGGTTGATGAATATCTGAACTTTGTCTATTCTTTTAAAAAGACAAGTCTGTCAAGGCAAAAGCATTTAGAGGATATTTGTAACCGAACCGGAATCACTGATATTCGAAAACGGCTCATCCGCAATCTTTCCAAAGGTTACAAACAACGGGTAGGATTAGCTCAGGCTTTGATGGGTAATCCAGAAATTCTAATGTTAGATGAACCAACAATTGGGCTTGATCCATTACAGATTATTGAAATTCGAAATATGATTAAAAAGTTGTCGTGTACAGTTATCCTTTCCAGTCACATTTTGTCTGAGGTTCAGGAGATCTGTGAGCGGGTCATTGTTATAAACGAAGGGAGTATTATCGCAGATAATAATATCAGTCAACTTCAGGCGGATGACCAGACGGGGTTGCAAATTCGTGTAATGGGTGACCGGGAAGAAGTCCTCCAGCAATTATCAGCTCTTGATGGTGTTTTAGAAATAGAATGTGTTGGAGAAATTGAGCCAGGTAGTTTGGATTACACCCTTCACTGTGATCGTGATGTCCGGAAAGAAATCTTTAACCGATTAGCTGAGATTACATCTCCTGCGTTGATGATCAAGCCGATTGACTTGACGCTGGAACAGGTCTTCATTAAGCTTACAAAAACTAAATAAGGCATACACATGGGAGCTGTTTATAGAAAAGATTTGCTACTATTTTTTACCTCTCCTATCGGCTACATCTTTATAGGGGCTTTTCTTTTTATAATGAATTTATATTTTTATCTTGGTAATGTGGAGCGAGGAGTTTCGGATCTATCCGGCTTATTCTCGGTTATGCAGATTGTTATAATGTTTCTTGTCCCGCTATTGACAATGCGTTCATTTTCTGAAGAATATCGGCAAAAAACAGATCAACTTCTTTTTACGGGCCCGATACCTGTTTGGCAGGTGGTTCTGGCAAAGTTTTTGGCGGTTATGTCAGTGATTGTTATCGCTCTTTTAATTACTTTGATATGGGTTGTTATCATATTAAAGTATGGTATACTCAATACTCCTTCGGTTATTGGTATGTATATAGCCCTGTTTTTTGCTGTCACAGCTTTTATAGCAATGGGTATTTTTACCTCATGTCTGACAAGCAGCCAAATAATTGCAGCCATATTGAGTTTTACCCTTTTTTTTGGTATCTTTATTCTCGACTCTGCATCGGCTTCCCTTAATACATTCTGGGTCAAAGCTGTTATAAGCCGCCTTTCCCTATTTTCCCGGTTTGATGTATTTCGTAGGGGTTTGTTTTCTTTGGGAGATCTTCTTTATTATCTCCTTTTCACTTCGACTTTTCTGCTTTTAACAATTCATGAGATTGCACGAAAAAACGATTAACAAGATTAAGAGTTATCTGGAGACCGTTTGGATTACTCTGGTTATTATTGGCGTAGCTGTTGCACTCAGTGTTTTGGGTGATACTGTTTCTTCTAAATTTTCTCTAAAAATTGATATTTCCGGTAGAGAGTTCTATAGCCTTTCAGATCAGACAAAACAAATTCTTAATGCTCTTGAAAGCCCGCTCACTATTTATGTCCTTTCTGATAAAACAACATATTCAATAAACAGTCTTTACTCACAAATTTATGAATTAATAGAAATATATGGAGCTTATGAAAATATAAAAATTGAGTATATAGACATATATAAAAACCCCAATTTTTCTCAAAAATTTCCCGATACAGCCCGGCTAAATGAGGGCTCTTTAATTATAGAGGGATCTCGGCGATCTTTAGGTATTCCGCTCACATCGCTACATACTTATACATCAAACAATTTAGATGAGGCGGCAATTCGTTCTGAATTTAGGGCGGAAGAGGTTATAACTAGAGCTATGGTCTCGGTTACAAGGCAAACACAACCTGTGGTTTACTTTGTCAATGGGCATAATCAATTGGTTCCAGAGGGCTTTATTGGTCTACTTAAAAATAATGATTATCAAGTTAAAACAATTAACCTTCTTTGGGAAGAAATTGAAACAGGTAAGCTGCTAATAATCTTGTCACCTGCCAGTGACTTTCTTGTTGAAGAGACAAAGAAGCTGGACAGATTTCTATCTGGAGGTGGAGATATGCTGGTGATGATTGGACCGGAAAGCCCGAATCTTCCTATTCTTGCCCATTTCCTTGAAGAGTGGGGGATTAAATACACTGGCTATGGCATTTTTGATCCAGTCAGGTCAGCATCGCATCCTATTCAGATTGCACCAATATTAGTCCCCTCAGAGATAAATCAGAATATTTCTGCATCCGGTCAGTCTCTGGTAGCACCATTTTCTACGTCAATTGAGATATTGTGGGAGAATAGAAGTCAAAGGAAAGTTACGCCTGTATTGGTCACGTCTGATAAGGCATACGCTAAAAAGTATACCAGCGGTAAAAATTTTATCGAAAGTTATGAGAAAGAGGAAAAAGATATAGCAGGGCGATTTAATATAGCGGTTTTGGCGCAAAATACAGATAATTCGGAAAATATATCTCGCATTTTATGTATTGGCAGTCGTAATATAGTTAACGATGCTTTTCTGGAGACCCCTAATCTACTAAATAATGAATTTATTACAAACGCTATTGCTTATACAAATGAGCAGCCTGAAACAGTAACACTAAGACCTAAAAAAATGCTATCAGGACACTTGACCATTTTAGGGTATAACCGAAAGCTTATTTTTATATTAACAGTGGTGATCATTCCTTTAGGAATTATTGGATTGGGTTTATTGATCTGGTTTCGGCGATTTAAATCATGATGAAAAAAAAACATAAAGCGGCATTCGTTGGTGTCAGTATTATTATAGTTTCTATGTCCCTGGTACCTATCCTGCAAAGATTTTCCTCTAATGATCCTGAATCAGCAATGAGGTTGATCAAAATTGTTGATAAACTTTCAATTGGAATAAAAAAAGTGATGATCCATCACCGGGGAGAGACCCCTTTCACTATAGAATCTACACCACAGGGGTATTTTGTTATTAATCACGATTTTACATTTGATCAGGAAAAAATAGATCTGGTTTTTACTGCTTTAAGTGATTTTGATGTAGAAGGAGCTATAGGATTAACGGGCACCTTGAAGGATTACGGTTTGACTGATCCAACTGCCACTATTACAGTAACCTACCTCGATGGCGAAATAATCACCATCCTGATTGGTAATAAAACCCCTATTGGCAATAGCCGATATGCTTTAATTGGCAGGGATTCTCCAATTTATATTTTAAGGCCTTTTGAAGCAGAGGAGCTGCTGAATACCTATTATGATTATCGTAAATCAATGGTGGTCGATGCTGACGATATTATCAAGTCTGTTAGTTTCACCATCCAGGGCAACATTACTCTTGAGCTAAAGCGTTTCTTCCCGGCAAATTCGTGGCAGCCGTCAGTTTTCCAAATAACTAAACCGGTGAAATTTTTTGCGGATGATTACAGTGTAAATGAGAAAATTTTAAAGAGGATTTCCTTACTTTCTCTGGCAGAGGTTGTTGAGGATAATCCTGCTAACCTGCTTCTTTATGGATTGCAAAATTCTGGTACATATATCAAAATTCAGAGCAGCACTGGCTCATACCGTTTGTTGGCGGGAAAAAAAGCTGGAGCTAAAACTTTTATAATGCGAGAGGGGATTCCAGCTGTTCTGCAGGTAGATAGCCGTTTATTGAATTTTTTACAAGTTAATTATTTTGGCTTGGCTTTAAAAACTCTTTGGCTCTACCCGATGAAAGGACTCTTGCGGGTTGAAATAACAGCCAGTGGTAAAACAAAAACAATAAAGTGGGATGATTCAACAAAAGTTAGTGAAGAGCATATTCAATTTTTCAGAACTCTCTTAAGCATCCCTATTGTTGGTCAGTGTGGCAAACCGCAGGGCCCGGCCGAGTATGTTTTTAGACTTATCTATGCTGATACTGTTTATGAAGCAGCATTTACCGGTTTGAATGAGCGGCAGTATGCTGCTACATTAAATGGTGATTTTACAGGAGTGTTTGTTAGTAGAGTTAGGCTGGATGAAATCGTAACCTGGTTTAATCCAGCTAAAACAAAGTTAACAGAAGAATAGAAAACTGATTGTATAGAAGAATATTTTAATGAGTTATAAAAGTTTACAGGAAGTGAGAGAGGAGGCAGACCGGTATTTGACAGGGGGAATATCATCGAGGTTTAGAGCGAATTATTTTACCGGTATACCAATGTATATTAAAAATGCGGATGGTTCTCGCTTTACAGATATTACAGGTAAAGAATATATCGATTTCTTTATGGCTCACGGTGCGGTCTTATTGGGGCATAATCGGCCGGAGATAAGCAAGGCTATATCAGATGTTTTAACAAAAGGGTTCTATGCTGGATATGATTCGGCTTTAACTATAGAATTTTCCAGGAAAATAACTGAGGCTGTTCCTGCCGCAGAACGGATCCGGTTTGTAAACTCAGGAACAGAAGGGACGCTCCTCACCTTGCGGCTGGTCAGGGGATATACAAAAAAAGAAAAATTATACGTATTGACGGCCATTTTCACGGCTGCCACGATTTTGTACTCTTAAACAACCTTGCTGCGAAAATTGATAAAAGTAATATTGGGGGGCGAACATCAAAAATGGTAGGTAGAACTGCCGGAATTCCCGAAGCTGTGGATGACACTTTGTTAATCGTGCCCTAGAATGATATTGACACAATGAAAAAGATTATCTCCGAGCAGGGGGATCAGATTACCGGGATATTGATGAATATAATTGATTACAACAATGGAATGTTATTGACAACAACAGAATATCTTGCAGAGGTTAAAAAGCTTGCCGAGGAAAATAATGTTATTTTGATTTTTGATGATATTCTCTCCTGTTTTAAAACGGGGCTTACTTGTGGGCAGGGTTATTACGGGGTTACACCACATCTGTGTACTCTCGCCAAGGCCATGACAAATGATGTTCCCCTTGGTTTAGTTGCAGGGAAAAAAGAAATTATAGATAAAATTATGGATCCGGTAGATCCAGTAATTTCCGGGTGAACTTTTTCCGGTAATCAGATTGGGCTTGCTGCTGGTGATGCTGTTATGGATATTCTAAATAAAAAAGATTTTATCCAAAATTTTTTAAACTGACCGATTATTTTTATGCAGAGTTGAAAACACTATTTAGCACTGCAAAGCTTCCTGTGCAGGTTGCCCATTTAGGCGCCGGTTTTGGGGGTTATTTTGGTGTAGATGAGCCAATAACTTCGTATCATCAGTGAGAGCAGATTGATTAGGCTGACAGTAAACGTTTTTTTACTCGGTGTATTGAGCGGGGTTTATATTTTCATACTGATTTTACAGTTTCAGCGGCTCATGATCGCGAGACACTGGACCTATCGTTAAATATTATGGAAGATGTTGTCAAAGAAGTTCTATAGCAAACATTTTTTCATTAATCCGGGTAGGAGGTGGCTTACGTGCCCACCCCTCCCAACGGAACGGCTCGTACCGGACAGGGCCGGATAGAATCACGGTGCGCTTTACCGTAGGGCAAGAGTTTCCATCACGCACTCTTTCGATCTGTGCGGTGGGATCCTATTTCGCCCATAATCCACGTTTCCGCGAAGCCTCCCTCTCATCCCGGACGGTCGGATTTCCCGAGTCCGGTTGGCGGCCATGTCCGCTTCCCCCGACAGACCTTCCTGAAACAGCTGATGTTCAAGCGCTGGCACGCATACACCCCTAACTGCACCAGTTATACTGACGGCTCAATTCCTGTGGCCGATCACCACATATACCCAGGTTCGTCGTCCCGGTGTGGGCGTACAGGATATCCAACATGTACCGAGAGCCCCTTTGCCTGCACGTAGGCGTTACCTCGTGTAGCGTGACCTCTCAGGATCACGTCAGAGAGCATTACCTCTCCTTCACAGCTCATCCGGGCTCATGCGCCAGTCCGAATCCCTCCCGCCGATTTCGTTTCCTTATACGCCGGGTATCTGCAGGTTGCTGCCTGCCCCTGCCAAGGAGACACGGACCTTCCCGACTTTATCTCTGCAATCCTTTCACAGTCGCTTGGCCCCCTACCCCGCAGCGTTTCTTCGGTGCCATTACCCGTTTCTTCCCAAAGAACATCGGCCTTACATCCGGCTTAACTATCTCGGCACACTGTACACCCCCTTAAAGCAACTCCTATCAGGGGTCGAGTATTTCGGGGCTGCAGGCATTCCTTTACGTTCAGGCTTCTGTGATTGATAGACCCCCTGGTTGCTCCCACCCTGTGACCAACAGATCACAGAGCAGTTTAGCCGTTTACACCACGCCGCTATCATGCGGTTACCCAACATGAACCGTGGTATCGCTACGTACCCGAACCGGGCAATTGGTGCGACGGGGCTTTCACCCGCTGGATTGCAGCCTTGTCGGCTGCTCCTAAGCCGCTCTTCGATCAACAGTCAAATAGGTTTGAAAGTTGCTATTGTGAAGTTGTGCAAGGAGATTAGCCCCAGCTTGCTGAACCATTCATTGTTCATAACAAAACGGACTTCTTTTCTCGTCACTGACTGCCATTTGTTCATTCGCACCCATGTCCTGTGAGCTTTACGCGGGTCAAACCCCACTTTGATCATTATCCGTTGGAACTTCCTCGGCTCCTTCCATTTCTTCAACTGCGTGAACCTTAGCCTGCTTCTTATCCGGGCATCAAGGTTTCTGAATAGGTACTTGAACTCTTGAATAACGACATATCCAACCCAATTTTGCAGATATTTATTGAGCTCTTGAATAACCTGATACATCGATTATGGGTTGTTTCTGTGTGTTAGCTTACGCACTTACCATTTGAACTTATCCCTGGCTTTATCACTCATTCAAATCTTTCTCTCAGTATTTGAAATCCCAAGAACGTTATCTTCTTTATACTGTGTTTGACACCTGGGAAACTCAATTACTTACACTATAAGGAATTCGAAATGTCATCCCTCTCGCGTTGTAGCTACAGCACTGTTTTCTGAAAGAATATCGTATATTTTGTTTCGACAGTTGCGCTAGATCAAGTGTTCTACGCCAAGATCCAGCATCATTTGTTGTACATCTCCTTTTATATTCCTCCTGGAAAATAAGTTTTTCCGGGTGTATGGAATTTTTAAAACCGAGGGCACTCAGAAATTACTTTACGTTTGGATCTATCTTGGTGGTGAGCATACTTCGGTACCAGTACGATGTGGTATTTACAGTCCCATACCACGTGTGCTAATTTGTTTTTGCTCATTTAAATGTTCCCTTAACTATGTTCTATTTCAGGGGAATTTTAACTAAAAAGTGGTATAACCTTTACCGACTACCAGCATCTATAGATAGTCTGCCGAAAATATTTCATGGAACAGTTCTGAGTTCTGGCTATTGTTTGATAATTGTTTTCTATTGTGCTAATTTAAAAGATCAATTTTTATCAAGAAACTTAATTTCTAGTCTCTTAGTACCAAGGGTGTCATATTTTATAATGAACAAAATTCTAAGTATTATTGGAATCTTTTTTTTCCTAAACGCAGGTAATGGAGTTGTAGGTCCTTATCTGCAGCTTTTTTTACAAAACAAAGGATTCCGTACAAGTGAAATAGGTTTTTTGCTAAGTAGTTTTCAACTTGCAGGGATTATAGGCCCGGTAATTTGGGCTTCTATTGCTGCTAAAAATGATGATTTTACAAAACCTATACTCTTGTCTATTGCGTTAAGCTTAATATGTTTATCGATTAGTTATGTTCTTCCCGGATTGTTTTTTCTTGTTCTACCTTTCATATTCATATACGGTTTATGTCATACAGCACAGATAAGTTTGTCAGATTCTCTGATAACAATGAATCTTTCAAATCCAGCCAAGAATTATGGGAAAATCCGTATTGCTGGTTGTCTTGGCTTCAGTATCTCTGCTCTTATATCACGCCTGACAGGTTTGGTTAAAGATGATTCTAACTTTACTATTCTCATGGGAATTTGTTTCTATTTTTCTATTTATGGTTTTTTTATTTTGATTTTTCATATACAGAAAAAGAAAACAATCGGAGTAGAAGAGAAGAATTCCAATTCATTGAAAACAAAGAGTAATATAAATAATTTATCATCCTTGCCACCGGTTTTTTGGATTGGGATGTTAGTAATCTTCTTCAATACTATGGGGATTTCTTTAAACTATAACTTTTTTTCTATTTTTTTAAAACACAGATTTCATTTAGAAAGTGTAGCAGGTTTGTGGGCAGTTGGTCCTTTTGTTGAAATTCCTTTCTTTTTTTTCTCAGGGCATATTTTTTCTCGGTTTAAGCTAACAACTGTTTGGACTTTCTGTTTAATCCTTGGAATAATTCAGCTTTTATTATACTCTATGGCATCATCTATTTTGTCAGTCTACTTGATTAGAAGCACGACAGGAATCAACTTTGCTCTTTTTCATGCCAGTTGTGTTGGTTTTGTGCGTAAACATTCCAGTTCTCATAACCGGGGAGTTGCCATGGGGATATATTCGGCCATTGAATTTGGCTTGGCAATCTCAATATCTGGATTTATTTCAGGAATTATTATTGAAAACTTTGGGTTCGAAATGCTTTTTCAGAGTTTTATTATATTTTTCATAATCGCTCTCTTTTTTAATTGGTATCTTAATAAAAAAGAGAACGGCTCACTGCTAAAAATAAGGAACTGATCTGTTTCTGTTTTTAGCGGTCAAATAAGAATTGATTGGAAAGTGTTTGTCGTTATAGTAGAGATCAAAGTTCTTCAATCGCTCTGTCAAGTGCTATAGTTGCAGCACCAAGAGCGGCATCCCATTTATCAAGCTTAGAGGTTTCTATATTTATACTTTTTTGTATCCAGGGTATAACAGCTGATTTAACTTCCCGAACAATTGTGTTGGTGATTAAATTGCCCAAAGCTCGTGTTAATCCTCCAGAGAGGATTACTTTTTCAGGATTGAAAAGATTGATGACTGAACCGAGAGCAATTGCTATATCTTTAGCCATTTTGTCCAAAATGCGGCAAACAAATCTGTCTCCCTGGTTAGCGGCAGAGATAATATCAGTTAAAGTAAGCTCTTCCGGGGAGTTTTGCGAATTTATTATCGTTTCAACCCCGCTCTTTATCCCTTCCTGGCATTTCTTTAAAGTGGCCCAACCGGAAGCTGTTGCTTCCAAACAGCCAACATTGCCGCAAACACAGAGCTCTGTGCTGGGGCGAAGATGCATGTGACCGATTTCTCCAGTAGTTCCCCGTTCACATGAGATTAGTTTACCGTTAATAATTATTCCTAAGCCCAATCCAAATCCAATATTAAGAAGTATGAAATCTTTTATATCTCTCATTCCTCCGTATCTCTGCTCAGAAATAGCCATCGCCCGGCTACTATCTATAACAGATATATAAGGTATATTCGTAAGCTCCATTATTTTATCTCTTATTGGAAGCATTTTCCAATTCGGAACATTGCGCAATGAATAACAGATCCCTTCTTTTTCTTCCACTATGCCAGTGATACTGATACCATAAGCCTTAATTTTTGATTCCTCAATCCCAATATGCTTTACCATCTCTCTTATTCTTTTTACCAAATTATCAGGAGTAAGTGTGTCCGGCTTTTTAAAGTTGCTGTCCCACTCTTTTGCGGAGGCAATTTTATCGTTACTATCAACAATAATTGCTCTGCGAAATTTTGTTCCAATATCAATTCCAACGGAATAACTAGAACCACTTTTTATTTTGAAAAGTTGCGGGATCCTTCCTCCGTTTGATTTACCTGAAAAAGATGTTAGACTGCCATTTTCTAACATTTCTTCTATTAATAGGGTTGTTTTTGTCAAGCTGAATCCGCATCGCTTAGCGGTTTCTCTTTTAGTTAGACTACCACAAAATCTTATTGCTTGATATATTTTTTTTGATTCTTCTGATTTGAACATTAGATATTTGTATCTTATAAATTGTAAAAAATCAAGTCTTTTCACAAAATAACTAAAAGTACGAAGAATATATAAATCAAGAAGGTAAAAAAAGTCAAATAAAACAAAAATAGTTGACAATCATAATTATACAATGTTATGATTTAATCAATAATGGAGGAAGTAAGGTGATACAAGAGGGTTTTGAAATAACATATAATAAAAATGAGATAAGTCAATTGATGCAGGAACAAGAAGATCTTCTTATTGTAACTCAAAAAGATATATGGGAAGCGGTTTCTGCTCGATTTATTGATAAACCGGATAATCTCTATTATATTGAGTCCCTTGAGCTTGATTTTTTAGATCAATTTGTAAAGGAATATAGTCACTTCAAAAAAGTGGTTGGCCTTGGAGGGGGTAGAGCTGCTGATGTAGCTAAATACCTTCAATGGAAAGGAAGAGTGACCTTATATCAGATTCCCACAATCCTATCAGTAGATGCTTTTTTTACTCATGAAGTAGCAATTCGACAGAATGGGGTTGTTAAATATATTGGTAATGCAGTACCTGAGAAGGTTTTTATAGATACTGACTTAATTCAAAGTGCTCCGATTGCGCTGAATCGTTCCGGTATTGGTGACATTCTTTCTTGCCATACCGGGCTTTATGACTGGAAGATTGCTTCAGACGCAGGGATTGAACCTCTTTGGGATATTTCTCTTGCTGAAAAAACAGAAAAATTGCTATCCGAAGTTCTGGAGAATTCTGAAGAAATACGTGAAGTTTCTGAAAAGGGGATACGGCTGATGGCAACAGCGCTTAACTGGATTGGACATCATTGTTACGTTGATGGGCATCCCCGGTTTGAAGAGGGTTCTGAGCATCATGTTGTATATAACCTGGAGTATGTCACTGGAAAGCATTTTGTGCACGGCCAGGCTGTTTGTCTCGGTGTATTTATAATGAGTCTTCTTCAAAACAACGAGCCCGAAAAAATGCTAAACACAATTCGTAATGCAGGAATTGATATTACACCTGAAGCCCTTGGTATCACCTGGGAAGATTTACGGAAAACACTTGAAACTTTAAATGAATTTGTAAGGAAAGAGGGGCTTCCGTATACCATACTCTATGAAAAAGATGTAGATGTTTCATTATTTGAGACAGTAAAGAAAGCATTAACTTAAAATGAAATACAACATTATAATAATGTATCTATCTATAGAGATATTGATTAAACGTACATAGGGGGTTTTATGTTAGCTATAAATGGAAGTAAACCGGTTAGAGATGTTAAGAAAAAGCCTTGGCCGGTATGGCCGGTATGGGGAGACGAAGAAAAAAAAGCGCTCATTGAAGTTCTGGAGAGCGGGATTTGGTCATATAACGGACCTAAAGAGATAGAATTTCTTGACTTATGGACCAAATATATTGGAGCCAAACATGCGCTGCTGGTAGCAAATGGGACAGTTAGTATTCAATTAGCTCTGGAATCTCTTGATATTGGCTTTGGAGATGAAGTAATAGTTCCTGGAGTAACCTGGCAGGCAACGGCAGCGGCAGTAGTGGATGTTAATGCAACGTCAATTTTAGCGGACATTCAGGAAGACACCTTTTGTTTGGATCCTGCAGCGGTTGAAGCATTGATTACGTCAAAGACAAAAGCTATTATACCTGTCCATTTATATGGCAATATGGCGAATATGGACGCTTTGGTTAATTTAGCAAAAAAACACAATTTGAAAATAATTGAGGATGCTGCCCATAAACCTGGTGGAGAATGGAATGGGAAAAAAGCTGGTACGATTGGAGATATCGGTAGTTTTAGTTTGCAGCTTTCCAAGGTGCTTACAGCCGGAGAGGGTGGAATCTTAACAACAAATGACGAGAATATCTGGTACAAACTTGACGCATTAAGAAATTGTGGACGACGTCCGGCTAATGTTGTGATCGATAAAAGTGCAGGCCAATATGGAGTAGAAGGTGATTTGATTCACTCAGGGAATTACCGAATCACTGAGTTCCAGGCAGCAGTATTGATATGTCAGCTTAAACGTATGGAAAAACAGAATGAGAATAGGGAATTGAACGCTCGATACCTCGATAAGTTGTTGTCTGAAATACCAGGGATTAAGATTATGAAGGATGATCCGCGGGAGACGAAAAAAGCATATTTTAACTATGCTTTCCGAATAGATGAAAAAGAGCTAGGTATTGAAGTTGATTTATTTAGAAAAGCTTTATCTGCAGAGGCTGGTTTTGAATTTGAACCATGTTATCAACCGCTTAATGACTGTTCTCTGTATCGGCCGCAGACAAAGAAGCGGTATAGGATTAGTGAAGAGTATTGGAAAGGTCTTGATCCTTCTCGGTTTAAGCTTCCAGTTTCAGAAAGAGTCTATAAACATGAATCTGTTTGTATGCCGCATCGTTTTTTAATGGGACTAAAAGATGATATAAATCAAATAGCAGAAGCTGTAAAGAAAGTAATTGCTAATAAGAACGAGCTTAAAAAATAATTTTACTGGTTTTTATTTGCAGTATCTTTAAGGAAAGAATATGAGCACGATCAAAGTTGAATTTGTAGGAACCGGATATGTCTCTCATTTCCATGCGCGTGGTCTTAAAGAAATAGAAGATGTTGAGTTGAAATGTCTAATCGATCCCAATAAAGAGAGCGGAGAGAAGTTTGGAGCTCTGTATGGAATAAATGAGTTGCATGGTGACTATGAATCCTTTATAGATAACGGTGATGTTGATCTTGTAATACTTTCAATTCCCAATGTGTTTCACTATCCATACACAATAAAAGCACTTAAGGCCGGCAAGCATGTTTTTGTCGAGAAGCCTATGTCTTTTACGGTCAAAGAAGCGGAGGATATGAAAGCTCTGGCAGAAGAGAATAAGCTTTCACTTATGGTTGGCCACATGTGGAGATTCGATCGGGAAGTCAAATATTTAGCAGAAATGGTACGTAGTGGTAAGCTCGGTAAAATATTTCGAACGACTGGCTATGGCATTCATACCAATTGGGGGCCTGCCGGCTGGTTTACCCAGAAAAAAATGGCCGGTGGTGGAGCTCTGGCGGATATGGGTATCCACGCGATTGATACAGTTCGGTTTTTGCTTGGGGATCCCAATCCTGTTAAAATATACGCTAAAATCGGAACGTACATGAAAGACTTTGATGTTGATGACACAGGACTATTGATGATAGATTGGGATAACGGGGTTACATCGTTGATAGAGAGTGGTTGGTGGCAGCCGCATATGGATGGACCTGAAGCAGGAACAAGACTTTATGGTTCTGGGGGGTTTGGTTCGCTTTACCCAACTTTAATAAAAATATTTGAAGATGGCATAACAAAAGAATATGCACCCAAATTCCCGGAGAGGTTTGGACACTGTGATCAGCATATGTATTCTCTTCAGATGGAGGAGCTTATTAAATCGATTCGGGAAAAGAGACAGCCTGTTCCTGGTGCTGCAGAAGGGATTGTTAACATGAAAATCATAGAATCTGCTTATGCTTCATCAGAGAAAGGCGAGGCTATTTCTATTACTTGAAGTCAGTAGAATCGCTATAACTTCTAGATATTTCTAACCACCTGTACACACCGCTCAGAAATTGACCCATCCAACGCTTAAAAATTGACTCCGTGGGGGTGAATAATTACGTCCTACAATGGAATTATCCTAAATCTTAGCTCTTGC
>Ga0114923_10001088_pt1 | contig 19149 bp, 8 predicted proteins | sample SumtaG_FD_89578 | JGI IMG/M metagenome (GOLD analysis project Ga0114923, IMG submission 89578) | Deep subsurface microbial communities from Indian Ocean to uncover new lineages of life (NeLLi) - Sumatra_00157 metaG | ecosystem: Environmental > Aquatic > Marine > Oceanic > Sediment | place: near...
CATACCTATCAGGAGCTAATAATGCTCCAGCTTCTTGGTCTGTCAGCTCAGCATTAGCGTCATCCGTTAAGATATTATCATGTACCGCATCGTTGAATCCTGGTATTTGTCTGAATGTAGACTGTCCATCTACTGAGACACTGACGTCTAACACGTCTATCCAGGCAGTTTCCTCAAAGTTGTTGGGTATTAATGATATCCAATTAACTTTCTGTGGCTTATCTAATGTAAGAATGATCTCTACTACAAGATCATCATCATCACCCTGGCTGAAACCACTGGCTTGAGTACGTAAGTCATCAAGCGTGACAGCCATAGGTATATTATCAAGAGGGTACTGCTCTCCAGCTGGACCTTCTAAGACAGTTGACTGTGTGTCTAACCCTATGGTATTCGCCTCTTCTACGGCCTGTTGTATGGCCGGTTCAGTTCTGACGTACTCACACTCCCATATTGAGGAGGGGTTCTCGTCAATCATATTCCTACGGATGACCCGTTTCTCACCCTCACTTGCACCACGATCATAAACAATTATGTCTTCAGGTCTTAGTGCCTCACCTGGACCTGGTGGTGCTTCGGGGTCACCTAATCTATCAAGAGCATTCTGTAAGTGGTCAGCTTGCGCTGTGGCGATATTGATCACACCGTTAATGTTATTAACATCAGTAACCGCCACACCTTGCTCTTCTACATTTACTGACATAGTTTCTTCAAGATGGAAGCGCCCACCTTCAGGCCTTGCATCGCCTATGTAGTTATAGAAGTTACCCTCGTAGAACCTATTGATATTATTCACGGTAGGTAAGGTCTTCATGTCTTGAGGCCCTATAGGTGTGACCTTGATACTTGTATTCTCATTCACAACATTATGAGATAGAGACCTAAATAGGGTGACAGCACCCTGATCTAATAAGACATCAGCTTGTGTGTTCTGTAGCCCTATGTTCTGATCTACCCTTGTCAGTGTAGTAAAGTCATCACCAGCAACAAGTATATTTTGATCTTGTTGCCCCGCCAATAACCTTAAATCAATAACCTTACTTGCTATATTCTGTGAGGATAAGAGGAGATCAGAGCTTGCGGCTTGGGCGTGATTAAAGGTCTCCACAAAACCGTTTCTTAAGCTCCCTACCTCGTCGTATGCAATGGTGAGGTCTTGTTCGACCTCTTGCATTGTTAGATTTAACTGCTCTGACCGTGGCACTTGTCTTGGTTCAAAGGGTCTTGCTTCTATAGTAGACTTACCAAGATTAGTATATAGCTCACGGAAAGACTCCAGAAGTTTCCCAGTCCTACTACGAATATCAGACCTATCACGCAGAGACTGGTCCCTATTTATCTTATTAAATAGAGCCCGAACTCGCCGCGCAATTATCACACTATGATTATTATATCGTAGTTTATCAGACATTAGTTTACTCTAAGATTAGACAGGTCATTATTGGTAAAACAAAGATTACTGGTCCCATCAGTAACACCCCATGAAGATGGAGGACTTTTTAAAGTTGTGTTAAAATATGTAGTTGTTACGTCATTAGTATACCATGGTTGTTGGTTATATGGCCATATCTGCCACCATGGGTAGTAATAGTTTGGACTATTAGACCGCCCACAATGTTCACAATACCCACACTTAGGACACTTAGAGGTTAAAGATTCCTCCTGCTGAGGTATCCCAGTTGACTGAAATTGTCCCATATCCTGCTGATGTTGTAGTTGATCCTGCTGATTGGCCCCACTCATCTTCTTTGGTTGCCCACAACCATGGTCGTTTTCGCTGACTGGCATAATTATTCCCCTCCGTTAGTGCTATTGTGCACGCATTCATGTGTATATCTTGTACTGTCCCTATAACTACATCATTAAATGTTGCAGTCAGTACTGGCTTCTCAAGCAACTTCTCTTTGTATGTAGCAACACGTTGCTTTATATATTCTATATTACCCTCATATATATGAGCACCTTCTGGTACTGTATTAAATGAGGGGTGTTGAACCTGAACTGCCCAACAATTACGATCAGCCACAAATGTCTCTCTTATAATAAAGAGGTCAGGGTCTATCTCTTTTAATTGCTTATATAGAATATCTGTTGCTGTAAGTGTAACGCTATGTCCATATAGTAGCTCATCTGCTATCATGATATTTAGAATTCGTTTCTTATATGGTTTCTCTATCATTATTCTTCTCCTTATATTTGTTGTCTTAACTTTTCTAATTCTTTCTCTACATCTTTGATCTGTTTGTTAGCATGACTTTTCTCTTTGTTCGTCCAGTCAAACTCTTTGGCCCATATTAAGATCTCTTCTAAACGATCTATCTTATATCCAATGACGTGATTGGGATGAGTCTTCCAGAACTCAGCACCATTTATTGCCTCTTCAAGCTTGCATCCGAGGAGTAGAGCCTCAGTAACTATTGCATGATATAGATCGTTACAACGGGCTTTATACACCCACCCCTCTCTTTTCCATGCAAGCCATTGAGCTACTTTCGGTATAGCAACATGATAGTCATAAGCTATCTCATCTGGTGCCTCATAGAGGTATAAGATATCATCACATGGTGGTCTGTATGGATATGACATTATATTTTACTGTTCTTAATGCGTAGACTGAAGTCGTCTACTACTGGTGTTGATACTGGGTTTACAGTCTTATGTGACCGGAGTGTCGCATTGACTTTCAAGTATTCTGTTAAGTAGTTGTAACTAACTTCTATCTTGCCGTCAACTGAAGCATTGAAATAAATCCTTTTTCCTGCCTGTATGTACTCAAATATTCTTGAGCTACTTGATACTGGTGTAAACGCTTGATGTTCTAAGGTGTTATAGTTGGTGCGGTTTGAAGCTTTTACATCATTAACATAGACAGTAACCGGCTCATATACGGTGTTGTTTAATCCATAGATAGTACCGTCTATCTGCTCTACTTTACCAATCACATATGGTAGTCCAGTTACTTCTCCAGTAGCTGGTAAGAATCCAGTCTCTATCGGCTCCCATGTTGTTAGCCCACTGTTACTGGTGACACCAGAGATAGTATATGCCCGCGTATCACCTAAGAATTGTATTGCCGCCCCGGTTAAACCATTAATAGTACCAGTTACGAGCGCATCTACTTCAGCAGCCCAGTTAGTTCCATTGCCTGTTACGAAGAACAGGTCGTCTCCTCTAATCCCAGCAGTGCCAAGACTATAGTTACTGGTGGCAGGAGCGAACTCCCATTTCGGAACATCATCATTTGGTTGAGCCCAGTTTGTCTCATCATTAACGACAGAATATTCTACATATGGAAAGAAGTTTAACTTTACCTTATTATCTTTATCTACTCCAGTAAAGGTTTCAGGCTCAGTAGTAAACTCAGAATTCAGTCTTGCATTGATATCAATGATGGATGAATTCTCATGGGCCATATAACTTACAGTATATACAGCCCTTTGATCGAAATACTTCTCATTGAATACTATCTTAAGATGATTATTAGATAGGGTTGTGACAGTATAGTTAGCCTGTAGGACTGCCCGTCCAAACCCTGAGTTGGGATGAATAGGGTTCAGTCTGATCCCATTCTTCCTGATCTGAATACTGGAATTACCTGGGTCTCCTGCATGTTTCTCAAACCGAGTCACTGCAGCATTGGTACTTCTATTCAGGATAAGGAGCTCATCCTTAACCTCAACCATAATACCATCAGCCGTCTCTATCTTATTCTCTATAGGAACAATAGGGAAGAATATACTTTGGCCCGCCTCTATCTCCCACTCAGTAGATGTCTGTTGGTAAGGCTTACCAATTATAGAATCAGGAACAGTCTGATGACTCTCTGTAGTACTTAGCTGTAGCTCTAAGACATTTGCATTGGAGTCAAATTTTGGACTCTCATAAAAGCCAAATGGCTGATAGGTGTTATCGTTTACTTCTATAACACGGAGCCCACCTACAAATTGTAGTCGTCTCACTTCTGTGAGGGGAGCATTGCTAAGACTGGAGACGTTAGCTTCTGAGGATAACTCTGGGTTCACCTTAGCCATATGGCGGGCTACTACCTCGTTTAACTTATCAGATAGATCGTACTCTCTTAGCTGCTCACCATCAAGACTGGTCCCTGAGATTTCTGTACCAAGGTCGTTTAGCTCATTAAGATAGAGTAATAGCTCAGGGTTCGCGGCTATTTTATCTGCCACAACCTCATCTAACTCAATGTTATGTATAGACTCTTGGAATGATGTGTCGAGGATCTGACTCCATAACTGGTTGTTAGTTAGAAGGTCAGATGGAATATGATATATATTAGTAGTATAGTTTGCCTGCTCAAATACAACACGAAGCTGCGTCATATAGAACCTATCCCCATTCCACTCTATCCAATCTAATGTCTCCTCATAGTCATTGGGATCGAACTTAGGTATTGGGATCCAGTCCTCAGAGGAGTCTGTTGTCTTATAACATAGGTCAATAAGCTTGAGTGGGAAGTCAGCTATAGGGAATAGTCGTAGCTGATTACAACTTGCAGTCTTGGCGAATGAATACTGCAGCTGGAAGAGGATGCCATTACTGGAGAACTTATGTCCGTCTTGTGTACCACTACCCAACTTCCTCTTCACAGAACTATGAGACAATAGTCTTGTATGATTTGGGTGGCCGTCTGATAGTATTATATCACCATAAAAGGTTTCGGGGTTATCATCTAAGGAGTTCTGTGGACCAAAGTTCACGTTATCCCGCCCTGATATACCTCCACCAAAGTGTACGGCCTCAACATCTACCTTATCCAAGTTGAATCTTGATACAGCCAGTCTTTGTATAGTGCTGACTGGTAGCTTGAGCGTACGTGTAGTGGTGTCTACATATGCCTTAGGCTTAAATGGTGTGCGGTTTGTGGCATTACCAAACTCAATATACTTAGCATCCTGGAAGCTTGGGTTGAGCTTAATGAATCTGAATAGCCTGAGCTGACTAATAAGATTAGTTATATTAGTTTTAGTCTTTATGAACCCATCATTAACTACGGCTTTCATTCGTGAGTTGTCTGAGGATATGATACCCATCTGTGAGTATAATACATCCAGATCTAATTTAATACTCTCGAAGATATCATTCAGATAAGAACTACTAATGACACCACGTTTTGGTGCAGGTTGGAATACGAATGCCCTACCATTAGCCTTCAGTCTGTTCCTTAGGGCTAATACTGACTTGTCGAAGGATAGCTTATTGGTAAACTGCCCAGCTAAACGCTTCTCTTCCAGTAGTGCCTGGACGGCAGCTAACTGTGACCTGGGTAGTCCAGACGAAACTTCCTGTATAAATCCAAGATTTGTATCAGCCATGTTTATTCTTCAAGTTCTATAATGGGGACTATCCCCATTGCTACGTCTCTTACAGCCCGGTCTCTGATCTCATCTCTTTCCATTGGTGAGTCTACGCGTTCACTTGGTACTTTAATAACAATGGCCGCATTACCAGGTATCTCTATACCATCAAAACTTCCTACGTCATAGTAGAATTCAGCCTCACGCCATGTCTTGGTTGTCTCATCCACCTTGTCTGCGAACAGTCCGCCACCACGTGATCTTGTATCGATAACTTCGAACTCATCATATGTCGTGCCCTGTCTTACATTTAACGAACCCAAATATATAACGGGTTCGTAAAGAGGTGTGCTCGTACCTATGGTGGAAGGGATAATGTTTGCGACCTTTGATCTACCGGCAGCCTCTGTCGTAACCACTTCATGAAACACTGCATCACCACCTGATATTAGAGCGTTCTCTGCAGCAGTAGGTTTAAGGTAGAAGGCGACATACGTATCTACAATGAGTGGGTTATGCGCGATCGATGCATTCAAATCAATGGCGTCATATACATAATCCTCTTCACGGAACGTATAATCTATTGTAATGGGTGTGTCCGGCCCTATCTTCTGGTTTAAATATATTAAACCATTATTCTCATCTACGTCTTTAATGATTGAGTTTGGCTGTATAACCCCACGTATTCTTACTGCGACATTACCATTCTTAAAGAAGAGTGGTGTACGTGCGGCTTTAATTACTGTAGCGCTCATCACTGCATGATAACGTGCTGTGGCTGGTACTTCACCAATCATATCCTTATATGGTGGGCCATAGTTAGTTGACCATTCTTGTCTTAGGAACTCTGGGGTACCAAACTCATATGTCGTGTCAGCCCTGATACCAGGATAAGACTGTCTATTAAGTCCTTCAAACCGCGCCCTAAACTTACCCTTCCCTATACGTGCGTACCAAGACTCAAACCTACTGTTCGACCTTGGGTGCTTTAACTGTATGACAGAACGCTCTCTATTCCTAAGTACGTGCCCATAATACTCAATAGTGAATGGGTTGCCAGGTATCAAGGACTGAGCCAGGTTCTCAGAGCCAAGAGAACTTGTCACAATAGACTCAGCTCCAACAGCTAAGGTCTGTACGATCTGATGTTCAGATAGATTGCCATTTAATTCGCTAACTATATCAGCAATTGATGTGTTTGTATAGTCACTAATCGTATATGTCTCATTAAGATTAGCGACAGTTATAGCCCCAGACGTCACTGTGACCACTGTGTTCTGTGTGGCGTCGTCAGGATATATCGTTATGGCCGACGGCCATCTGTCGTATGCATAGTTTCCCATTAAATAATATAGTCGTCGTCATGTATTAATGATGCATGTATGTATGGCGCCCAAGTTCCTGTTAGTTGATTAACAATAACAATCGGGCCCGCATTAAATCTTGAAGTCGATAGATCATTAAACCTAATAGAGTCTACAGTAGAGAAGCTCTCCTGCACACTACTATCTTTGCCGACGTGCCTGTATATAGGCTCAGGGTTCAGACATTCTCTCCAGCCCTTGACTTGGGCATAATCTTTAAGTGGATTGGCAGCATTGAATTCTATGAATAGGCTTCTGTTAGGTATAAACCTATCTCTTGAAAGGACTTCCACATTATACACGTTTGTGGGCAGAGACGCAGAATCTTCTCTCTGTTTTGATGCTCTAATATCCCACGGGAACTCTGTTACCGGCACATCTTTACCATCCTGATCTGTGATCCGGATGTTCTCTCTGATCAGGTCGACGTCTGCTGCTGTGAGCGTATCTCCTGTAGCACCAACCTGATACGTAAATAAGGCCCCTCTACCAAGGGGATATTTATAGAAGAGCGGTGCCGCAAATTCTATATTCTTTCGCTGCATGACATAAGTGCTTAGTAGTACATCATCTGTGTCTATAGCACCCGTATATTTAAATATATTCGTTGTCCCAGTCACCTCTGTGTCTGTGAAAATAGGCATGTTCTCATATGCTTTTAGGGCAGCAACATAGTTCTCTGAGATAGCTCCTGCAGCATCTACTATACTAAGGTTGTTCTGGACAGAGAAGTCAGGTGCTGTCATAAAGGCAAGGTTGACACCATCTTCTGGGACTTGTCGTCCTATCCTGAATGGGCTCTTAGTCTTACATAATTTGTCACGAACCTCTGCGAATTGGCCAAAGCTCCCAGTATCTAACACTATCTTTCTAACACCTAAGTACATGAAGTTAGGTGTTAAAACTTTATTACCGGCCAATGTATCGACACTTATCCTTATAGATGATCCAGTAAGATCGAAGGATGTTTGGGCGGGCATAATAATTTCCTTATCATATACGCCCACATGTGACACACGAGTACCAGTTAGGGCGATATCATCGAGGTAGACCGTCTCATCAGGTGCGCCCTTATTATAATTAGTGTCTAAGTAATTACCCGTATGTCCTGTTGGGAATGAGCCTGTATAAACACCGAACTCATCCATGAAGATGGATGTCCGATCGGCAGCCACATCAGAATCATGTCCGAAATATAACTGCCCTGTCAACTCAAATGTGTTCCCAGTCATCTGTCCCGAGAAGAGTTGTGTCGCTGTTGTCTGACCTGTGGACCAATTACCAACTATGTCTGTATTCACACCGTTGATTCTATGTTCAATGGTCAACCAACCATACCCAAACCTTTCTGTAATATCTGTAGTGGAAGTAAATGTATTACCACTGTATATCCATCTTGGGTACTTGGCCTCACTTAAGTCTAACTTTGCGTCACCAATCTGAAAGACCCTTGGCGCTGCAGCAGAATCACCACCTACCGCGGCAACCCACATACCTACCCACCCTTGAGAAGATGTTGTTGTTGCGTCAACTGCCCCTGATGCACCACCAGCTTGACCACCAAACTCTATACCTTCACCGAATGCACCTTCACCATTACGTTCAGTCCAGGTTCGGGCATGCTTATGTTCTGGGACTATAGACATACCAGTGAATCCATACGTCCCTGACTTACTGAGATCCCATAAGGTTCCTTGATCAAATCTGTATAACATCTCAGCTTGACCAGTTGGTAATTGATATGAGGTTTGGAATTTTAATGGCGCAGAGAATGCATGATTCACACCAACTTCTGTGGGATTAAATGACTTCCCAAACATCCTGACATGAGACATAGCGCCTACGAACCCGCCGCCTAATAATACATCACCTGTATTGGGGACTGTACCGGCAGTGACAGGAGTGTGTAGTGCTAACTCTCCATCTATATATATAGAATAGAGTCCATTGTTCTGCCAGGCAAGATGATGCCATCCATCAGGCTTAATACCAAACAGCCCAGTAGCATACTGCTCAACTCCACCACCAGTATAGTCTATGAATGGCCGACCATGAGAGTCTAAACCTAATATCATATCAAAGTCAGCACCAGTGTGACGCACTATATATGAGTCAAAGCGACCTGTCTTTCTTGTGTGCCCGTCTATCTTAACCCATGCATCATGATAAGACGCACTCGTCGTCGCAACTGAGTGAGTCACTGGGTTGCCAGTAAATGTAATGGAGTTATTATTAAAGCCATAGACACTCATGTCTGCGATCATGAACTCTGAGTCACCAGCGTCAGTAGGACTCAGCTCGTCACTCACGCCATAAGCCCTAACCTTGACGTCGCCCGTAGGCATGGGGATGACTGTGTATACACGCTGTGGTGTCCCATAACGATAGGAAGAGTAGGTTGGATCTAATGTATAGTCAACTGTCTCCTCATCCACACTAAAGGCAACACCACCCTTGGACACCTGGACTATAGCCTCAATGAGCATATAGTTATCAGAGAGCCCAGAGGTTGCAGTACCAAGCTTGGGGGTTAAGAACCCATGACCTGCAGTACCACGATAACGTTGTGCTGCGTAGGTCATTACCTTACCAGACTCAGAATGAGTCATGGTAGTAACGTCCAGTATATTACTGGGACTAACTCCTGCGCCTGGATAGTCATAAGCTGTTAACTGATCACCAATTGTACTCGTGTATGCTCCAGTCGAAACTCCACTGAACCCACTCGGTGCTGCTCCAGTGGGGAAGAGGTATTGTATATTCTTAGAAGCTAATAGTGTATTGGGCCCGCCCTGAACAACAGCATACTGCACACCCTGCTGTAGATTAACTACACCTGGGAACGATTCGAATATACCAGTGAGACTATTTACCAGCCCAGTATATGTTCTGAATGCCTTGCCACTCTGTCCAAATATATTGGTTAGCAGGTTACCTGTGTCTTCAGTATTACCAGTCTGAAGGCTAATGAAGTCTACAAACCCAGTCTCTGTGACAGTTCCAGTTAGCGCAGCATGGAACAATACACTACCTGTGGTCGTGGGTGCTACTACATGCGATCGACTATTTGGGTCAACAGAGATAAGAACTGGGTATTCACCTACAGCTGAGCCAGCTTCTGGGTCAAGGTATAAGAAATTAGATGAGTTCTCTGAAGAGAATACTGTCGTAATATAGTCGACTTGCACTGGAGCAACAGTGCCATCTGAACTTTGTTGGGCTATCTCATACTTGACTTGTGCGTTAGCAGGGTCTGTAATATTAATTGAACTTAAATCTAAACTGAATAACCCTGTGGTCGCGTGGGTAACAGAGGTAGCCCCTGTTGTGAATGTGGTTCCATCATTAGTCGTTAGAGCCCTAATAATAGTATTGCCGGCCTCATTACCTACTAATTTATAGTAAGCTTTCTGCCATAACTCTGGTCTAATATTGGGTTTAAATGCTGTTGTCGTAAAGGTCTGTTGTCCAGTAGAGTACAGTGTATCTTCAATAAAGTCACCTGCTATATCAAATACAGGAGACTTCTGATATAACTTACCCACCTCTATCCTGGATGTTGCGTCACCCTGAGCTCCTGTGAACATAGGAGTCAGGTCACCAATAAGAACTGTGCTACCTGTCTCCCCACTATTTAATCCAGTATAGTTTAGCCCAGTCATACTAACTGGGGCCTTATAGGTCATACCCGTCATATATACAGAGTACCCATCAGTGGTTACGAAGTGACCTGTAGTACCCCTGATACCATATCTGAATCCTACAACTTGACTACCTAACCCTGTGGCTGGGACGAATGTCTCGTGGGCTGTATCTCTACCTATAACGAACCCAGGGTTGGGCTTAAGCTGTAGAGTAACTGTCTCAAAGCCCTGATTTGTTGACCCAGTGTGTTGGAAAAATAGCCCATACAGATTGTTGTTGGTAGAGCCAGTGGTTACACCAGTTAGCCGGTTCACTAAGAACTCAGTCTCAAACAACACACCTGTATCAAAATTGTACGCGCCAGTGCTATATATAGCCTGGTCATTAATCAGGGAGATAGTACCATAAGATAGGTTCTGTGTGGGCGCGCCACCCGTAGTAATAAAATCTCCAGAACTTGCCGACCACAACATATCAAAATCATGACCTGTGTTCCATGTCATGCTTGGCCATGGCTCACCAGCCGGTACCGTAACATTAAGCCCTGTCGCAATATTACGGAGACCTATTACTCCACCTATCTGATTCTGTGCATCAAAGTTTGAATACGTATAATCACCCGTAACGGTGGTGCTGAAATTCTCTACAGCGTAATGTTTATTATTAGGAAGCCACATTAAGCATTCGCTACCTGCCAGGCTGAAAACTGGCTTGTCTCACCAAACTGATTATGAAACTTTATTCTATACCCTACCTGATGTCCTGCAGATACATCAGTATCCGTAAACAAACTTGTGTCACCAGGGACGTTTAAAAGTCCTTTAAAGGTTTTAATATTAGTCTGACTCGGCCAATCACATCGCTCTATAATATATTGGTCTAACCCTTCAGCAGTAACCTTTGCTTCACCAACTGCTGTCCTGAATAGTGGCGCAACATATATTCTCACGACACCACTCTGATCAATCTCAGCTCCAGCGAGTGGAGCTGTGGGGATTATATTACCTATACTCTGCACCTCTATCGTTGTCACGTTAGTTGACTGATCCGTAAATGAGAACACAAATGAGGCTGGGAGAGCTGTGATCTCACCAGCTGTGGAGAACGATACATCAAAGTGATAGATAGGCCGCTCACCATCAATACAGAATGTTGTGTTGTTGACTGTGGTTCCACCCTGTGTCAATACTATACCCTGTGTTGTACATAGGATATTACAATTGAACTGAGGACAACTACCACCACTAAACTCATTAAAGAATATGTTATAAGAAACTGTCGTTCCAGAAGTAGACGACGTGATAAGGAACGGTGGTGGAAATGGACCTTTCTCCCACTTCTTCCATGCCGACCTGGGAATATAATTCTGTGTCAAGTAAGCTCGTGCCAGAGTTAAGTCATCAGTATATACTGTTGGTAAGCAATCAGCAAACCTGGCTGCTACTGGGATAGAGATCTGAGGAGTAGAGAATACAGGATTAGCCAATGAAATTTACCCCACAAGATAATGCTGGAATTATATTTTGTTCCATCTTATCAAAGTATAGTCTGAAAGAAACTGCCTGTTCTGAAAACCATGTGTCTATGTGTGCGCACATATCGAACACGAATGTATGAGTAGGTATACCAAGATACCCCCAGTCGGCAACACATTCATTACCCGTTGTATGTAATGGATTAGATGGGTCATAGTTCGAGAAATTCCATGACGCATCAACAGAAGCAGTACCAGCTAACGTAGTGTTATTAAGTGCTGGGTTGTGTGCAGCATCTGCGATGTCTGGTCTTAACTGATGCCATATACCATCCTGCCCATTCGTTGTATTAAGAGAAAAGCCACTAACGTTTGGGTTAAAGATATATGTGCCCTGTGCAGTACCAAGATGGAAGTCTATATTAACCTTACATGGTGTGCTCTCTTGCTGACATATCCTTATGATATGCGGGCGCACAACAGCTAACTCCCTACCCATAGTCTGATCACCACAGATACACGGCATACCATATGGTGAGTTAAATATATCTAACAACCAGGTATGTGGATCAGCAGTCTCTATATATGCTGGAGGAAGAGGTGATATTGGTCCTGCCATTATGCTACCGTAAACTGCGCTACAACTCGCCCAGAGTTATATAGGTTATCATAACCTGGTGCATATATCTTAATAATATCACCTGGTGATGCTGTAAGTCTTGCATTAGTAGCGGTACCTGTGCCGACCACTACTGTCCCATCTTGCCAGCTCGATAGTCTCTCTATCTCACCGCCTGTATTTTCATTTCTGATCTTGAGCACTTGTGCACAATGATATGTGGTTATAGTTCCGTCTAACTCATTCGAACTATTCACCGCAAGGGTTGCGCTGGCCTCAGACACCTTAAGCCCTTGTGTGTATAGAACATAACCGTTTAAGTTATTGGTTGGGCCATTATTATATACCCTTACCCTATACTTATTACCCCCAGCAGTGATCAGATTAGAGTCTGCTTGGTTAGCTGACGTATACCGGAAGTGTAGATAACAGTGATGTGTCCCACCATACACGGCTGAGTTATATGGGCCGCTGGTTATAAACCCTTGTTGATTAACAACATATGCACTTGTCCCACCAGCACCACCGTGCCCTAATATACCCTGACATGCTGTATGGATTCCACCAGCAGATAGAGCAGTAGAAGTTATTGGATTAATCCAACCTGGAGTAGCATTGCAATTGCCAGACACAAATCCTGCCTGTCCATTAGATCCAGCCTGTAAAGTAGAGTCATCATAAAGCTCCATTAATGGTCTAAACGGGCTATTCTGCCCTTGAGAAGTTACGGTTGCTTTTAATACCAGAGACACAGTATTTGTAATTGCGGTATCGCGCTCCACTATAACACTTGATTCACTCTGGAACCAGTTATCAGGGTTAACATTTGCACGATTATATGTACCATCATATAAGAAATTGGATGTCTGTGTGAACTCAAGGTCTCTCATCAAACCAGACGGTAGTCTGTTTGGCGCCACAACATCAGTATCTCCAGCTAATGCCGGCAGAAAATTAATTGTCTGCTGTGAGATGACCTGGTTCTCAAGGTTTACTAAGGTAAGAACTAACGTCATAAAGTTCCAGTTCTGCCCACCAGCAATCAGATTAGGTAGTCCACCCTGACCAGGTAAGCATGCAGGATTACCTATCACATACATCCCAGGTTGTACTGGGTTTACCTTACCAAACTCCATGACTCCTGAGGATCCAAGGTTATATACCTGAGTCCCATCATCTGAATACATAAAAGCAGTCTGGTTTAGAACAACATTCTTTTGAGAAGAGACATTGCCTATCACCATAGCAATCATTGTGAACGCAGGCCCACCGTGATAGATAATAGGACTGATCGTAAACTCATCAGACGAGTCTTTTATATTTTCTGTTGTTGGTGCATCCTTGACATCCATCAGATCAAATATAGCTGGGCCCTTATGATCGAATAAAGTCTGCTGAGCAGACCCTATCATAGTAGCTTGAGCAGCAAAACTAACATCAATACTACGCCTAATAGTACTGGGAAGAGCGAGCCTACCACCACTATCAAAGTTGGTAGATCCTTTTTCGGATTGTTTTTTGATTTTCTTTGCAAGTAACCGACCCCTACGTTTCCCTCGGGATAACTTCTGACTATTACCCACTTGTGGTATGCGATATACGCCTTCCTTTGTGACGTCACTTAGTTGTCTCTGCTTGACCTCTCCATACCCACCTACGCTCACATCTTGTGAGGGGTTAGCTGGATCATTCCCATGTCGTCTTGTTGGGTTAGTGGATGTTGATCCAGCAGCTGGTGGTAACGTAGACTGTGAAGCTGGAGTAACATCTATGAAATTATCTTCCGACCTACCCTGTGGAGCAGGTGTCTTAGTCACGCCACCAATCTGAGCTCGTGCACCCTGAGACACAGTGACTCCAATGAGCCCTAATGCAGCTAAAGTTGCTTCATCCATCCCTGGTGTCCAGGTAATTCTATTACTGAATGTCGTAGGATTCTGGCCACCCTCTTTGAGTGCAAGATAGCGTGGTGACACAGGCATAGCCCTTGAGTTAATATATGGGTCCTGACCAGCAGTTTTGTTTCTCCATGGTAGCGGGTTGTCATTACTAACGTTGTAGTATGTTGGCTGTGGTATCTCACCAGCTCTTGGGACATACCCAGATCCAGGCCTGTGGAATGCCCTTGACACTGCTACCTGAGCAGTATATGAAGTTGGAGTAGGTTCTTTAGGGTCAGGATTAATACCCTTGTTTAATGCGGGTGTGACATTTGTCACAGGGTTGGTAGCAGGCTTAGCAGTAGCACCACCCCATGTATTGGGCTTAGGCTCACCCGGTGTAGGATCTAATGTCGCTCCATTAGGGTCTGGTATAGTACCAGCAGTAGGAACCAATGTTGGTGGATTTCCTGGTGGTACTGGCGTTGAAGTAGATGGTGTTATTGGTGGCTTAATTAATACCGGAGGATCTACAGGATGTGCAGTTACATTAGAAACACTGCAACAACTATCTGTCCAGAACAAGATTCTTAAACCAAAGTCTGGCAAGACCTGCCTAATAAACTGTGGGTTAATAGTATTCCCAGGTCCAGGTAGTTGATATTGTGTCGTGGCTCTACGCCACAGCAAGTCTGGATCACCACTTGGATTATCTGTGTTAGTCGGTGTCAGAAGACCACCCGGATGTGGGAGTAAGCTCTCTACGTCCGTGCGACTGACTGTAGACTTTAGGTTAAGCGTAGACGTCCAATACGTTAGCCCAGCTGGGTTTAGTAGGTCCCATAGGGTCCCGGCTATCATAGTATTGTTTGTAGCCGTGCCGCTGAGAAGAACAGTCCACAGCTTATATATAATAACCACATCACCTGGTTGTGCATTCGGTTTCTCATACGCAACCCAACCTGGCCCGCTAACTGGGTTACCACTTGGGTCTGTCTCTGGGAGATAGTTGCCATTATCTGGGTTCCGTACACCAGAGATCTGGAACCAACCGACAAGCTTAGCCATACAGTCGACCCATGTATTAGACTCTATATGTCCTGGGTTAGGATATGTTTGGATACCTGTGTTATGTCCCATGTCCCACTCTCTTCTTGATAGCCTTACCAACTAAACTGGTGTTCATTGTTCGCTCTCTTATGTCTACTAATATCTTACCACTGGGTGCATTAGCTTCATCTACAGCTGCGAACTCTTGTTTCATACCCACTGGAGATTTCGCTGTGATGATAAGATCAACGAGTATATCATAGTTAACAGACAGGGGGTTACCAGGATTAACATCTGCTGTTAGTGTCGTCTTAAGAGAGTCACTAAGATATAGCCGCCTATCATCAACAAACCCATCACTGCTGGCTCTAACGAATGTATGTCTTTCTTTATACCGAGTCCTTAAGCTATGCTGTGTGTCATTACTGGCACCTGCAAATCTTATAAAGATTAGTCTCCTGGCCTCATCTACGAAGTACTGCCCCTCTGATATCTCAGGCTTCTCTGCCTGTGGTAGTAGTAAGTCATATGTTTGTTGTAGAGTCCCCGTAGCTGGCCACATACCAGTCTTATTAATCCACACTGACATGCTCTCTCTGTGTGGTGTACTGGGCAGCTTATACATAAGCAAGCTTTCTTTCTGATTCCCAACAACAGTGGTTGGTGCCAAGGTCTCATCTGTGAACCCAGTAGCTATCGTGTCATAACCCTCAGGCTTTAACGGGGTGCTAAGGAATGCATTACCCATACCAACTTCATTAATCCGATAAGGTATATCATCTATATAGTTCTCTCCATTGTCTGTAACAATAGAGACAGAAGGTTCAGAGACTTCTACCATCGTCTCAGCTGCAGACGGTGGTATCCACCGAAGAGAGGTTGATCCAGCAGAGTCAAGCTGTACGAGCACAGTCTGTCCGAACTCACGATAGAACCCGAGTTCTTTATTCCCTAACAACCCAATAAAATTAGGAGCTGGTGGACCATCTACGTCGTCCACAACCTGAATGCTTGCCCACTCAAATGCATATGGGTTCCCATTGTTATCCCTAACCATAACGGTAAAGTCACTACCGTTCACTCCAAGTACAGAACTACTACCTGTATTAATAAAATGATCAAACTGTCCTACTCCATCTGATAGATTTGCGATAGGCACTCTGGGCACAGTCTCGATCGCATCAGGATATGGTAGGTCTGGTGTTAATACTACATCTTCCAACTGTCCGAAGCCAGTATTTATATTAAATGATGGGCGGCACCTTAACTTATTCTTTCCGCTCGTACGTGCCCATGGCAGATACTTTACTCTACCATCAGGCCAACCCCAATCTGTTAAGGTGGTTGTGTTGTCGGGTGCACCTGTATCAAACTGCCACGCAGGGACACCACCTATATATAAGAACCCATTATGATTTCTGTTCCTAATAGGTGTTACTGTAAGGTCGTCTATCGTATACAGGTCAGTCAGACCGGTATCATATTCGACTGTCGCCTCACCACCACGTATACGTCGCTTATATCTTTCTAAGCTTAAGCTCTGCGTCACACTTATGGCGTCAAGAGCAATACCTGCAGTGCTACCGATGGTCACATCCATAAACCGAGCACTACTGGGGATTGCTAACCCAGCCACAAGACCAGTTTTGTTTAGGGTAGTATCCTGTGTATTGGCAAGCATGAATGAGTTTCTGGTCCAATGCCCAGTAGGATAAGTATAATCACTAACCGTAGTAAACCCTGTGCTTAATGCGCCGCCAGTTAACCCACGCATCTCTAAGTCATAGAAATCCACAGAGACGGTAAGAGCACCAGTCATAAGTGTATCTGTGGTCCCTGTTGCCTTTAATGCAGCAGAGTATGTAGAAACCCAATAGGGATAATCTTCATCTATCCTTACCCTTTGTCTTATACCATTGCCGGTTAACACACATAACTTATTCCCTATATATGGGTACAAATTATATGCACCAGTAGACCCGGTGTCAAATCTCTGACCAGTTACAGTCTTAACACTACCAACCGCACCATCTTCTGTCTCACCAGTAGTCAAGAAGCCAGTTGCGAACACACCAGTCGTACCAGTAGTTGTGGTTATAACCCTATCTGCTATTAGGGCTGTGGTCCCAGTATATATACCCCAGTTATCTGGGAGCCTATGATTACCAGTAAACCAACTAAGCGTTGTACTCGTCTCACCAGTATAATCAAACTGAGGGTTCTCAATCAGATTGTTTGCACCACCAAAGATTAGTTCGGTCTTCTCCTCTGCTGCATCCCATTCATTTCTGAACTCACCACCTAATAGTTCTGGATCGTCTGAATAGTCTACCATATCATCTGTGATAACTATAGGCGCAGCTCTTGTGGGATCAACAGGGAGGAAATACCTGTGATGTCCGTCTCTTATTCGGGACTGTTGTTTAAAGGCACGTTTCTCAAAGGACTTACCAGTCCATTTTAGAATATTAGCAGTCAGCTCTATATTGCGATCTAAGTCTGTTAGTGCCAAGTCTTTATGATAGAGTCTGAGGATATTCCCCTCTACTCTCCAGCTCTCTTGGTCTAATATATCCTTATCAAGTTTGACTGTGACACTATCATGAGGTGGCGCACCTAATACTATATCTGTCGTAGTAATATCTGAGAGGGTGTATGCTGCCTTCTTTGAGTATAGATAGTGCTGCATATCACGTACATAAAAGAACCCAGGCACTATCCTGGGATTAATGCAGTCTACAGACTGTCCATACTTCTCTTCGACCACATTAATGCCAGAGTTAAATGCCCCAATACAACTGTTGTTATTAACCCCTGTTGTGGGAACTCCTACTGGTAGCACTGACGACCCAAATCCATTGGGGTCATTGTTAATGTCATAAGCACCAATAGACGGTGGGTTTGGACGTGTAAGCATCTGCCCAGGACCAGTTGTCGGTAGTGCAAAATTACTTTGTATAGTATCAGCAAGTATAGATGTGGTTACATAGGACGGTACAGTCCCATGTGGTATCAGAGACGATCCAGTGGTTGCTGCTGTTGGTGCGTTAGCGAGATCATTTAACCCACGCGCAATACCATTAAACGATAAAAAGTTCTGTAGATTAACGTTGGTGAATATAGAGTTGCCAGCCTGAGTAGCAATATAATACTCTGGATAGGTGGATATAGATCCAGCATCACCATTCGTTATAGCCTTCCATCCAGCTAAGTCTGTTACATCAGGAGTCACAGCCCCCAAGAGTAGTGAGTGCGCATATACACCACCAGGATTATATAGGTTGTTATGATCACTCCTTAGCTTGCTTATAACATTAGCGCCATAACCTATTAGCCTTCCACCACCAGACGACACCAAGTTATTGTTATACATAACTATAGCACCACCTGCACCATAGGCGTTAGGGGGTCTGCTGGTTATATATAGAACATGTCGCTCGGTTGCCTGGCTGGTATGTGGGTCTGTTAAGTTTATTAAGTCATTGTGCGCGATAAAGATATCTTTAACGTCACTAACCACCAGCCCATTGTCATGATCCAACACAACGTTGTTGATGACAGAACAGTTGTCTGATCTGTACACCCATATACCAACGTTGTTGTTTAGGGCAACATAGTTGTCTATGATGTCACAGTTATTACACCCGGCGCCCAGGACAATCCCCTTAAGGAAGTTCTCTATTCTCAGCCCCTTGATGGTGACATATGTATTACCATCACCAACACCCACGCCAACAGTCTGGAATCCATGACCTAACTGCGGAGATGTTATAGCCCCACTAAGCACGACACGGTTCTGTGGTGC
>Ga0114923_10001089_pt1 | contig 19144 bp, 21 predicted proteins | sample SumtaG_FD_89578 | JGI IMG/M metagenome (GOLD analysis project Ga0114923, IMG submission 89578) | Deep subsurface microbial communities from Indian Ocean to uncover new lineages of life (NeLLi) - Sumatra_00157 metaG | ecosystem: Environmental > Aquatic > Marine > Oceanic > Sediment | place: near...
GGGTAGGTTCTGAAACTTGCTTCAGTATATAAATCTTCAAGAGCAGCCCTTATCATAGATCGAGCTTGAAGACAAACACTTTCCAATTGAGCTTTGTGCTTTACAATATTCCAAAGCTCTTGCTCAGAAATATTTACTTGTTCAGTAGATATTTGTTGAGCTACACTAACTATATCCCAAAAAGTAGAATATAGTCTTGGTTTTAAATCCTTCAAATTCATCAATCAATCACTCTATCATTAAGGTCCGCGATAACTTCAAGGGTGAAGGAGTTATCGTTTGGTGCAGTGAAAGTCCGACCAGAAAGAGCCGTAACTTCGAATTCCATTGTGAAAGTGCCAATTTGATCAGTATCACCAGTCACGAATTCATAAGTTATGATACCACCAGTCGGAGGATTTTTGATAATTGCAGTATTCTCAATCTTAAGAATAATCGCTAGTTCTTCAACTGGATGAGCCTCAGCGGTTGTTACCAAAGAAGCAGCACCATAACCTGAACTGGCAATAATACCTAACTCGGTAGAACAATTTGCATTCGGATTACTGACAATGACTCTTGAAGCGGCGCCAGTTGTGTCAGAAGTGAAAACTAACTTACCGTTCACACTGGAGACTGTTAAAGCGGCAGTCGCCGTATCAATTCCAGCCTGAACGTCTATTACTAACTCAGCCAGAGTTGTATTGGTTGACGTAGATGCTGAAGTAACCGTCACACTTACTTCAGCAAGAGCATCTACAATTACATCGAATGTAGCATTTGCATCTAACTGATAATCAGTGTCAGCATCTATTGAACCAATGATTTGTCCAGCTGTGGCGGGAACTGTATACCCTCTCGTACAGTTGAAAGAAGCTTCCGCTACAGCAATGGGAAATGTAGGTAAAGGTGCAATGATTTGAACTCTTTCAGTTTCAATAAGCACCTGATCATTCACTTCAACTGTACGAGCGATCGCAGTTGGAAGATCAATAGTTGTCTGACTGATATCCATTGCAGCAGATAAAGTGGATCTTACTGCCATGACAAATTTTGCACTATGATCAGTCAAATTATAAGCAGCCCCAGCAGGGGTGTTAATCGTGAGCTCCGGTGCAGGCTCAGTGTCTCTCCTTTTAACTGTTCCAGTTGCCATTTTTTACCTCCAGCTAAGGCTCAAGTTCCACTTCAGCCGTGATTGGTAATGAGGGAATAGTATAGTCTCCTTCTATACTTTTAAGAGCAAGATTTAATCTTGCCGCAAATACTTTTCTAGTCTCGGTCATGATGATAGTCCCTTTTGAAATTGAAGAAATCAAATCAGGTTTTGTTTTACTTAGAGTGAATGATAATGTACGTTTTGTAAGAGACAAAGTAGCGATTTTAACTTCTAAACCAATTATATCAAAATCTTCAACAATGAAAGTGGCTTCTAAAGTCCTTTTGGTTGAAGATTGATCTGCAATTCCAAGAGGTTTTAACCACACCAAAGCTGTGGTGGGCATAGTAAATGAACCAGCTATATCAGGGATCCTTTTCACATATTCAAGTTCATTTGTAACTGTGGATGCTTCAAATAATTGAAAAATATAATCGCTTTGTATTTGCACTACCCATTTTTCTACACCCATTGGAATAACCAGATTATTCCCAGCGGGAGCAATATAATTACCATCCAATACCATCCAAGACCAATCAACACCGGCTAATGAAGTTAAATCTATTGTAAAATCAGGCATTTAATTACCTCATTCAAAATAAAAGCCAGTATCAACAACAACCTCTACAGCAAGAGGTTTAAGAACCCAATCTTGATCTATACCTAATAATTGCAAGACTCCAGATATACTGTTTGATGAATCACTTTCTATAGTGAATGTTTCAGCTGTCGATGATATAGCAATAGCAGACCGATCTTCGTCCATTTCAAGCAAAATTCCATTCCCAGGAGGAATTTCGTAATCCCCATCAAGAAATGTTTGCTGGCCTCTGAATGGTTCATTTAGCATCAATCCACCAATTTAAAGATTACACTGGGACTGGGACTATTTCATCAATTATAGCTGCTCCCCAAGGACTAAGATAATACACAAGATAAAAATCTGTGTCATTTACTGGATAACCTCCAACCAAAGTCCAAGCCCCAACAGAATCTGAAGTAGTTCCCTCAACCAAAGCTCCAGTGTCTCTGCGATATAACCTTACTGCAACATTAGGAACTGGGTAACCATTTTGTTCTCTAACAATACCAGAAATTTCAGAACTACCTAAAGTTTGGAAATTACCTTCAATAGCTGGAGTACTGATATTTCCTCGAATATCTCTTGCAAACAATGCTACATAATAAATTTGAAAGAGAGCTAATCCTGTTACATTAGTAGTTAATGTAGCCAATGTACCAAGACTAGCGTCATCATTATCATCCCATAAGAAAGTATTACTATCTTCTACCCTGGCATTAGCGGCAGCTTGATTAGTAACAGATACCCAAATTTCATAAGACTCAAAATTACCATCAACAGCTTGATCAGTCCAATTAACATCAGCACTGGTCTGAAGAATTGTAGTGAAGGATAAAGTTCCTCCTAACGTAGGCAATAAAGTATCTAAAATGAAATTAGAAGAAACTGCAAAATCTGCTCCCCCTCCACCATTAACAGCAGTAACTTTGAATTGACTTGGATCAATTTCTTGAGTATCAGCATCAACTGAGGCATCCCAACTTATTGAGTAATTTTGATAAGTTGGATGTGTCTCAGTATAATTCACGGCCCCAACATCACCTGTCGCTCCTGAGATATTATACCAAATTCCAGCGTCATAATATTGAACAGTAACAGTATAAGCTCCATAAACTTCATCTCTTGCTTGATATGCTACTGTATAAGTTTTTGTTCCATCATTGACTGGAGTAACTGTAACACCTTGAACATCTGGTGAATTGACCAAAGTAGTAAAATCAGATGTAGTTCCATTTGCAGAAATTGGATTAGTTCCATTTGGATTTTTTGCAACAGCATATAAAACATAATAAGTATTTGGAATCAACCCTATAATTGTTTTCGTTGCCCAAGTAGAAGCCAATTGGTAAACTGCCGCCGCATCAATTGAACCATCAGCTTGAATCCAACCAGAAGCTCCTCCAGAAATATTAATAGCATAAGTCAATACCCCAGCCGGCTCTCCACCATGTTCGACCACTGTGAAATCAGTGGTCGTCTTTTGAATGTTAGAAATTGTAACCGCAGGTGGAGCCAGGGGAGTAACTGAAACAACATCTTCAGTTGTAAGAGTATTGCCAAAGTCATCAACATGAATACAACGGAAATTTATTACATCATCTCCATTCCAATTACTTGCAAGGGTAACTAATTCAGATGTAGGATCTGCCAATCCATTATCCCCTGCGACTTCAGTCCAACCTCCTGTACCATTCGTACGAGCACCATAAGTATTTAAATCTGGACCAGTTTCAGTCCATTCAGCATCTACTGTAATATCTTTAATTCCAGATAAATAAGTCCCTTCAACAGCAACAAGTGAAACATTAACAGGATCTAATACATCAACTGCAACTGTATCAGTAACTGGAGTACCAGCAGCTGTCGCATCAGCTGGAGTAAGTTGAATTGTATAACCTTCATTCTCACCATCTTGATCAGTTTTTGCATCCCAACGGAAAGATACATTATTATTTCCAGATCCAGTATCTATAGGAGTAACTGTTCCTACTTGATAAACTTGACCATTATCAATATCTGGAGTTGATCCATAATCAACGGTAATTGGAGTCGTAACAGTTTCTACAAAATCTCCATAACTACCTCCGGTGGTCTTTTTAATTTCAACTTTTATTTTAGCACCATCAGAATTTACATCAGCAACTGTCATAGAGCAAAGAACAAAACCAGAAGCTTGTTGAACTGCATTGAAACTAGTGATTGTTGGTGGAGTCTGGGAACTTTGTGTTCCTTCTGGACCAAGATCGGAAAGAACTGAATTATCATAATAATTCCTACTTATTAATTTAAATCCAAGAGTACCTGATCCTCCACTCGTTACTGTAACTCTTATAGTACTCCAAGTGGCATCAGTTTGATATGTAGGAGTTGCACTTAGATTTCCTGCCCCAGTTACATAACGACCTACATCAGCAGCATCACCTTGTGTAAGCTGGATTGCATGTTCAACAGCAGCATTTTCTGAGGCATGAGGAACTGGATTAATGTCGATTTCATTAGTTGCTGGTTGCCAGTTATTTACAACAGGTGCTTGAGGAGTATAAGGTTTTACATAATAAAAAGCAGATGAATCGGGAATTGTAGCTCCATACTTATCCAAATGGTTGACAGTTACATCTAATCTATCGGAACCCTGTAAAGCTACCAAAGTCATTTGATCAGGAACTGGTGTTGTTGTATCAGTTGTATCAGTTGAAGTATCATTATCATCATCATCAACCCCAGCAGTATCTACTGAAGTTGAAAATGTGGTTGAATCGGGATGTATCTCCGTAATAGAATCATAATCAACATAAAATGTAGTGGTCCCTGCTACGATTCCCCCACCGGCGGTAAATCCATCACCAGCAGTATGAGTACTTCCAGATTGAGCATGAGCATTCACAACAGCTGGATCAAGTGTATCAAAAGGATCAAGTGTTGATGTCTCAGATATATGAGCAACACCAGTACCTTGAGTCGCAGCTCCTGCTGAATTGTATTGAGTTTCTGATTGACCAGTGGAAGCTGAAATAGTATCAGCACTAAGATCATAACGATGAACAGCTTGAGTTGCTCCTGCTTCAGCACCTATTATTACACTATAAAGAGAATCATTAACAAAAAAGGCGCAACCATTTTGATGATGAGAAATCAAATTAACTTTTGCAGAATAAGAATCTCCACTAAAATTATATAAAAGTTGATCTACTGCAGTACCTTGAGTTATGATACCCCCAGTATCAAGACCATCTTCACGGGCTAAAGTTTCTGCACCAGCAGTTAAAGTAGCTTGAGTAGATTTACTCGACCAAGTATTACCTGATGCACTATGTACTCTGGAATCTGTTTTAGCTGAAGCAGCGTTCCCAAAAAATGCCCATATTTTAAGTGCTCCAAACTCCGCACAATCACCCATTTCTGTAATTGCCTCAGCCATAGCTGTTCTGGCAGTCCAAGTATTAACTGAATAAGTATAACGATCAGTGTTAGCTTTTTTAGCTGCATCTTCTCCACCCCATTTATAAAGATATCCCCCTATCCCAGATACTGAAACATACATACGACCTAAAGCAGTTGTAGTTCTGGCTTCCCAAGAATCTCCAGATTCAGTATGGATAGCATTAGCAGTGTTCCATGTACTACCACCATGATAACCTTCTTGAACAAATTGCCGATTAGTGCTAGTTCCTATATCAGTACCCCCACCAGTCCGATCACGATTAGTACCAGGAACAACTGTTTTTGCAGACCAAGTAGCAGCATATAAATCAAATGAAAATGATTTATCTAATCGAGATGCCCCATTCCAACCAGAAAAAACCCAACCCGAAATAGCCATGATTTTTACTCCGGTGTAGCTACTAATCTAAGTGGAACTGTACCATCAAAATTATCTTTGTCTGTATGTGTCGATGTCCAGTAAGCAACTTTACCATCTCCAGTAGTTTGTCCTGTACCAATAGTTCCAGATTGAGTTGTTACATCTTGCCAAACTGAACCATTAAGCCACTGGATTTGGATAAAATGAGCCATTATGACCTACCTTCTCTCATATCTATAAGACGAAGATTAACTTCAACCTCAATCAAGCCTGCCTTTTCACAAGCAACCAAGAGTTTATCATCTTGTGAAGTTATTTCCCCATATAACCAATGAGCATCCTCATCTTCAGTTACTCTACAATAACAGTTAACAGATCTAGGTTGTCCATCGGTTTGTATTGATGTTACAAGTTCTTTAAATGCCTGAATTAGAGTCTCATGAGTTTCTTTTACCTCTACATATGAAATTCCTTCTGTTTCTTCATCAAACTCTGTTTCAGGAGGAAGATGAGGATCTGTAAATTGAGTAGTGTCTCCAGAATAGACTATCTCTTCAAATTTTTTAATAACAGGCTTATAACCAATTGTAAGATCCATATCAGGAGTAAAAAAATGACTTTCACACTCAATCTCAGTCAATCCAAGTTCTTTAAAAATTTCCCAACGAACAAAACCATCCTGAACTATTCTTCGAACCACAGAAAATACATTAGCAGATGTTTTTTCCACAAAAGCATGAACTTTTATAGGTCGAAGTAAGCCATTTTCAGTAATGTCTGTTTTCAATTTTTGAAAATATTTAACTGGAATATCTGATTTATCTCTATCCATAAAATATTTTAAATCTCTAAGAGAGACAGCTTCTAGTTCTTTTCGAATTCTCATGATTCACTCCAGTAATGAGGTCAATTTATTCCTCAATGTAAGTTTTATAAGGCCACCAATACTTACATTAAAATCAGGTTTTATCAACATTTTTCCAGTAAATTTTCCTTCAGGAGTATCTTGATAAACTTCACCAATCACTCCTTTCACTAGTGTGGCATCTCCTCTTGGTTGTAAATCACGTATATCCCAAGGGGGCTCTTTTCGGACTTGAACTGCAAAATCAAAATCTATAAAGTGTTTAGCTCTATTATCTGTGCCATCTCTTTGACAATTCCAAACTTTGGCTAAACACCATAAATGAGTTAATCCCGCTTCTCTAGCCAACTAATATCTATGATTTCCTAGAGAAAGGTAATGAATACTGGGATCATACCTATAAGATCTTTCTCGTACATTGGTTGTTATAGGATTATAAAAACCCTCTTTTTTTACTGATTCTATAACTGATTTTTCAAACTCAGAATCATCTGGTCCAGATGAAGCAGCAGATATTTTCTCAATTGGTACCCAATCTAACATGAGGCGATATAGTCTCATTACCTTTTTCCACGTGCAGGGTGATTGAGTGCAGGCTGAAATTTTGGTGAAGTTTGTCTCTGAGTTGCAGTAATTTGTCTTAAATTGACATTGTTACAAAACAGTTCAAAATCTTCACGATTTAATGTTTCTTCAGCTATTACAGCCCATTCCTGAATAGTTATTCCTGGATTTAATGACGACATTGTAAAATCATTAGAATGTGTTGGACCTCTATTCCCCTCTAATAGAGGAGCAGAGGTTGTTACAAAATCAATAAATTCAGTGATGAGATCAGCAGTGACCCATAACCTTTCACAAAATTGAGCAGTTTGATTTTCAGAATAGTTCAAAGATCTCATAACAACACCCAGCTTAATCAAATCTTCTGCTTCTTCAACCCCCATAGGAGGAATGTAGTTTAGTTTCCCTGTAAAAGCTCTCATCAGTGTCCGAGCCCGCCATTCTCTGGCATCATATGCTTCAAAATTCTCTTTATAATCTTCTACTTGATATTTTTGATACAATTCCCAGAAAATCAACATCTCTCTATATGCATTTTCTGCTTGCTCTAAAGAAGAAATAATAGTTCCTTTACTTTCCCAGATTCTGGCTTCAATCATATCCAGAGAACCTTCAGCTCTTAGTTTTGCAGCTCCCCCAAGATCACTATCTTTAATACCAGTTAGAGCATATTTTTTCTCTATTTTTTGAGCCAAAGCCATCTTCAACTTACCTTGAGATTTCAATAACTGAGATTTGGCTTGCATGATAGAGCTTCTACGAGAAGACAACTCTCTTAAGATTTGAAAAATACGACCAAAATTGGTTACACATTCACCTATATCACCAGAGACAAATTCCTCTAATTAGTAACGTGTATGACCAGAAATAGTCTTATCATCACAAACTTTTTGCACTTGATTAAATACTTCCCCTTGAGTTCCAGGAAGTATTTCTTCCAAATTTAAATCAATCAATTCCTCAGGTGATTGAGTATTGACCAATCCAAAGTCCATTAGTTTTAAATCATTCATCTTGTTCTCCCTTCCTTTAATAAGGATTATGGGTTGAAATCGTAAGTAATCATTATATCTCCAGGAGCAGCTCCTGCCTCTACTTCAGTATTATCTAACATGATTGCTGCCGTAATAGCTACAACTGCAGGTGGAATAGCAACACCTAATATATATTCTGCCGGTCCACCACCACATATATTTGCTGGAGAAGAAGCCAAAGTTGATTCAGTATTTGCTGTATCATCTATTTTCTTGGAAACGGCGTTACTACTTCCACCATGTGATGAAGCGTAAGTTTCACCCTCATTTGAAGCTTGATTAGTTCTCGTTCCTGAAGTTCCAGTAATATTAACTCTATCACTCCAAGTATCACCTCCAACCGAATATCTCTGATTTGTTGCAAGAGAACCAACTAAAAGATGTGTTGTAGTTCTCCAACCAGAAAGAGGAGGAGCAGAATTACTATTTACTGCTGTGGCTCTTGCAGACCAAGTGTTAGCAGAATTTACATATCTTTTACTTGTCGTAGTCCTATAAGCAATTATTGATCCATTTACAGTAGAAGGCAATGCCATATGACCCCAAAGTCCATCACCTATAACAGTTCTGGTTGACCATGAAGAATCAGCAATTGTCATACGGCGAGTATTAAGATCACTTTGCCCAGAAATACTTAATATTTGTGCATCACCTTCAAGGAGCTCAAGCCCAGAACTTCTCATTGATACAGGGAAATTAGTTTCTGAAGACCAAGAATTTCCAACCATACTAAATTTATCTACATCATTAATATTAGCACTACTGATATTAAATCCAGCAACAGCAACTCCAAAACCCTCCCCAAAATTACAACCCCCATGTCTATATCTAGCAGGTGTAGGACCGCTTGTCCTTGATGACCATACGTTAGCTGAAGTCCACCTGTAAACATTAACAACAACAGCGGAAGCAGCGGCAGTAGTAGAACCATAAAAAATTGTTATTTCATCAGCCATTACTACACCCCAGTTACAGGACCAACAATCCCTGCTTTAATATCATCTTCTCTAAGAGCTACAACATAATGCAATGTAACAGTATCTCCAACAGTAAAAGAAAAGTCACCAGCATAAGGTTCAGAAGTGACTTCTTCCACAAAAACTCCATCAGAAGCTGTATAAAGTCTTACGGTCGCACCTCCCAATATTTTAGATTGATCGTGATTGTAAGTTACCCCAGCAATGATAGCCATTAGGATCAACCTCAATCAAGCAGAATTGACTTCTAATAACCTAATTTTTAACAAACAAGAATTTTCAGGGTAATATCCCTTGGGCCAATATTAAAGCCTTCAAGAGATATTACCCCGATCCTCGCCTCGCTCGGAATCAATTATAAATCAACCTCCGAACTGATTAACTTGTAGGTTAGAAGCCAATGTTGGGCTTGAAAATGATAGTTGCATCATTTCCACGAGCCGCAACAGTAGAGACGTTAACCCCAATTCTCATTCCAACCGTGTCGGTAGTCGGATTGGTCTTCAATAGGAAAGCTCCAGCATTTGTTGCTTCCCCAAGAAGAATGTTCGTCACCGTGATGAACTGTATCGCTCCTGTAGTCTTTGAAGGGGATGAACCATCCAATTGAATTCTCTCTCCCCCAACTGTGAGGTCAGTCAAAAGACCAAACACCGTAACGTAAGTGGAATCAGTATCAGGACCCTCAATTTCAAGCTCTTGACAGTAAGCTTGAATGGTTGTCGCTGGCACTTCCATCCCAATACCAAGATTCGCAGCAGTGATTGTTGCAACTCCAGTATCGTCAGCTTCACGAACGGTAATATCCTCAGCTCCCGATACTGAACCATCCAACATGAAAGCACCGGCCACTGTGGTAAATGAAGTTGCACCAACCACAACAGTCGTAGTGTTGGACGCATCAAGAGTGAAGTCCTCATATATTACCAGTCCACCAGCATCACCACCAACAACCCTGACAACTCGACCCCTATCACCTGCAACATCATTGGCCTGGAAAACCTCCAGAGTAGCCGCCGCTCCAGGTTGTGTAACAGCCGTTGCCGCCCCAGCAATAGTATCATCCATATCCACTGCTGAGGAATTGTATAACGTAACCTTCCCTAATTCACCCACCTTCACCACATCATTCGAAGCGAGGGGAGCCGATGCCTCAACTGTAAGAAGGTTAGAATCATCCAGATCCCCAGAAGCCGCACCAGCAATGGCACCAACCGTAGCCCCCATTACATTGAGGTCATCGATTGCCCCCTGAACGTAAGTCCCAGCATTGGCAGCAACACATCTCTTAGCCCCGATATCCCCAGTCGCGGTGACCTGCTGATAACCAACCTGACTCTGGAGAGTTGCAATATCCGTGGCATTGGTCGCGACATCAGTCACATTAGTTGCAACTCCAGCGGTGTTAGTTGCAATATCCGCTGTGTTAGTCACAAGATCCGCTTCATTTACCGTGACTCGGGCAGCCAGAGCTGTGATATTTGGAGGGTTGACAGCATCAATATCGAAGACAACGATACCATCAGAACCCCTTGCAGCCACCGCAGCAGTGACAAAACCAAGTTTTTCAGAAGCGCTATCAGCAACAGTCACAACATTGAGGAAACTACCCCCATTCGTGGCTTCTCCACTGAAGATCCCGATAAATGTCCGGAATTTCAATACAGTTGTAGCTACTGAAGGACTCGCCCCATCAAATACGATCCTTTCACCACCTAAGACATCTGTACCTGCGAGAATGCCAAAATAAGTGATGAAAGTAGCGTCAGCATTGGGCCCTGTTGCACTGAGTTCAGAACAATGGACTTCAACTGGAGAAGAAGCATGAACTTCAACCCCAACCCCAACTGTAGCACCAGTGATCGTACAAACTCCAGTGTCATCAGCTTCACGAATGGTAATATTCTGAGCACCTGCCACAGCCTCATCAACCATATAAGCACCGGCCACTGTAGTAAAGCTGACCGTTCCAGCAACCACGGTCGTAGTATTGGACGCATCGAGAGTGATATCATCGTAAATCACATTCCCTGAAGCATCCCCTCCTACAACCCGGACAACTCGACCCCTGTCACCAGCAACGTCCGCCGCTTGAAGGATTTCTAACGTTGCTGCAGCACCAGGTTGTGTGAGAGCAGTTGCAGCCCCAGAAAAAGCTGCATCCAAAGTAGTCGCGGAGGAGTTATACTTGGTTGCCCGACCTCCAATACCTACTTTGATATCATCTCTTGCCGCAAGGATAGCATCGGCCACAACCGTGGTCAATTTTGAAGAGTCAAAAGTTTGTCTCTCTCCAGCGGCAATAGTTCGAGGAGCCACTCCCACCACAAAAGCGCTATCAATAGGAGCCGAGATATAAGCTCCAGCGCCACTGACTTCAACGAAACGTTTTTCTGTCCAACCTCCAGCTCCGACCACAACATCCTCTTCTTCACCGGTATAACCAACGCCTGGATGATCGGAGGCATTCCTTATGACTCGGTCGGTATTTGCCATGAATCTTAACACCTCCTTAATCAAGATGGAAAATCAATTCCATCTCGCCTCCGATTATGCAGAACCACCACGGATGATATAACGATAATCCATGTGTCCTACACCACCATAGTAGTTAAATCGGAACTGGGCAACAATCTGATTATTAAAAGCCAGTTCAGAATTAGCTCCAAGGGTAGCTGTTGCCGGTTTCCAGACCCACAACCACAATAACTGTCGCTTGAAGTTCCCGACATACCAGTAATAATCGGTACTGAGGAATGGGCTGGTGTAGGGGTCGTTGAAAGGCTTTTTCCCAGAGGGTCCGAAAAAGTTCCAGGCCCGATTAGTGGTATCGGGCTGATCTGGAGAAGCCGTCATTCTCCAGGTCGCAGGCCACAACTTGGCCGGTACCATAATGTCCCGAGGATTTACATTGATCTCATCACCGTTTTCGTTGGTCATCTTCGATGCAAAATCAAGGACATTGGTAAATCCAACCGTATCGGGAGGATCAGTAATCGTATTGGCATTGACTTGAGAATCCAAACCAGCCACTGCACTGTGATCAGCCCGATAGAAATTAGCCTGAGTAATGGTGGTTCCCTTATAAACAAATGCCCGAGTTGCAGCCTCACCAAATGATGTACGAGGAAGCATCTCAATAGACTGGACAATCATCCGAGCCCGGTGCATACCTGCAACTTCTCCAATTCCTCGTGCTCGAGTAAGAAGCTGACCGGTACGATCATCAAAAATGGCTTCCCGAGTCAAAGAGATCTTTCGACCGAAATCTCCCGTATAGACCCGGATTTTCTTTTCACCAAATTCGGTTTCCATGTACGGCATTGTTTCAGCTCTCATTTCGAGATCACCGTCCATTGGAGTGTACCCAGCAACTTCTTCACTCTGAGTCTTGGTCGCTTGATCTTCAGTGACCAGTTCTGAGAGAGGTCCAACCTCCAGCTCATATGCAGGAATTACTGCTCGATGGAAGATCCGATTAGTAATTTCTGGAAATGCCGAACTGGTAATTGCCTCTGCTAATTCATTCACCGGAGCTTCTGCCCAAGTGGTGATTGGACCAACAGTTTCTTCAAAAACCCCTCGGACAGAAAAATCCGATGATTCCATCAGAGGAGGTTTATCACCTCTCGGAGCCAAGAGACCATCAATCCGATCAGCGGCCAATCGGTGGGCTCGTCTGGAGTTAGATCCACACTCCTGGACACATTGATCAAGCAAACTTCTTAAAGCGCCACGTCTCATTGCTTTCACCTCCTCAATTAAGCATTAACAACGCCGACCTTCTTCTGCAGAGCATAAACGTCGATCCGAACCAGAAGTCGGGTGGCATTCGCTTTGGTCTCAGCGGCCCAAGCAATTGTATTGACGCCACCATCAGCGATTAGCGAATAATCGGCAGCATTGCTTCCCGCATTGTATTTCAGAGGTGCTCCATAAACGTAACTGGCAGATGCAACATCAATCTCCACCAGACATTTCATGAGAACAACTCCACTGTCCCGAAAATCGTCGGGATTCGCGCTGTGACCAACGGTGCAAATTCCAATAAAAGATGCATCCTCGGCCACAGCATTCATATGCTCCATCTCATTAGAACCATCCATGATCATCAACTGACCTTGGACGTAATTGACAGTTGTGTCAGAGAGAGAAAAATCTCTGCGATCACTCCAACCGTCACCTTCGGAAAGACCCTTCTTGATAATTACTAGACCCACTTGCTCCACCTCCAGTAGGGTAAAGAAAAGAGTTAAGACCTGAGAGACGCTGCTAATTCATCATCATTCAACTTACCTCCGGTGCCCGAGGTAGATTCGGATGTGGAGCGACGTTCCTGGTAACTTCCGGGAAATTCCGGGAGTTCATAGTGAGCACCCTCATTGACGATCTGATCTGGGCTCCCATGATCTCCAGGATTTCCACCCGCATTCTTGATTCTACCAGTACTCTTTTCTCGGCTCTCTTTAATCGTTGCTTCCCGATCTTTCACAAGCTCCTTTACAGCATCTTCATCAGAAGCTTCCTGGAGCTGTGTCATAAAGACCTCAGAAACATGATGATCATTCTTCTGATCAATGATCTTAGATTCACCTAAAAGAGTACTGATAAGCTCACCACGAGCTCTTTCATTCTCAGCGAGAGCCTTTTTATCCAGCTCTGCGGTCATCTTGTCGTTTTCTTCTTTTGCTTCGGAGACTTGAACTTCCAAAGTCTTGACGGTGGTTTCGGCAGTTTCCTTGTCTACGTTCAAAGTCAAAACTGCCTGATTTCCAGCACCGAGAATTTGTTCAAGAGTCAAGCCTTTAATTTCCTCAGCGGTCACGATAAAGTCCTCCTTTGTGGGGTTCTCTTCAACCCATTCAGTTTCGATCCTGTTAATAAGTTCTAAGATTCGATTTTGAACAGATTTTGGGATCGAAAAAATAGGATTTCCTCTGGCCCCTTCAAACAAAGATAATGTGGCTCTCCAAATTCCCTCATTAATCTTTCCTTCTTCATCCTTATAAGGAAGGTGCCAAGTTTCTTGATTTTCAGTTTCTCCCACAAAAAAGAAAGCCGATACCGGTAATTTCGACCGATTAACTTCAGACCATTTCTTGCTGGAGAAACTTAATTCTTCTTTCTTATCCTTATCTTCCTCATCTCCTTTCTGTTTTTTCTTCTTTTTCTTCTTATTTAATTCTGGAAAATGTGCAGAACTGATTATTTCGAAAAATTCATCACCCAACTCAATAAGTTCTTCATCTTCAGTAATGACTGCAAACATCCCGGCGAGTTCTTCAGCAACAAACAATGTATTACTTGCTAGATCTATAGCCTGTCCAATACTTTCATAATATGGATAATCACCTGAATCAAAGAGATCCAATATTCTAATTTTATCGAGTTCGGTTAAGAATTCATCAGCGATTTCTTTTATTTTTTTGGCTTTTTCAGAGTCTTCAGTATCTTTTTCTACTGCAATTGATCTCATTAAATCAGTGACTGCATAACCAATAGAGTAAAATTTTGACCTTCTAGCATTTTTATCAAGCCTATCGGCTAAAGCCCCTTCAAGAATAGTCATCAATTGAGATGTTTCATCAGGTTGAGGATCATTAAACTGACTTTCAATAACACTTTCTACTCCGCCTCCAGCAGAAGCATCCCCAACAAAATCAGCGGACATAAGAAAAGTAAATGCTTCTACAATAAATACTGAGATTTTGTCAATTATTCCTTTGACTCCTCTTACCATTGCGTGAATAGAAACTCCAACTTCTTCTGGGTGTTGTTTCATCTCTTCAAAAAGCCACTCAGTCCTTGGATTTGCAGTCATTTTTACTTTTACAAAAGCTGCTCCATCTTTACCCCAAGCTTGTTCTACTGTTGCTGTCCATTCATTCATGTCACGACCAAACTTAGAAACCTGAGCATGATTAAGATACATCTTACGTCTTTGTTCTAATAGAGGAACCAGAGATTCAGCAGCTTCACCAGAATAAAAGTTTTTATTAAAAGAAATTCCCGAATGTCCTGAAGCCCTACCTTGTAAGATTTTCAAAATGACTCTTTTAGCTCCATCTGGTTCATCATCGAGAAATTCAGCTTCAAGAATCTCAAGCCCGATTACTCTTTCATCAACTCTTTTAAACTCTTGACCATTTTTAAGTTTTCCAGGCATTTTAAACCTCTCTGATTTAGCTTTTCCTAAATAAAAATCCAGCCAGCCAAGCTGACTGGGGCTGAAAGTCAATGTTTTCTAGTCACCCAGTTTCTTACTTCATTACCATATCCTTTGAATGTAAAACTTGTGGCACACTGTCTTTATCTTTTGGGTCAAGAGTCAATGAATCTTCTATATCAAGATACATTGCATCGACTTTAAATGTCCTACGAACAACAACTGGACTTTTTGTATTGCATCCACTTACCGTGATTTCTATCCTACCATAAAAATCACCTTGACCAATCAAATCTAAAATAAAAAATATTGATTTCCACACAGGTGGATCAGGAGATACTGGTCGATTTACTTTACAGGCTTTTTCGAATTTTTGTAATAAAAAAGATTCAATTTTACTCAGGTTCATCAACACTCTCCATTAGAGCAAATAATGACTCAGAGGTCATCGCAGCTGAAATTCTTTCTTTTAAAACAGAAATCAAACCCAACACTTCTTCTCGATCATAAAGAAACTCCCGATCATTTATCTTTGTTGATTGAAGACATCTTATATTACCATTTACATCCTTAACCACAGTAAAAGCATATGTCAATTCCGCTTCAATTTCTAATTGTTGTAGCAAAAGACCTCCAGGTATTCCACTTCTTGGATCATGAGATAATCCTAAATCTGCAAGAGGCAAGCCTTCTTCTGGGACTTCCATTTTTCACCTCAAATCATTATCTAAACGACCACTACCAGATCGTCGAACTGATCTATCAATATCCCCGGGTTTTCCACTACCTTTCTCAAGATCATCATTCTTTGTTTTTACTCCACCTGGTTTATTCGGATCTAAATTATTAATCTCTGGATCTTCTTCTCGTTCCTTTCTCATCTGTCTCAACTCTTCTCTCCAATCATACCCAGACCGAGCAGCCATTGTGCGTTTAGATACAATACCTAATCTCTGATGAATCAAAAGAACTTTTGCATCATCTAAAGGGTTCTCTTTTACTACATCAGGGAAAGTTATCCCAATAGAGATCTCTACTGTTTTTATAGATTCTGTTTTCTTTTTACCTTTAATTATAACTTCAGCTTCTTTAATAATTTCTTCAGAACTCTTCTCTTCAATGACAAGTTCATTTATTTTTCTCTGTAACAACTCAAGGACATCTTCATCAATTTTTTCAATTTTGACTTCTTCTGGTAATTCACCAGCAAGTACCTTCTCATTTAATAATAATCTATAAATCTTTTCTTGATGAATTGAATGAAAATGCTGGAGAGATTCTATCATCTGAGAGAAAGGTGAATCACTTTTTCTTAAACTAGAATATACACTCTGATCAGCTCTTTGTTCCAAAATGTGGATAGGTTGAGTCAACCCTGCAGCAACGGAGTAAAGAATTAATAATCCATCTTTTTCAGCATCTGCCGATTCTAATTTAGCGCTTTCAATACGATAACGTACGTTAGGGGTCTCGGTCCACATAGTACCCCCTTTAGGTGCTAACATTGGATTTCGTCTATTATCATTCAATTCATCTTTCCCACTGCCTTGAATAGAACGAATCCATACAACCTTTGCACGCTCATGATGTAATCTAATCCTATCAATAATAAAATCTTCATAGTATTTTAAAAATCGAAGAACCGAAGTCATTGGTGGTCTTCCACGAGTTTCACTCTGGAAACCATGCCTCATAAAAAGTACTAGTCTATCTGGAGACAAATCTGAAGCATGATCAGATTCTTGAGGATCAAAATTACTTCCTAATTGTTTATAATATTCATAATCAGCATACCATTTATCACTATTATCATCATCTTGAACAGTAAAACCTCTTTGACGATGATAAGCCAGAACAGTTTCTGTATCTTCTTTATGAGTCTCAATTTCAGTGATTTCTCTTGGAGCAATCTTCCTTAATCTTATATCTCCAGTTTCTTTATCGATAAAAAATAAAATAGGATACTCACCTTCAATGAACATCTCTCTTACTATATTCTTCTCGCGCAATTCCATGTCATTCATATTACGAAAAGCTTCAATTACTTCATTCACTTCTGGGTTAGGAGTAGTTACTTCCAGACCATTCCCAATGGTGTAATACACTATGTTATTTGAAGCCGAAACACCTCTTGGGTCGAGAGTTGCTTTAATCCAAGCAGCATCCTGAAAAGCCCATAATTGTTCTAAAGTCCAGTTTCTTCCAATTGAACGACTAGAAGCATTTTGATCTCTTACAGTAACCCATCCTCCAGTAACGGCTTCAATCGCTTTAGATATCATTGATTTACCATTACCGTTACCATTCTGGTTTGATTCGTCAACTTTCAAGTCTAAAGTTGGAGAACCACCTTGAGTCAAATAAAAGTCATCAAGTCCAGTAAAGAATGCATCTCCAGAGTCTTCACTCAGAGCCTCACGTTCTCTTCCCCACCATTGTCTCTCCTGATTTTGACCACTTACTCTCTCTTCTGCTCTAATCCTACCTAATTTTCCTTCTGTAAGCACAAGAGGTATCCAAGTTTTACACTTTTCAAAAAAGGAGTTCATAAGCCAAGCACCTCATTCCCTGTTGGGTATTGAGTGTTATAATCTTGATTAAATGTATCAACTCCAGTTTCTGCTCTTACTGCATCTGGTCGGTCTTGTTCAGCCATAAAATTATCTACGGTTTCAGAATTATATTGATCTTCACTAATATCTACATCATGAGAGTTATTTATACAACAAAAACATGCCCCAGCCATCCCTTGAAGCATATCAATACTTGATCTTTTTGAATGGTCTACTTTATCTTTTTTTCCATCGTATTCTGCCCCTTCTAATTCATGTTTCAGATAATTTTTTACATATTGACCACTGACTCCATCCACTTTTTTAAAAATTTCACCTTCTGGAACCATTCTATCAAAGGGAATCTCACAACGAACTTCATCAATTACATCTTTTAAAGCCTGCATAGCTGCAGAATAGGATTGTTCAGTGGTTACTCTACGAAGAGGTTGCCCAGAACGAGCAAAAATCTTTGGATCATTATCTAAAACAATTTTATATGCAGTTCTATCAATAGATAAGTTTGCAGTTACAAAACCTTGTTCTTTCAGTAATTGTCTCAGAGTTGAACTTTGAAAACGATCAAAAGTAATTAAATGAATATTTGCACCTCTTTCTGCACTTACGAAAATAATATCCAAGATCATGTTATAATCCAACTCTTCTTTTTTTGAAACTTCGACTCTCCCAATCAAATCAAAAACAATAAATGGGACATTCATTATTTGAGGTTCGAGTTCTTTAGTACCTTTTTTCCGGACTAAACGATATCTTTCAACAAAATAGGGACAATGAGACATAGCAAAACCAACTGTATCACGATTCTCAGATAAATCAAAATGCATAAATCTAGGATGATTGGGATTCATGATCGTGAATTCTGGTCTAATTTTCTTAGCCCGATCATCAAAACCATTTCTTCTTTTTTGAGAAATGAGTTTTTCGTAATCAATATGACCCTTAAAAAAGGGAGAAATTGCTAACATAGGTACACAAGCCATATCTCGAATAAAGTTTATATTCGAAAGAAGGTACCTACTTTTCAAATCAACAGGAATTCTTATGATCATTATTCAGAAACCTTTGTTTTTTCTCTGATAGCACGAACTTGAGGGTTAGCATCCTCGACTTCATTTAAAGAACACTTTCGATTAGTACATTTGGAAAAAGATCCTTTTTTCTTTACCAAAGGTTGATTACATAATGGACAGAAATTCATATTAACCTCCAAATTTTACAGGATTCACATAATCAGTTTTAATGAAAGGATATTCTAGAACTTTATCGGTTAAAACAACCACGGGACATTTATTATTCTTACAAGTCACCGAATTTTCGCTTACACGTTGAAGAGGTTGCTCGCATATTGGACATAAAGTCATACTAATCTCCAAATTTTACAGAGTTCATATAATGCAACACAATCATGGAGAGCATTATGAAAATTGAGATCAATTCCATAA
>Ga0114923_10001090_pt1 | contig 19136 bp, 16 predicted proteins | sample SumtaG_FD_89578 | JGI IMG/M metagenome (GOLD analysis project Ga0114923, IMG submission 89578) | Deep subsurface microbial communities from Indian Ocean to uncover new lineages of life (NeLLi) - Sumatra_00157 metaG | ecosystem: Environmental > Aquatic > Marine > Oceanic > Sediment | place: near...
AAATAATTTTATGTTTATTGTTCTCTTTTTTAATTATTATTGCCTATGGTTTAGTTGAAAGAATACCGTTCTTATAAGGCGGTGACATGAGTTTGATTCTCATTGGGCGAAGTTTTTTTTTTTTTTTTATCTGGTGACATGCCTTATTTTCGTTTTCATAATAAGAAAAATCCATTGTTTCCATATCAAATAATTTATTTGATATTTTTTTTTATTTTTAAAAATTTAAATTTCAATATCATAAAAAAAAAATGGATTTATTATACATAAAACAATTTAGTTTTATTGAAGGATTTTCATTTTGGCACAAATATGCAATAATTGATAAATTACCTTACATTAAAAAAACATTTTGGGATACCTACCCGGAGATCAAAAACCCAAATGAAATTTTTAAAGATGGAGAAGTTATTAAATTAAAAGGTGGTAATAAAAAACTAATCATAAAAATATTACCCAAAATTCATTTATATATTAGTAATAGATTTACCTCTTTAACAATTGAAACTGTTATTGGAGGGTTTGTTGATTTTGAAGTAAACAAAAAAATCTTTTTTACTCTAAAAGATTTTGAAAATCTTATTGAAGGAAAAAAAAAAGTCTTTAATCAATTCAATTATCATAAATATACTTTTCAACCTCAAATAAATGAAGCTGAATATTTTAGACTTTTTCCAATGATTGTAATTGCAAATCAGGCAAGAGATTTAAATTATTCAGACTCTCCTATTAAAGTTTCAACTTTTCAAGATATGCCAATGTTCAAACAAAACCAAATAATTAAAAACTGGGATTCACGCGTTAATATGCTAGGACCTACAAAAAACAACAACAAAAAGATAGCATCTCCATTATTTTTAAACCCTACTTATATCATTGTTGAATTTTCTCCATTTATTGATAATGAAAATGCACATTTGACAAAATTGGGTAAATTTTTTAATCTTCACGCCAAAAACTGGAACATTAATAGGAATGCAATGATTGATATTACATTTTACATAAAATATTTAATTGATCAGCCTATAAGAAAAAGAAGTAAATTGGATTTTTTAGTTGATTATATACGTAAACTTCAAAAAAACATATTTCATTTGAGTTTAATTCGAAAGATTTATAAATATACTGTTGTAACAAGAAAAGAAACCCCACAGAATGGTATTTATATTGTTAGAAAAAATGGACAATTATCCAACATGGTTTATTATTTAAATTTTGATTCAATTGAATTTTGGAATTTAGAAGGAGGAGAAAATATTAAAGATAATGTTGAGGGATATTTTGATTTACATGAAATGTTTCCATTAAATAAAACTATAGATAGTATAACCTCGAGACATACAAGACCAACCAAAAATCTGTATTATTTTACATCCAAGAGAGATAAAAATTTTAAACTCAAGGATCAATATCTTGTTTTAAGGAAAACTAAATCTTATTTCACATTTGAGAATATTGGGTATATACCAAGAGGTATACAAAAACTTAAGAAAGTGGACATGAAAAAAATAAAGAGATATCGAGTTATCAAGAAAATTTATTTTTTAAAGAAAAGGTATTATCATTCTGATTACATATCGTTAAATATTGATATCCCAGGTAGACATTTGATTGGTTCTGTGAGGCCTAAAGGAGAGAAAATTATTTATATAATAAAGACTGATTAAGAACTCCAATTTTAGCTGGAGAGAAAATAAAAATATTTATTTTTAAACTATATTATATTAATATTTAATAATTAATACAAAAAAAAAAATATAATGGGGTCCTTTAAAATTCTCTTCTTATTTTATGTTTTAAAATATATATTATGTGCATGTCCACCATTGCCAGACGCTTATAATTGTTCTTATCCCCACGGGAGTTGTATTGTAAATGGCTGTGTATGTCAAGAAATTGATGGTATTATGCCACTTGATGCTGATTGTCCATTCGTAACTGATGGTATTGCTATATTACATAATTACGGAAAGGGGAATTGTTGGGTTGTTATACCACTTTTTAGATATAGACATGATTTGATAACACACAACCCGGCTGCTCATTGTATTTTGGATGTTCATTTAGGCCCAGTTGGAATTAATCAATTTGGAATAAAACTAGGTACTTGGACTGATATTATATATTATGTTCCTCCAATACCTGGAGCAGATTGTGCAGCAGGAGTTTCTACAAGTACTGAATTTACTGAATCTGTCTGGTTTAATTGTAGTACTCATGCCACTGAGCCAGTACTTGTTGGATTTGGCGACACGTTTAATTTATTAATTCAGAATCGACAGGCGTTAAACAAGGAATTTACATTACAGCGAGAATTCCCAGAATGTTATGGGATTTTACAATCAGAGCCATTAGTTTGTAGTGAACATGGTGAATGTTTTCTTAATGAAACATGTGGATGTGATGCCAATTACACTGAAGATGATTGTAGTATATGGGAATGCTTTAATATTTTATTTAATGAAACTTTAGTTTGTAATGAACATGGAAATTGTACAGCTTTTAATAATTGTACTTGTGAAGATGGGTGGATTGGTAATAATTGTTCTGTTGAGGATATCATAGTTCCTTCTATAACATGTTGGGGGGTTTTATCAACAAATGAAACTGTTTGTAATGGACATGGAAATTGTACATCTTTTAATAATTGTACTTGTGAAGATGGATGGAATGGAAATAATTGTACAACACAAGAAATAATATCATCAACTAAATATTGGATTGCTGCTATACCAATTACAATTTTTTTCATAATTATATTTTTAATTATAATTATAATTATAATGACCAGTGATGGACCACAAGACAAATTTTAATATCAGTTTTTTTATCAAGGGGTGGGAAAAGGGCAGTGATGGACCATAAGACAAATTTTAATATCAGTTTTTTTATCATGGGGGATAAACATAAAATTTTTTTATTTTTTATTCAGAAGATAAATAACAATTATTTTTAAAAAACTCTATAAGTTTAAAGATTGCTCAATAAAAAATTATTCCTAAATTTATAATTAATAATAAATTTAGGATGGAAAGAAGGAAAGTACCAACTATGAACGAAAAAATAAATTTATTCAATAAATTTGAAACAATTCGAAAATCAAAGGGAATTTTTTATATTGATTATTTAAAAAATGAGATTGTCAAAAATTTAAAAATGTTTACAACTAATATAAATAAGATTTATGAAAGTGATAAAATGACTAGTTTTAAAAAGAGTGATATTGATATTCCAAAGTTTAACACATTCGATAATAATCAATCGACATGGGCTGTTGATTTAGCTCCAGCGTTTTTAGAAAGATTTAAAATGAAGAGGTGCGATATGAATGTCCGTGGTATTTGCTGGTTAATGTCCTTGATTGAAATATTATTGAGAATCAAAGGAAATAGATTTAATCTCTTAAAATATCACAGTCCACAAAACATAGCAATTTACCTCAACAATATTTTATTCGCGTTTACTGAGTATGAACAAATAAAAAAGGGAAACCCAATTAATTCTGACCTTAAAGATGACCCTTTAAGAATAAAAATTCCAGGGACTAAAAAATATGAATTGTTTTATCAATTAGAATCTGGGGGATCGGATGTTCATTACAGTAATATAATTATTAATTATATTGGTATAGAACTTCAACCATTTTTCAAAAGAAATGTTTTTAAAAACAAAATCAATTTATATCAAGATCGATTTGATCAAATATTGGATTATAATGATTTTTTTGAATCAATTGAAGATTCATCCAAACCAGCATATTATTTTTTTATGGAAAAAATTCAAGATGTTATAGTAATGCAAGGTGATAGTATATCTCTAGAAAGCAAATTTGGAATACACCACTCGTTCATAATTGATTATTATGGCGAGGGATATGTTTATAAACTATTTGCAGTGTTTAGACTCGAACCGGGTCATGTGACATCCATGTTTTTATCAAAAGGTGGATGGTATATTAACAATAATGGGGTTGTTACCCAAACAGGACACGCCTTTTTACGTATTCCAGAGGATTTTAATAAGGACGACGACATATACCCTCAATATTTATTTTATTCATTAGTAAAATTCAAGAGAAAATACATTTCACAAAATAAACAAAGGCTTAAATTTACAAGTCGTGAAAATTTTTTTGATTTTATACAAATGTCTAAACCTTTGTATATAAAAGAACTTGATGATAGATTTAATATATGGGTGAATTTTATGAAGAGTGAGAAAGAAGTACAAACATTAGATCCAATATCAATAGAATCTTTAAAATTACAATCATCCTTTATCAATTATTTAAAAGTTTTTAATTCTGAATCAATAATAAATGGTCCAGAACTCGTTCAATATAAAGGAGAAATTATTAGGAAAAATCTTGGGAGTTTTGAAGATGTTTGTAAAAAAATAAGCCATGGTCCATTCCCTAGATGTGAAAATTTAAACCCATCTGTTTTATTTGCAAAAGATCCAACTATAGTTGGATGTCAAAACAGAAAATGTGGGAAAATGATTTACAATAAAAGTATATCGTTTAAAACAAATAATCGGCAGTTTTCATTTTGTTCCACGAAATGTCTTTATGATCTTATTTCGGAAAAAAGAACTAGAGGAAAAAAGGTTGGATATATGGGAATATTTCGAGGGCAATATCCATTAAAATATCCATTAGACTATGGAGGAGGTATTGAACTGGGGTCATTTGTAGATTTTGAGAGCGATTATATTTCTTCAATTAAATATACCGCAACAGTATATAAACACAGACTACCGTATCAAGCGTTTAATAAAAAGTTGGGAAAGAAATTAAAAAGAATGGAAATTACAACAGTCATGGAGGATATAAGAGAAGAGAAAGGATATGATATATCACCTCTTGCACAAAAAGCATTTGCGGGTATAGACGATGTAGATGCCATATTTGGAGATGAAGATGAATTTGATGAATTTGATGAATTTGGACTTGAAACGGACCCATTTTTTTTACAAGAAGAAGAAATTGAAAAAATGGGTTAGTAATTCAAAAGTTAAAAATAAATATTTACATTTGATTTTTATTATTCAATAAAAAAGTTATTCCGAATTTATAATTAATAATAAATTTAGGATGGAAAAAAGGAAAGTACAATCTTTGAATGAAAGATTAAATAAATTTGAAACAATTCGAAAAGCAAAGGGACTTTTTTATATCGATGATTTAAAAAAGGATATTGTAAATAATTTACAAAGTTTTACAACTAACATAACTAAAATTTATAAAAGTGACATGATGACTATTTTGAAAAGGAATGATATTAATATCCCTCAGATTAATACATTCGATAATAACCAACGCCTGAAATACATATATTTTCAAATTTTAAGAAAGATTATTATCAATCAATTTGTAATACTGAGAGATCATTTAAATATTCTAGTGAGTATACAACTTTTAATATTAAATTGGACATGGAATTAAAAAAATATGGAAATTTCAGACGATATGTTAACTATAAAAGCATTTAAAACCTATAAACCCCCAAGTATTGCATTTGAAGCATACGCGGGAGAAGAAGAAGAAGAAGGAGAATTGTCATTTGGATTTGAAGAAGATTTTACCCTTTTTCAAGAAAAGATGGGTTAAAAATAAATAATATTTACATTTGATTTTTTTTTGTTCATTAAAAAAACCCCCCCCCCCCAATTTTTAAAAAAACATGGAAGATATTTTTATCAACAGTGCTTTTGAATTAAATAGGATGATCAGTGTTAACGAAAGTGATATTGACAAGAAGTTTTGTTGTAAATGTAAACAACTACTCGAAAAACAAAAAAAAGTTTGTCCAACTTGTTTTTTGGAAATGTATTGTTCAAAAGAGTGTATCAAAAAACACAAAACCAAACATAACACCGTGTGTAAACCTCCGCCTGAATGGGTTTCTATTCTTATAGAGAGATTATTTATAAGATATACAGATGAAATAATGAATACTGAAGGCTTAAAATTATTTCAAAGTTTAAAAAATAAAAGGGATAGATATATGGCTAAAATCAAAGATTATTATTTACAATCATTCAAAAACATTTTCCCACAATTTATTCAATTAAAAAGAAGATATACTAAAAATTTGGAAACCAATATTGTTAAAAAATATAATAATCGACCTTCCCAAATAAAAGGGTTAAATCCATTGAGATATGCATTTATAACTAGAGTGATTGATAATTCCAGTGGTGAGATAGTAATAAATCAACTATCAACATCAAATTTTGAGTCTGTTATTAATAATATATTAAAATACACTAGAAAGAAACATCCCAAAATTTATTTACTTCAAATATTCTTTATTCATAATGTAAAAAAAGTTAAATATGATTATCTGAAGATGAACGCAATAACACTTTTAAACAAGTTCAATGCTATTTCAGTTGGTAAAAGGTCTTTTAATTATCATTTTTATGATGTAGATCATATAGATGATTTTAAATTGAATCCTCGAAATAGTTATTATTTATTCAAAAAATTTAATGTTAGTTTTAATTTGGAACCTAGGACATATGCTAGATCAAGAAGACGTTTAGTGGCAGGATTAAAATTGATATAAAATAAAGAATGATTTTTTTTTTGTACAATATTTTTATTAATCTAAGCTTTTGCAATTGATAAAAAAAACGATGATATAAGTATGATTACAATACCAATCCATAGTTGTATTTGTTGTTTACAATTATGAAGTTCTTTAAAAAATAAAACACCAACTATAGATGAAATAATTATAGTTGATTGAATTAAAGGAAGTCCAAGTGCCAATCCAAGGTATACTACAGCAAAAAACTGAGAATAATATCCAACAGTCCAAATAAATCCACACAAAATTCCAGAATAAACACTATATTTAACATCTTTTCTTTTCTCTTTTAACTCTCCAATGACAAAAAGCTTGGTTATGAAATATAATAAAATTGTTATTGATCCAACAATAAATTGACTTATTCCAAAACTTGTAATATATATTAATTCTGAATCACATTTTACTGGAACCATAGACACTGCATTTATTATACCCATAGCAATTGAACATATTACTCCTATAATTTTTGGAGCTTTTATACACTTTCCATTTTTTTGTTTATTGGGTTCAGATTTTTCTAAAATACAATTTGATTCAAGATCATTTGCAAACTCTTCTTTATTGATACTAAGATAACTCTTTTTGGTACAACAACAAAAAAAATTAATCTTTCTTTTAAAATTAATACTTATTAATCCTATTCCAAACACAAGACCGATCAATCCAATAATAGGATAATACAAAGTTTTAAACTTTTCCTTAAATGCAATGATCCCAATTAAAAAGCTTGTTATAGCTGTAGTTCCACTCCATATTGTCTGGGCCATGCTTATACCAATTAATTGAACGCTGAAAATCGATAAACATGAAGCTGGTACCCATAAAAGACCACCAAACATTCCTGGCCAGGATATTCTAAATTCTTTAAATATTAATGGTAAAAAACTAAAAAATATAATTGGTAAAGACATAAAAAATTGAATGAACATTGGATCGGCATTTCTTACACGTTTTATCTTCATTGGTGATGATAAGAACCCAAATGATATTATTGCTATAATAATAGAAATCCATCCAATGTATTTATAATTATGGTCATCGTTGTTCATTTTTTTTGTAAAAAAAAAATTCTAAAAATATTTTTTAAGAATAATTATTTATAACAAATTAAAAACCTTTTTTATATCTTTAATTTCATCAGAGTCATCATTTATGAAGTCATTTAGGAAGGCAGTCATTTGATTCCCCCTTATTTTATTTTTATAAAAATCATACCTTAATTCCTCTTTATAAAAAGAGCGACGTTTAATCCCTGGTCTTTCAAATTCAAAATTGCCAAACTTTAATGTTTTATCTTCTTCGTCTTCGTATTCACCTTCTTCTTCTTCATCCTCCTCAAAACTTAAATCACATTTTGTTGATTGGTATACTTGATCGGGTTGTATCGTATTTTCATAAATATTTTTACTTTTATAAATGTTTCTATTCTTCATTTTAACAGATGGTATCATACTTTCATAAATGTTTTTACTTTCATAAATGTTTTTATCCTTCATTTGAACACCTATTTTTATTGGAAAAATAAAATCTGGACTCTTCTGTTCCTCTTTCATTCTAACAATATAATTACCAAGCTCATATATTGCATATTCATAATTAATCACCGTAAAAAATAACTGGACTCTCATACTTTTTTTATAATACACATATTTTACGATGTTTTCATGGAATTTAAAAATAAATAAATAATTCATTATCCAATAATCAATATAGGACCTATAACTCGAATTAAGATCTTTTAAAGATTTTAATAACTTCTCGTTCTTTATTTGAATTTCTAATGGTATTAAAACCCCAATAACACTTTCTTTTTTTATAAAATTATTAATCCTCCCAAGATCTGATATAACAGTTTCAAAAATATCTATATCATTATCATCATAAAATTCAAAATGATAAACGTCATCTTTTTTTCTACACCACTGAACTTTAAAGGTTGGAAATACTATTTTAATGTTATCTACATAATCCTCTAAAAAACTATAAGTTTTATCAAGTTTTTCGGATTTAAAACTTATTTCTGTCTTTTTATTTTTCTTTATAAAATTCATACACAAAACCCTCCCTTTTTTAAAAAAAAAAATATCACAATTTTTTTATATTTTTTTATATTTTTTTTTTACCACCCCATTTTAAGTTTTTAATAAATGAAACGAAAAGCGATAATTGAGCATGAGCCCCTAAAAAACCAACCACCTTTAAAGAAAAGAAAAATAATTAAAAAAAACCTTATTTACTTATTAACAAGAATTAAAAAACCTCATAGACTTCATTGCGTATTTAAATCAATATTTGAATTTTATAATCACGAGGATGAATCTTTTATTAAGGATGAAACAATCTATTATAAATTTGAAAATATAATTGTTGAATTTTGTAATTTAATTTTACAAAGTAAAGGAGAATTTGTTCTTGCTGATGATTCAGTTTTTTTGTTTGAAGATAAAAGGTTTTTTTTTCCATTGTATTTCATGACACCAACTGAGTTAAAAATTATAATTTATTTACTAAAAGTAAATAAATTAAAGATTAATCCAAAATTTAAAAATACAAAAATGTTTGAAACAATTCCAATTAAATTTAAATTAAATATCAAACTTCGACTAAAATTGATTTATAATTATCTTCGACATCTCGCAGGGGAGGTTTATGAGTGTTTTATTGATTGTAAATATGGAGAGGTTGAAGGATTTCAATATAAGATAATATTATGTACAAAAATAATTCAAATTATAAATCATATAGCATCTGTTTATAATTTGAATTTATCAAGGAATATAAACATTTTTAAAAACATTATAAAAGAAGTAAAATTTAAATATCGTAATAAAAATATTTAATTTCAATTATTTATTGACACAAAATCTTCAATATAAATCAGGAAAGTCATCTAAATTTTCTTCTTCTTAAAATGTTGTTTCGTCTTCAAGATCAGGAAAGTCATCGATTTTTTCTTCTTTTTCAAATATTGGTTCATCTTCTTCAAATATTGATATTGGATTAAAAATATCACCTAATTGTTTTTTTTGTAAAAGTTTTAATAAATCTGATTCAATGTTTTCTTTAAATTTGTGAAATTTTTGATTAATAATCATTATTTTTTGAATTTTTTTAGTTACTTTTGCTATATCCCTGTTGAGAGCTTTTGTTTTCTTTATGGAATGTCTTTTTTTCAATCCGCGTTGTTTCCTTTCTTTTTTGTCTTTTTTATATCTAGATAGGGTAAGTGCATATTTTTTAAGTTTTTTATTGAGTTTTTTTAATTCTTTAAGTCGAAATATTCTTTCTGTCTGTTTTCCAAGTTTTGAAATATTTTTCTCATATGGAGCTATAAAAAAACCTGGCAAAATTTGTTTTTGGGATATCGCTTTAGATAATTCTATAATTTTAAACTCAATTTTTCTAAGCTCACCATGCATTTCTTTCATTTGTAACACTCCAGGGGTTCTATATTTTTTTGCATATTCTTTATTTAATTCTAAAACATCCGTTAGTTCCTTGGTTGCTTTTCTTCCAGGAGAAAAATTAAAAATACTTTGTTCTTGTTGAATTTGATAAATTGGACCTGTTCTACTAAAAAAATGTCCATGCATTCCATTTAATCCAAGATAAAAATTCCCAAACCCTAAAATTCTTGGATCTGCTATAAGTTTAATTTCTTTTTTCTGTTCAATTCTTATTTTCTTTCTAAATACACTGGCTTTGGCTATTTTTTTAATATTCATATAAATTTTAATATAGTCATATGAATTTAAAACTTTTTTAATTTCCTCTTCTTTATTTGACATTTTCCATTTATTCATTTCATTTACCAAAAAATTGTTATAATAATATCTAGAAAAAAGTTCAAAAGTAGCAAACCTTTTAATCATTTTATGATATTGAAAAGTTTTAGATATTCTTCCAAAATTATAAAAACATTGTAACGAGCAAAATGAAACATTCTCAAGTGTATACCTTCTCTTAAAGGACAAATTTCCATTTATTGAAGTATTAAATATGAGTTTTCTGACAATATTTCTACGCGTAGGTGGTCGATCACCTCGACCACCTCCGGAGGTACCTAGTTTGCAAGTTGGGTTAAAACAAGTGTGTGGTTTATATATATTTACAAGCTTTGTTTCTTTTTTCAAAATCATAGGTTTGTGTGTCACAAAATCTTCAAATTTATCTATATTTTTTCTAACCATTTTGGGATTTCTTGTAACATTGAATTTAATAACAGAAGTTATTCTTAAATATTTTTTTAAATCTTCAAAAAATCCTATAATTAATTTTTGAGTTTGATGTGGAAGACTTTTAATGTCAATTTTATATTTTTTAAATATCTGTTCAAAGGGTTCATATTGTTCAAAATTATTAATCATGTGTTCATATAATAATTTTTTTTTAAACTCTTTAATTAAATATACAATAGAACTAGCTATCTCTGGTTTTTCCAGTGGACGCTGTATATTGATTTGTTGACTTTGTTGAAGTCCTTGTTCGATCTTGCTTGTAACTTTGGAATAAAACATATTGGTTGGATAAAATTGTTCATTTTCTGGATATAAAGAAAAATAAGAAATATCCAGATATGCCGTTCCTTTATGCTTTATATCACCGTTATCGCTTAAAACCCACCCACCCTTGGTTAAAACAAATGATATTAAGTGATTAGTAAAATTGCTGGCTAGAACTCCAAATAGTTTATAAATTATTTTTTCTCCAAAGGATGATATTATGAACGCTTTTTCCACGTCATTAATATTGAAATTTTTAACGTCGGTAGTATTTTGTAAAATTATCACACTTGGTAAATTTTCAAAATAAAAATAATGTGATTTTTTATCAAAAAATTTTTTGTAATCCAAAATATATTTTTTATGTTCTTCTATAGATTCATCAATAAAAAAAGAAGTGTCCGAATCAGTATATTCTCTAATATAAAAAGGGGTTAAATTAAGTTGATCTTTAAAAAAATGTTCAAAAACAGCGTTAAATTTTGCACCACATTCCACAAGAAATTGTTTAGATATAGAATAAGTATATGATTTTTGTTTTTTATAAATTTCTTTTTGAATTAAATGAGGTAAAAAATTATTAAAGTATGTTGTAATTGTGTTTTGTGAATATCCTCTTAAAAAAGTAAAATTAGTATTTGGGAGTCTTAAAAAAATTTCCATGCAAGCAATTAACCAACAAACACCAGTTCTGTTTATAAATTTAAGTAATTGCTTTGATTGTTCCGATATATTACCCTTTATCAATGGAACGTCAATTATAAATGGGAGGTTCATATCAGCGTCCCATATTTCAATATTTTTATTTTCAAATGAATTTAATTCTTCATAATTATCTTTTTTATAAAAAAAGCTTCTGTTTTTAAATTTTTCTTCGATTCTTAAAACATTATCAAATCCTTTATTTAAACTTTCAATGAATTCTAATGATTCACTTGCTTCAAGACCTCTCAAAATATAACCAAGGTAATAATGAAATTCTTTTAGTTGTCTTTTTGGGACTGAAGTTAACATAAATTTTATATTATCGATAAAAACATAGATAATATAAAAAAAAAATATAATTTTAAAATTATCGAATTTGAAATTTATTTTTAATACCAACTATTTATTCAGTACAAAATTTAACCTAAAAGCTTGATTACATTTAATAATGTATTAAAAATTGCTATTTCTGATGACGATAGTCTTTTATCTCTCTCCACATATTCATCAAAATATTTAGAAATTTTATTTCTATATCCATCGGTGAACGTTTGTAAACTCGAAATATCTATACCATGAATTGAATGGTTATTTGTTGTTATAAAATCGTAAAAACATTTAACTGAACAAAAAGATAATTTGTGCTGTTTCCAAAATATTGATGAATTATAAATGTTCCGAAGTTTACAACCCTGGCAAATCTTGTGTTTGTATTCATTTCTAAATAGAAATGAATCTTTAATTATTCTTCTTGGATTATTATAATCCTCTATTTTTTGAACAACTCGTGCTTCTATTTGACCAAAATTTATATATTTTTCTTCTGAATCTATATAATTCTTTGGGATTCTTAAACCAGCGCTAAATATACTTGCGTAATGACTAATATCTATATTAAACTTTAAAAGCTGTGAAACGTCTGGGGCCAGATTTGGGTCAATATTGTTATAAACTCTGCCCATTTGTCCATTTAATTCATTTTCTCTTTCTTTTACAAGTTTTTTAAATATATCGGTTTTAAAATTATTAAATGTATTAACAGAAGCCATTGGATACTCGACTTTAGAAAAAGGATTTTTTAAATTTGGTTCTGTGACCATTGAATAAAATAATAATTTTGGGTACCCCTTATTTTTACCAATTTTGTAATAATCGTCTGTTGATGGGGTTAAAGTTGAGACATTAAAATAGTCTATAAAACCGGCCGTGTTTTTTCCCCATCCACCAGTTGTTAAAAATAAAGTTGCTGATTGAAATTTTATATTAATCTCCGTTTCTAAATTAATAAGAACTGAAAATAGTTTGTAGACAATTGGTTTATTGTAATAATTAATAATAAACGCCTGTTTTAAATTATTTTTAAGTATTGTCATTTCTTGAGGTGTTGACTTCCTTGTTTTATTTTCAAATATTACATCTGTTTCTAAAATTATTACTTTAGGGAGTTCTTTAAAATAATAATAAATTGGTTTTGATCCTGGATAAAAAAATTTATTATAATTTAAGATTTTTTTTTTGTAATTTTTTTGATTTAAAAAAACATAATCATCTTTCTCAACTGTGAATTTATCTTTTTTCCAAGAAAAAGTATTTATTGGGTAAACTCGAACCTTATTTGAATTTAATAAAGAATTTCCTTTAAAATTTTTTTGGTTATAATTAAGAATATTTTCTATTAATTTAATATAATTCATATTTTCATCTTGTACGATAATTTCACCATGGATATCCGATTCATAAAGATGTAAATTAAAATGCCCCTCCGTTCTACCATAATTAAAATTTAGGTCGTATTGTAGAATAAATATTATAATAAAAAACAGAGCTTCTTGATAGTATTTCTTGTAATGATAAAATGTACTATCATCTCCCCGATATCTCATAAAGATCTCCATTAAGGATATCAAATAATACCCACCAAACTGTTTATACTTTAATCTGGTATTTTTAGTGTATTCTTCAAAATTATAATGAATATTTAAAACACTTGGGCCAACGTCAACATACCATGTATTGATTTTGTCAAAAGTATGGAAATCGTCTATTTCTCTTAGTTTCGAATCTTTTACATTTAGCAATAAAAAAATAAAATTTTTTAAAAAATTAAATTTTGATAGAATTTTGGATTTTAAAATTATTATATTAGAAATTTGACTGTTTTTTTCAATAAATTCCAATGAATCTAAAAATGTATCCCCACTGGTTTTTATTAGAATTTTTATATCACGTTTATTTTTAATTTCATTAATTTTTTTTTGAAGTTCTTCAATTTTTTTTTCAACAGAATAATTTTTTAATTCATTTTTAATCTTTAATTCCCAAGAACTCATTTTATTTTTGAAATAATATTTTTAAATAGTATAATATATTTTAATATTTAAAAAGAAAATGGACACTGAAACAGTTTTAAAAAACGTATCTGATTACAGTTCATTATTAAGTATAAACAAGAAAAGGATAAATACTAAAAATTGTTACCTTTGTAAAGATTTTATTAAAAATTCAAAAAAAATATGTAAAACATGTTTCTTATTTATGTATTGTTCTGATGAATGTAGACAGGCCGACATAGAATCTCATGAATGTGAACCACCAGTTGACTGGATTACAATGGCGGTTTATGTCGTATTCAAAAGGTATTCTAAAGAAATATTTGGGTTAACTAGCAAAAAATTATTTAATTTTTTGAAAACCAACCAAGACAAAGATTTGAATTTGGTTAAAAAATATTATGGAAATGATGGGTTTTTAAGTGTATTTGCTCAATTTATTAAAATTAAAAAACATTATACAATAAATCTCAATAATGAAATTTTAAAATTTTTTAAATTTGATAATAATGACTATATTTTTAATAAGAATAATCCTTTATCTTTTTTTTTTATAATTAGAATAAATGATTTAATTTCAGGGAAAAGAGTTGTGAATCATTTTTCTATGGAAAATCTAAATTTATGGTTAAAACGTTACTTTGATTTATTACGGGAAAATGATGGAAATTATATATTACATTTACATTTTTTATATGATCTAAAAGATTTATCGTTTAATCAAGTCAATAAAACAGAAAATATTCTTTATATGAACCCAGGATTTTTTGGATGGTTTTTAAAAGGAGTTGATAATTGGGATGATTATAAATTCTTTAAAGATTCAAAATATTTTTCATTTTCTGAAACAAAAATAACAATTGATTTAATCCCTGAGATAATTGAGGAACCAATAATTGAAGATGAACCAGAGATTATAAAAAAGGGAGAAAGAGAAATAGTTGCTTTAACTAGATCAAGACTAATATAAAATTATTTGCGCCAATGTTAATAATAATGTACTGTAATTGACAACAGTGTGTATTACCGAATCATATTAAATAAAAGAAAACATTTTTATTGCTTTATAAAATTTCCCGTTTTGGGGGGTTATTTCATAAAACTTGGTTTTATTGTATAATTTTGAAATAATTATAGATATTTCAGATGTTGAAAATAAACAAAAGTTTGGAACTCGATAAATTTTTGTAATTATCTTACATATTTCATCAAATTCTCCTTTAAATTTATTGATATTAAGTTTTTTCTTAATTTTGGAAATAAGATAGATAAATACATCACTTAAAACGAAATTAATAAAAATATCTGTCATAAATGCCCCCTTTTTTAAATATTTTTCAATGTAATCAATATCTTCATTGCTTATATTAACCCAAAAATTATTATTTGGGTAAAACTTATTGTTTTTATTAATCAAAATAGTCTTTACGGAGGAAATAAGATCTAAGACTTTAATAATATCACAAAATGTATAAAGTTTAGATGCCCAGTGAATAGATGATAAAATACCATGTAAAAGAAAAAGCTTTAATCTAATATTTGACCTTTTACTGGTAGAACTTGAAAATAAAACAATTCTACCAGTGAAATCTACGTTCCCAGGGTAATCACATTTTAATAAATAAACAAAGTAAAAACATGAAGTACAGTAAATATCAATATTTTTTTCTGATATAAAATTAATTTGTTTACAAATTAAATAAATCATTTTAAGACATTCTTCAATGATATAAAATTCTGGCATGTTTTTTAAATTAGAACCATGGTTAAATGGAGGTTTTAAAATCCAATCTAATGGAATGAAATCATTTGTTTTTTTGATATCCATTAATTTTAAAGTTTTTTTTTCCCCCCCTTTAAAAAAAAAATCTGGGTTAAAACTTTAAATTTTTAAAAAAAAAAGTTCATTTATTAAATTTCATTTAATTTTTTGTAATTTTTGACATTTTTTATTTTTTTATCAAAATAACATTTTTTAAAGGATAGCCATATAATCAAAATTAACGCCAGAATGCAGACAAACACAACGCTTATAATTAAACATAAAAATATACAGTTGCTCACATGAATTTTCATCCACGTTAATCCATTTGCTAGAATTAGAATTAATATAATTAACCATGTAAATGTGCACACGACCAATAAAATGATTGATATTATATTGGAAAATTTTGAAAATCTTAAAAAATTATCAGGAATGTTGATATCTGATGTATTAATCATTCCATCTCTTTTTTCATTATAATCTATGAAATTTGAATAATGATGTGTCATATCTCTTAGCATTATATCCAACTTTATATTTATATCCTCTATGTCACCCCTTGTCAACTTTTTGCTTCTTTTTCCCCAATACTTACTTCTAGATTCATAATTTTTAACCTTCCTTTTTGAGGTGGTTTTCACTGGGAGATTCTTAACTTTTTTATAACCGTTTGAATTTGGTGAATGTTTTGATAAATTACAGGATTTTGTATTATTTAATTCTGGTCTAGATTTTTTTAACGTTTCTAGAGTTTGAAAAATTTTCCTAACCATATCTGGATCAATTATCTCGTTTCTAGTATCGTTGTTTATCACTGGAATAACTGGATTAGATGTTTCTTCTTCTAAACTCGATTCTTCGTCAATTTCATCGCCTTTTTTTTCTTCTTCATCAATTTCATCTTCACTGGTTTCTTCTTCATCATTATAATCACATTTATTTGTTTTGATACTTTGGATGTATTTTAATGGAGATTTTTCCATTTATTTGTGTGGGGGAAAAAACGGAACCCTTTTTTTTTCCTTTCTTTTACTGTTTTTTTTATATTCAAAAAAATTGGTTATTTATATTAAAAAAAAAAAAAAAATTACCTTAAGAAAATCTCTTTTTTTTTTAAAAAAAAAATGTATCTCAAAAAGGAGGAAATAGTAATCTTTATTAAAAATGTTAAAATCCTTGTCGATGAAATTAAAAAAACGACAACCAATTTTTATAAACCTCATATGTTCAATAGGATATTCTTTAGAAAATGGAATATTCAAAATCGTGATACAAAAACAAATTATCTTGTTCAACTTTTTATCTACAATTTAAAAGATTTTGAACAACAAATGAAAAACAAGCTTATTAATTTAGTTAAGAACCAATCTTTTATTACAGAAAAAAATTTCCCCTTTTTGAAATATAAAAAAATAAATGATAAATTATTAAAAACAAATATCAACCTAAGATTGTTATCTTCAAATATTAAAACTTTTTTTGATAATATCATTCAATCTTCTTTATTAAACTTATTTTTTCATAATTTTATCAATTTGAAAAATCACTCAATTTATGGATTTTATACAATTCAAGCCTTGGAGGGGGGAAAAATCGAAAAATCACACGTGGGGCGTTACAGAAAAAAATCCAAATTACATATGAAAGATTTAGAAGATGACCAACGTGATATTAAAAAGTTAAATTCAATAAATAAATCACTTGTTAAAACTCCCATTGTTAATGAATTTAAGAACTCAATTAAAACAAAAAGTAAATTGGTTAAACAAAGAAATTTAACTCCTCTACAAAAATTAAAAATTAAAAAAAAACTTATTCAAAAAAAATATAAAACAACTCAATTTAACACAAAACTAAAAACAGGTCTTACTAGAGAATTGATTCACGTATTTGATGAATTCAAGAATGATATCTTAAGTAAAATAGAGGTTACATCTGAATGTATTAAATCCGGTAAGGTTGATGTTGAAGAGAAAAAAATTATAAAAATGACAGATAATGTAATTTGGATTAGATCTGGAATGTATGATATATTTAATCATATAACAACCCTAAAAAAGGAATTATCTCATAGTAAAAGTGACATACCTAAATTAGAAATCAAATTAAGAGAATATGAAAATTTTATGTGTATTCTTGAGACCAAATATGAAAACATGCTTTCAAATATTTGTGAACATTCAGTTGCTAAAAAAACTGATGAAGTATTATTAGATATGGATTTTTACCATAATAAAAGAGTTGTTTCACTATTTGAAAAACTTGTAAAGTTTAATTTACAAAGTAAAGCAGATGATTGGGGATCTCTTGAAAAAATACTTAAGGATTTAAATTTTGAGGATCATTTGGATAATTTAGATATTAAAGATTTCGATGTTTTAATACAATTAATTACTGACCCTCCGATCAAAAATATAGTTCTCCAAGCCTATCAAAAAAGGAAGAATGTGTTGTTAAATATTAAGAATGATGAAAATTTAGATATCATTAAACAAAAATTAAAAGAACTTCAAAATAAAGAAATTCCTCAGGTAGATAAAGAAGAAGATATCCAAATAAAAGAAAGATCTGAAAATATCCCTGAAGAGTCAAATATAGATATTACAATTCCTGAAGAAAAAATTAAGAAACCAGAAAAAAATCAACAAATACCACCACAATCATTAGAAGAGGATGACGATGACGACGATGTTCCAGAATTGGAAGAGGTACCTCCAGAAATTCCAGCATTAATAAAAATCTTTCCACCTCCATCTTCAGAAGAATCAGAAAAAATTAAAGAATTAAAAATAATTGAAAAATCTAAAGAAGTAGAAGAAATGCCCCCAATGGAAGAATTATCTAAAACAACGGCTATGGATAACGAAAATGTGATTGAGGATATGAAAACCTTAATTGATGAAGATCCCGAGTCAGAAAAATATGAGGATCCAGTTGATGGGGAATTTCAAGGATTAGAATAAAATAATATTTTTACTTTTTTAAAATTTTTCCATGCAAAATGATTCAAATGGTGCATCTTTGTTTATTTTTAAATCATCACAATCAATGATTTCTCCGTTTTTTTTTTTTTTTTTTTTTTAATTATTTTTTTTTTTTTTTTTTAATTATTTTTTTTATTTTTTTTTAATTATTTTTTTTATTTTTTTTTTAATTATTTTTTTTATTTTTTTTTTAATTATTTCAGCGTGCCACTCCACGGCACAAGGGACACGTATTGTGATCGCGGAGCCAT
>Ga0114923_10001091_pt1 | contig 19136 bp, 15 predicted proteins | sample SumtaG_FD_89578 | JGI IMG/M metagenome (GOLD analysis project Ga0114923, IMG submission 89578) | Deep subsurface microbial communities from Indian Ocean to uncover new lineages of life (NeLLi) - Sumatra_00157 metaG | ecosystem: Environmental > Aquatic > Marine > Oceanic > Sediment | place: near...
TTTTGATGAATATCCAGATGAGGATCCTAACGCACAGCCAAATGATGATCCTTTTGATGAATATCCAGATGAGGATCCTAACGTACAGCCAAATGATGATCCGTTTGATGAATATCCAGATGAGAAAGTAGATGAAGTTCATGAGGAACTAAGAGAAGAAGAGAAAAATTCAGAAGAAGAAGTGGGAGAAATAAATTCAAGTGTAGAATCAGAGAATATAGGAATAGACCAAAGTACATTAATCCTCCAGCAAGAGTCCCAAGAACCAATTTCAAGGGATAAAGAAGGGAATATTATATTAGATGCAGAGATAATGGAATTTTTTGGGGAGCATGTGTCTTCCCAAGAAGAAATGGAAGTAGAAATATTAGAAGAAGAAATGGAAGAACTCTTTAATAGGTATGAAGAAAATGGTTTAGAACATGAACAGGTATTAGCGACTTCACACGATTTGGAGCAAGAAACTATTCAAGAACAACAAGGATTAGAGCCAGAAACTTATCGACAACAGAAAGAAGAAAAGGCAAATCAAAAAATAGAACAAACTCAAGATCAAAAATTAAGTCTAGAACCTTCGCATAAGAGTCAAAAAGAAATTTCACAAACACCCATAAAAAATAATATTAAAAAAATAGAATCAATTAGAGAACAGGACGAGGAAGAAAAGGTACAAGAATCTTCACAGAAAAGAATCCAAGGAAATAAGCGTGAAATTACTAAAGAAAAAGAACAGTCCCAAGAACAAAACCAAGAGATCGAACAAAAGTCTATTCAAGAAGCTCATCAGATTTTAAAAGAGAGTGAAATTAAAGAACGATATAAACATGAGACGGGAAGAAGACCGGTATATGCGAGAAAAGAAACTAAAGGATTTATTGACTGGAAGAAGTATTTAAAACAACAAAAAGAAGGTCAAGAAGAAAAAAAAATATTATTACATGAGAATGAAAAAGAAATTAAAGAACAATCAAAAGAAATTCGAGAATTTAGTGAAGAATGGGCGCAATACTTAGCAAATAACATTAAAAAATCAGAGTTCCCAGAAGACAGAAAGGAAGAACTTATCAAATTCCTTGAGAAATATGTGACTCTCAGAGAGTTGCTTGAAAAATTAAAAACTAAAGAAATCACAGAGGAGGACTTTGAAAAAGAAGTAAAAAAATTTGAGCACATATTAATTAAGAAAACTAATATTGCTAGACCATTATTTATGAATTTTGATTGGTTTCGCAGGTATTATAACGATATAATCAGAAAATCTGGGAAAAGAGTAGCTAAGCTTTATATTTCAGAAAAAACTAAAGAGTTTTTATCCTATATTTCTGGAAGAATAAAACAGCTAGAAAATAAAGGAAATATCTATGAGAGTACAGAAAAATTTGAAGAATTCCTAGAGAAATCTTTTCAAATAAGAGAAAAATGGGCACTTTTACTAAATAATCTTATTCATGAGGTTCCCAATAAGGAGATCTCTAAAGAAGATAAAAAGGAGTTAATAACTGTAATAAAAACGTATTGTGAAATTAGAACCATCCTATTTAACAAAATTATTTTGAAAGATGATAAGGAAAAACTCATACAAGGACGTATTGGGAAATTTAATCCGAGATTTTTTAAACTATTTGAAATTTTGAAAAGATTTCTTGGAATTTATGGAAATTATAGTAGAAATTGGATGGAACAAAGTTTAATCTTGGAAGGAAAAAAGACTGTCAAATGTTTGTCTCAAAAATTAGAGATTATCGGGAAAGAGAATGCAATCCATCAAATTTTATATGAAGAAATTTCTTCAATTCAAAATTATAAGGAAATTTTAAAGGAGAATTTATATAAAACTACAGAATTAACCATGAATGAGAAATCTAAAATTATTGAAATTATTCAAAAAGAACAAGATAATGACGAAGATAAATCCAGACTTAAGTTATTATTAAAAAAGCTATCTATTGGGGAACTAGGTTCATTATTAGGAGAAGACTTTAACCAAGTTTTACAAACTAATGTCAAAAATGGATTACATGATCTTATTGAAGCTAAAAAGATTATAAACCAAAAATTGATAAGTCAAGATGAGAAAGTTTCTAATTTAGCATATTACAAAGATTCTGAAGAGAAAAACAGATTTCTTAGCAATAGTGAAAAAATTTATGTTCTACCTACTAAATGGATTAAAGTTAAGACTTCAGTACTAAGTCAGATTAGAGAAATCTTGAGAGATCGAAATATTAGAGTCAAGGAAATTAATAAAATTATTGGTCAAGATTTTTCCAAAATATCTAAAGGTCGTCGCATGAAAGAAGAGAATTTTTTTAAATTGAATAATTTAGTTGGAGAAGATACATTAACAAAAATATTTAACCAAGACTTTATCCCTCATGATGTTTATATTGGACAAGACAAATATATACCAATAAAAAGAACCGAAATATCAGCAGAATTTATATCAATAATGCTCGGAGATGGACATCTCGATAAAGATGGAAGTAGTACAACTATTGCACTCAATATTATTGATGACCCTGATTATGTTAAATATGTTAAACACGAGATTATTGATAAATTATTCAAAAAAAAATCTATTTTTGTTGAATATTTCAATCACAAGCTTTCCCCAAAATCTGTTGTACTTATTTCAAAAAGAAAGTCGATACATTATGCAATTTATGAATTAGGAAAATCAATTCAAAAGAAAGGCCTTATTCCAGGAAATAAAGTTAAAAATGGAGCAGACGTTCCTGATTGGGTTTATTTTGATAAATCTAAAAACAAAAATTTTTTAATTTCTTCTTTGAGAGGTTTGTTTGATACTGATGGAAGTATTTCTGTTACCAAGAAGAGAAATACTCTAAACTTAGCATTTTCGAATAGTTCTTTACCCCTTTGTAAAGATTTCATTCAAATGTGTTTAATTTTAGGTATAAAAACTGGAAATATCATAAAATCAATTAAAGAAAATGGAAATACGGAATATAAAGTTCATATTTCAAGTAAGTCTCAGATTCAGAAATTTTTTTATAAAATAAAACCTCAAAAATTAACTGAAGGAAAAAGACGAATTTTTTTAGGATGTCAATTGATCTATCTGAGTTTAGGTAAAGATATAGTAGAATTAATGGAACAAAAAATTAGTAGATGGAAGAGGAAAAATAATGAAATGATATTCAAGTATACTAAAAAAAATGCAGATCTACTAAAAGTTTGGTGTGAAACTGAATTTTTAAGAAATAATATAAAAAACATATTTGGATATCCTTTCCTAGAAAAGATCTCAGATAAAATGATTGATAAAGCAATTTCAGAAGCTTTAGTATATCGATACACTACTTTTGAGAGTGAGAAAGCAAAATTTTATGTTTATTTATATCAAAAGTTAGGAAATCTTTCTAGAATAAGAGAATATTTAAGGGATATTGGTAATAATGTTATTCCAGATAAGGCGACAATAAAGAAATATATAATACAATATTTGGGAGAACAAAAAGTGATTGGCTCTAGTAATTTTTTTAAGAGAAACAGAATCACAAGTATTACTCTTTACGAGGGTACTAATCAAATTAATTCTTTTCCAAGAAAACTGAGAAATTTTATATGTGGTGTCTTGTATGATAAACTTCTTAATTTTTCTGTTAACGTAAAGAACTCTTTAATAATTAAACAATTAAAGGTATATTTCAGAAATAATAAAATTCTTCTAATGAATTGGCTTTTAGACGAGAAAAAAAAACCCAACTTCTCTCAAGCTTTAACGTCTTATTTTAATGATCTTCTTTTCTTAATTAAAGAGATTTTAAACCAGCTTAGTATTAATCAACACGTTAGTATTCAATCGTTATCAAAAATAAAAGAAATTCCTTTTAAATATAGTGTAATTCGAGAAATTTTGAATTATTTAATTTCAATCATAATTTAAAGCAGAAATTCAAGGGCTTTTTTATTATAATCAAGGTAAGTTTCGACTTCTCGATTCTTTTTATCCTCAGTCCAAGAATATTCTTTTGTCATAAGTTCTGCTACTTTTTTTACAGATTCAAGCACGAAACTCGGAGCTATCCAGAGAGACATCTCAGTTCGACGGCAAAATACATCAATCAGATGTGGTGTTAATTCGTTTCTTAGACAATAAACAATTTCTGCTTTAATGAAATTATTTTCTTCAACAATTTTTTCCTTAAGAATTTCATCTTCTTGTATAATTTCTAAGATCTTTAAAGCACCTTTACCATATTGCTGATAAAGATGGTCAGCAATATCTTCTTCTATTTGAATTTGGGAATCTTCCAATGATTTTAGCCAATCTTGTTTGTTCAAACTAATTAAATAAGGTTGTTTAGAAAAATTCTTTTCTCTTTTAATACCAAGAAATATTTCTTTCGAAGTTATTTCTTTTAACAAGTCCTCAGCCATTTTTCTGAAGACCGTTAACTTTCCACCCGTAATTGTTAACAATCCATCTTTAGAGAAAAATATCACATGGTTTCTGGAAATTTCACTTTCAGATTTACCTTTCTGCCTAACCAACGGTCTAATACCGGCATAAGTTGAGAGGATATTATTATAACTTAATTCAGCGTTTGGAAAAAAATGGTTAACAGATTCTATTAGATAATCAGCATCTTCTTTATTACACACTGGTGTTGTTAAATCCCCTGAATAATCTGTATCTGTAGTTCCGATTATCGTGAAATCTTTATCTCGGGGTAAAACAAAAAAAACTCTATCATCAGAAATAGAGCGAATAATAGTGGCCATTTTATTTTTAACGTGTTTCCTTCGAAACTGTAAGTGAACACCTTTAGTAGGGCGTATAAGTGGCTTAGGAATGTCATCAGGATAATTATCTATCAAGTTATCAGTCCAAATCCCTGTAGCATTTACTACTAAAGTACTTTTTATTTCAAAGCTAACATGACTTTCTAAATCCTCGCATTTTACCCCAATAATTAGACCATTATCCTTAAGATACCCTAAAACTCTACAATAGTTAATAATATCAGCACCTCTAATCACAGCTTCTTTAATTGTTTCAATAGTTAATCTAACATCGTCAATATTATTATCATAATATACTGCGCCACCTTCGTTTCCCTCCTTAATAAACTCTGGTTCAAGTTTAACAATTTCTTCTGGGGAATACCATTGATGATTTTTGTAATTTTTAAACTCAGATTTATCCTCACCTAAAAAATCGTATATCTTACAAGCACCAATTACCTCTCGCTTTTTATATTTGCCACCCTTTATCGCCACAAATAAAAATGGTATGGGCCTTACTAAATGTGGGATGTGGACTCTCATCCAATTTCTCTCTGTTGTAGATTCTCTCACTAAGTCTATATCTCCAAGTCCTAAATATCGTATACCTCCATGCGCGAGCTTTGAACTCCTTGATGATGTCCCTGCAGCAAAATCCTGCATGTCGATGCATGCTACCTTTAATCCCCTTAATGCTGCTTCTCTCGCAATTCCTGCACCGGTAATACCTGCACCTATTATAATGATATCATAATGATTTTTTTGTAATCTTTTAATTATACTTTCGCGATTTTTATAATTCCATTTTTGATTGAATAATTTTTCAACTAATTCTGCCATTACTATCAATTTTTTAAAGTGTTTAAAAGGTAATTAAAGTTACTTTAGTTTTCATTCTCCGGTGTTTTTAATAATCATTTTTATACATCTTTTAATGAAAGTTTAAATCAAAGTTCTTTTACTAATAATAACGCAGATACACTTCAAATAAAACAATGAATAGATGGTAAAATGAAGAAAAAAGGTGTTCTCATTGTTGATGATGCAACTTTCGTAAGAAATAAATTAAAAAAAATCGTAGCTAAATTGGATTTTGTTGAAGTCGTTGGGGAAGCTACCAATGGAGAAGAAGCATTAAAACTTTATATTGATTTAAAACCTGAATTAGTCATTATGGATTTAGTTATGCCAAATCGAGACGGAATTCAAGCTATTGAGGATATTGTAGGGTTTGATAAGAAAGCAAATATCGTTGTTGTTAGTGCAATGGGTCAAGAATCCTCGATTGCTGAAGCTATAGAAAAGGGAGCAAAAGAATATATTAAAAAACCATTTAAAGATGATGAAGTTTTTGCCATAATTGACCGATTGTTAAAATAACACCAATAGATCTTTTTCTTTCCCTAAAAAAAATAATAAAATCACATATTTTAGATTCTAATCTATTTAATAGGTTTCTAATAATTTATGTAGGATAAGAGGCATCGAATAAACATCATAATAATTATGGTCAATACACTCTTTGATTAAACCAATATATCTGTTAGGATTTTTTTGATATTTTTTGTAACATGTAGGAACCATGCTACTTGGGAGTTCATTTTCTCTTCTCATATTTAGTAGATTTTCTTCAATATTTGTTAGAGTATACCTCTCAAACATTCCCCTAAATCTTCGACGGCAAATCTGATAAAGATCAATATGATGAAATTTTGTATTACTAATTTGATAAGGGGTATCTTCTTCAGATATCATGGGATTTTTATCAAAAAAGTACAAAAATCGATCGGCTATAAACGGAATATCAAAACGTTTTCCGTTATATGTTAAAAAACACTTAAAATTAGGGAGAATTACATTCTTTAAATGCTCACAAATTGCAATTTCCTCTTCTAAACTTCGGGCAAAAAAGAGATGGATCTCATATTTTTTATTAATAAAATAACCTATCCCTACAATAATTATAGCATTATCATGTAACCCGAGTGTTTCGATATCAAGAAAGAGAAAATCGTTTAGGTTAAAACAGAAGGAGACATCTAAATCATTAATATATCTGTTCTTCTTAAGAGATTCGTAATCTTTTTTTTCAATTAATTTCAAAATGTTATTAGCAGAATCTCTATATCTCAAATTTAGAAATCTTAAGTCTTTTATTGTTCTAATCCCCCTACCCTTTAACCTGTTTTCTATAAAATCTCCTATATAGTGAACGGTTTTAAGGTTCTTCAATAGTTTTTTTTTAGTATGATAAAGTTTTAAATCACCGGGAATATTATCTTCTTGCCAAGACAATTCCATGAATTCACCCATTCCATTTTTAACAACCTTGTGGTTATCTTGGTAGAGGTCTTCTAATTTCTTACCTCTGTATTGTTCGACCAATGGGGTGATATCAAAGCCTTGAGAGTTGAAAGAAGCCATGATCTAAAATAATGAAGTTAAAATATTTAATAACTTATTCTGTTAAGATTTATAGTAAAACTAAAGGAAAATTTACTAATAGTCAATATTTGGGATAATATCTTCCGGTTCTCCTCAAGTAGGTTTATATTTAAAAAATCTTCTTGATTCACTATCTTCTAAAACATAGTTAGAACCTCCTCCATGAAGCATGCAATATGGATCCAGTAATCCTATTTCATTTGCATATTGGCGAGTAAACCCACGACCTCCCAGAGTTCTGAAACAGTGTATAGCACTTTCAAAACCTAATTCTGTTGAGGAAATTTTCAATCCCATCGCATTAGCGGCCATCAATTTTGAACTCGCCAATTCTGGTTGCTTATCCATTTGTCTTGCATATTGAAGTAAAGCTGATACCATTAAATTCAATTCCCGAATTTTTTTTGAGATGGGGAAACGAATGACTTGATATTGATGCAATCTTTTCTCAAATTGCTTGCGTTGAAGAGCGAAGGCATGAGAATAAAGTAATTTTTTCATAGCATCTCCAAGAGCTTCAGCACTTATAATTAAGCGTTCTTCAGTTAATTGGTGGAAAGCTATATCAAGTCCATGTCCGTGGAGTAACCTTTCTTTTGGGAGTTCTACTTCATCAAAAATTAAACGACTTACAAAAGCATCAGTCATTCCATATGTTCTCACTCTAGAGGCTCGAAAATCTTTCAATTTCTGATGTTCTGTATCAACAATTACAGCTCCTAATTGTCCATTATCTAATCTTCCATATACAACGATATAATCAGCGATCATTCCATTAGTTATAAACAGCTTCTTCCCTTTTACGATAATTTTATTACCTTCTTCTTGTAATCGCAATTCCATCCTAAAAATATCTGAACCGGCATTAAATTCGGTCATTGCTGAAGCACCAATTTGACCATCTTTAGCAACGGGAAGTAAAAATCTCTCCTTTTGAGTGTCATTAGCGGCATAATTAACAGGGTTGCAGTAAAGCGTACCGCCAGCAAGTCTACCCATCTCTACACTGTAATTTCCTGCAATATATCGCTCACTATACTTACTCCATCGCCCTCCACAAATTGAATAGGCAATAAGTACATTTCGTGTGATCCTTCCAATCTCGTAATCATCGGAACTAAAAATAGTAGAATAATATCCTTTTTCAGATAGTTTTTTCATTATTCCAATAATTATTTCTCTTTTTTTGTCTTGGGTTGGTTCTTCTACGAGATAATTTAATTCTTCTAATTTCCTTAATTCAGGATCTAAATCTCTTTCCATAAAATCATATAAATCAATAAGATAATCTTTTTCTTGAGTTTTAAGAATAGGATTAGATAGTAAATCTAATTCTGAAACATTTTGAGAAATTTTAATTGGAGAGAATTCAGATATTCTTGTATCCATAATTATCATACTATTTTCTTAAAATATTAAAATTATCTTCGACAATCATAGTAGGAATCACTTCCCATTATTTTCATGCAAAAATTTCTAAAAATCTTTTAATCATTGTGAGATTAAAATAACTTATCTATTAGAAGTTTAAAATCTTCTAATAAAACAAGAATTTGAAAATAAGATTGATTAAATAATGATAAAATTTAGCGATAAACAACTAAAAATTCCCAAATTAATGAGACCGGTATATTTGGCTACAGTAGGTATGTCTAAATTTGATCGAGCGTTCCCTGAAACTCGTACTGAAGAGCTTTGTATTCAAGCGTTTACAGCTGCTGCAGATTTTGTCAATATGACACCCTCTGAATTAAAACAATACATTCATACATGTTATTACGGTCATTTCGCGGATCATTTTGGCGATCAGCTCTTAGGAGAATCAATAATCCATGATAGACTTGGATTGGATCCCCTTGGAAATATTGGAGTAAAAACAGGTGGAGCTACTGGAGGATCCACGATGTGGGAAGCTGTAAAAGCAGTTGCATCAGGTTATAGTGATTGTACTCTTGCATTAGGCTGGGAGAGAATGGACGAGGTGCCCACGGATGAGGGAAATCATCTCATTTCTGCTGCTGCAGATAAAGATTGGGAAACGCCTCTAGGGCATATCTATACAGGATATTATGCTGTTATGGCTCAAAGATATTGGAAAGTTTTCGGTAAAGAAGAGGAATCCTTTAGGAGAACAATGGCAGAAATAGCTGTTAAGAATCGGGGATATGCAAGAATGAATCCTCATGCTCAAGGACCAATGAAAATAACAGTAGATGACGTCATTAATTCACCTATTGTTGCATTTCCGCTCCGTGCTTTAGATTGCTGTTTAATGAGTGTTGGTTCAGCGTGTGGAATAGTTTGTGATGAAAAAACAGCGTATCAAATTACTGATAATCCTCTAAGGATTTACATAGCTGCTGGAAGTCATACATTAAGAGTCGCAGATCGCCGAAATATGAAAATTCCTCTTTTACCGAATGAAACGGTTGGTCAGTATGATGATTTAGGAAAAAGATTTCCCGGTGGTGACCGTTATCCTGGATTTTCTAGCTTCTTAGCAGCACGGATGGCCGCTTATTATGCCTATAATATGTCTGGTGTCGTTGATCCTAGTGAAGATCTTGACGTAGTTGAACTTCATGATGCATTTACTATAAGTGATATTCAAACCTATGAAGATATAGGGATTAGGCCTTATGGAGAAGGAAGAGATTACATAGAAAGCGGAGATGGATTTATAACTAACCCAAATACTAAGAAACCAGGGAAATTACCTAGCAACCCAAGTGGAGGGTTAATTGGATGTATGCATGCTGTAGGAGCAACGGGCCTTATGCAAATCGCTGAGATTGGATACCATATTTGGAATCGATGGGATGAAATTCATGAACCCAACGAGAAATGGGAAGCTTTTAATCGAGAAAAACCCAAGGATTGGACAAGTTTGCAAGTAAAGGGAGCAAAACGTGGTCTAGCTATAAGCCATGCAGGTGTTGGTTCTCATGTTACTTGTGCTATTTTAATGGATCCAGATAAACTTATAAAGGAGGATTAGAAAAATGCCAAAAAAAGAAGAAGAAAAAGGATTTGTTGATGTTATCAATGGTAGATACAAACCAAGAGGAGTCTTTCATATCCCAGAAGTAAATCAGCCAATATTTAATAAGGATACAGGTAAATTAGCAGGTATTACAAATCCAAGAGATATGACATACATGCACTCATATGGGGGAGAGGCGCCATTTTTTGAGAATCTTAGTAAAGGTAAACTTATGGCTACGAGATGTGATAATGATAAATGTGAGTCGAAAGGTTCAGTTTTTATGCCCTTTCGAATATACTGCCCAGATTGCTTAAGAAAAGCAACAATAATAGACATGACAGATGTTGCCAAGAAAACGGCAATTATTCATTCTTTTATAATTACTCATCGATCTGGAGCTTTTAACTCACTCAAATTGCCTATAAAGTTTATTAATATCGAATTTGACACAGTAGTTACAATTTTAATGAGTTATCTTTCAGTAGGTGAACCAGAATTCGGAAAACGTGTAATACCAATTTTTAGAACAAAAAATCCTACTTACACTATTACAGATTTATCCTTTGTTCTTGAAGGTACATCAGAATCTGAACTCCCTGAAGATTTTACTTTTTAGTTTTTTAATTCAATTTTTTTTTCATTACTTTTTATTTTTTTCCATGGTTTCATATAAAAAAATGAAGAAATAAAATGAAAAAGTTATGAATCAGGTTTTAAATATTATTGAAGTAAATTAAAAATTTTGCGAGTCTCATCTGGCGTCGCTACTTCTCTTCCCGCAAGTTTTGCCACTTTTGCTGCCCATTCTACTTGCTCCCATGATCCTTTTGCTAATCGTCCACTGGGAACGCGAATATTGTCTTCTAATCCTACGCGAATATGTCCTCCCATAGCGGCAGCACATAAACCTGCTCTAAATTGATCCTTTGCCACTCCACATACACTCCATGAAGATCCAGAAGGCATCAAATTGAGAAATCCTGCTAAACTTTGATAAGAAAACGGGACGCCACCTAAAGTTCCAAAGACAAATTGGAAATGAAGGGGTTTTTCAAATAAATTTTCTTGTTTATTAAGAAATAGAATATTATACAGACCTCCAAAGTCATATACTTCTAATTCAGGTTTTGTCTTAGCTTCTTTCATTGCTTCAGCAAGAGTCTGGATCATAAGAAAAGTGTTTCTAAATACCGCATCCGCATTTGCCACAACTACCCCAGTTTTAAAATTACCGATACCAAAATTCATCGAATTTGTGTTTAGTGAAGCAATTAACGGTTTAAATGTCTGAGTAGGAGCAACACGTTGCTCAAGTGTAATTCCTACTGAACTCGTTATATTTATTATTATCTCTGGAGCTTTTTCATTAATGCTATCTATAACTGCTTTTATTTGATTTAAATCTGGAGTAGGCCATCCTGATTTTTTATCCCTTGCGTGGATATGAACTGTTGATGCCCCAGCATCAAAACACTTTTTTGCTTCAATTCCAAACTCTTCTGGAGTATAGGGAACTGCCGGATTCTGTTCTTTTGTCGTCGCAGATCCAACTAGAGCTACACTTATTACTAATTTATTTAATATATCTTCTGTCATAATTAACTCATTTAAACATATACTTTAGCTTTGAATTGAATATTGTAATAGTATTCATAAATAAAATTTCTTACTAATATTTTACTTGAAATTATTAAAATTTTTGATTCCTGCAAACATATTCGTTTTTACAAATTAATGTTTTAAACAATTAAACCATTTCTATATAATTTTAGAATGGTTCACATTCAGTAATTGTAAATCGGGAAGAATTCATATAAAATATCTTCAGATAAGTTAAGCAATAGTTCTGGTTTAACTTGATTAATAGCAATCTTTTGAGTTTTCTTTATATTAATTTCTTCATCTTCTAATCCCTTCTTATACCAGTGTTTCAAGAAACCTATTCTTGAGACTTTTTTCTTATCCAGTAAAGCGTACAAAAAATTTGTCCATCTACTTAACCTTTCTTTTCTCTCAGCGGGAGTAAACTTCTCATTAGATTTTTTCTGATTCTTTTTTAATTTCTCGTTTATCCATTGATTGATGCTTTCTTCCGACCAGTTCTTCTTCTTCAATGCTTTAACTTTTTTTGATTTAGATATTGTCTGAAAATCCTGAAGACTATTTAGAGATCCTAGCATGGTGTCACAATCACAGTATTCCTTGGTTGCTCGAAAATACAATTCACCAGGTCTTAATTGTGATTTAACAATGTGATTATCAATTTCAGAAAATTTCATCTGGTAAAGATCAAGAATTTCTTTTATTTCGTCTACTTGAGTTCCTTTAGGTAATGTTGCTGTGATATAAAAACACAAATTTAAAACCCTAATTATTAATTAGTAATTAATTATCTGATTTCTTATATTAATATTTTTGAATAATATTTCTAATAGTTTCTATACTGTATTGAATATCATCCTCTTTAATCCCATAATGAGTTACAAAACGTATTTTCTTTTTGCTAATATTAAATGCTAGAATACCTTCCCGACCTAATTCCATAATAATTTTAGAGAGGTTAGTTTTATTTAGAAACTCAATAATTACAATGTTTGTATCGGGCTCATGTACTTTTATTAGTGAATCCCGGTTTTTTAAGCCATCTGCAAGGATTTTAGCATTTTTGTGATCTTCTTCTAATCTTTTAATCCATTTTGGTTCGAGAGCTATTAATCCAAAAGAAGCAATTATTCCTGCCTGACGCATTCCACCTCCAAGCATTTTACGAAACTTACGAGCTTTAGATATAAATTCTTTTGAACCAGCAACTATGGATCCAACAGGACAGGATAAACCTTTAGATAAACAAAACATAACACTATCGACATGTTTAGTAAATTGAGTAACTGGTTGATTTAGAGCAACAGAAGCATTAAAAATTCTTGCTCCGTCCAAATGAAATTGTAACTCATTTTTTTTTGCGAATAAATTAACTTTCTCTAATTCTGTTGGCTTAATTATTGATCCGCCATGAAAATTATGAGTGTTTTCTACACTAAGCAGAGTAGTTGGAGGTTCATGAATATCTTCTTTATCCCTTATCATGTCCTGAAGATCTTCTAAGGAAGGAATACCTTTGTCTGAAGAATAAGTTCTTATCATTAATCCCGCAATCCGCGCAGCGCTTCCTACCTCATGACCATAAATATGGCTTAATTCTTCTACCATAATTTCATCACCAGGTTTAGTCTGAGAAAGTAAGGATACCAGATTGGCTTGAGTACCCGATGTGACAAACAACGCTGCCTTTTTTCCAACAATTTTAGCTGCTTTTTCTTCTAATTCATTTACAGTAGGATCTTCACCCACAACATCATCTCCTAATTTTGTATTATCTAATGAACGTAGCATTTCCCACATTTCAGGAGATGGTTTTGTAAATGTATCAGATCGTAAATCAACAATTCTCATTATTAGGTTCTATTTTTTTAAAATTATGATTATGAATCATATACTCAATAAATACTTTGAAAAAGAATCCAAAAAATTTAGTATAGAAGAATATTGGGTTATAAACCCGGAATCCCAGTTCGTTTATGAAGGAGATCTAAGCCTTTAGATACTATTGCAATCGTAACCAAGAAGATAATAGCCACAATAATATAAGTTGATAGTGATATAAATGTATTTGAAACAATAGTTTTTGCTTGACCAAAAAGTTCTGTGGTTCCAATTAAAGAAACAACTACGGTGTATTTCGGAAGATAAGCGGCTTCATTAGACCAAGCAGGAATGACGCGTCGTAGAGCCTGTGGTAGTATGACATGGCGAATGGCAGTTACACGTGACATACCCAGTGATTGGGCGGCTAATAATTGTTCAGTTCCAACCGACATCATAGCACCACGGAAATATTCAGCCTGATAAGCCGCACTATTAAGACTTAATGCCATTATCCCAAAAAGAATACGATGATTCAAGAATACAAAGGTAATCTCTTTACCAAAGATCGTAAACTCTGTCAATATATTCCAGTTCTCAATAGGGATATTTAAACCATAAAATATGAAAAATAATTGTGCAATTAATGGTGTACCACGTATAAATTCGATATATATTGTTGCCCCTTGAGAAAAAATACTGCCACCATATTGGCGGAGGAGAGCAAGGAATAAACCTAAAAAAAATCCAAACATAAGTGACCAACCATATAACCACATCGTTGTAAGAAAACCTGCAACGATACGGTCCCAGAATCCTATTACTATACAGTAATCAGAATTGATGAAAATTGGTAATGAACAAATTAGGTTGCTTATAATTATTGCCAATATGATACTAATAATACCTATACTAGCTCCTAGCAATACTTTTCTACTTTTAAACTTTTTTCCTTCAAGGGATTTTTCTTCTACCTTCATCAATAGTTTTCCTTGTCTGGTGGTTTTAATAGTTCTTCATGTGTTCCATATAGAACTTCAAGTTGTTTGAGGAATTTTTTCACAATCTCAGATTTTGGAGAAACGAAGAAATGCTGAGGAGATCCGCGTTCAATGATCGTTCCTTCACCAAGAAATATCATTTCTGAAGCCACGGCTTTTGCAAATCCTAATTCATGAGTTACCACTATCATTGTAGTGCCTGTTTTGGCTAGATCTAACATTACTTGAAGCACTTCCCCAATTAGTTCAGGATCCAATGCTGAGGTAGGTTCGTCAAATAATATTACATCTGGTTCCATAGCTAAAGCACGAGCAATCCCTACTCTTTGTTGCTGACCACCAGATAGTTGAGCGGGATAATGATCTACCCATTGTGCCATCCTAACACGATTTAGTGCTTCAAATGCCTTTGCTTGAGCTTCATCCTTATTCATACCTTTAACTCGACGAAGTCCAATACTTACATTATCGATGGCTCTGAGGTGGGCAAAAAGGTTAAAATGTTGGAAAACCATGCCTAATCTCGTTCGTACTTTATTGAGATTAACTCCCTGCTCTGTTATTTTCTGACCTCTAAGAAAAATATCCCCTTTCTCTGGAGGACTTAGCATATTAATACAACGGAGAAGCGTACTCTTACCAGAACCACTTGGTCCAAAAATAACTTTTACTTCTCTTTCAGCTAATTCAAATGAGACACCTTTAAGTACCTCTAAATCTTCATATGATTTCCATAAATCAACTACTCGTATAACTGGTTCGCTCATAATCAACTACCTCCCATTCCTAATTCTTTCAATTTCCTAGTTTGCCGTTCACCAAATATTTTTGTTACCGGAAATGTTAATAAGAAATATAGAATCGCAAGAATGCCTATAGATAAAGCCCAAGTACCCCGGAAAGCATAGGAATAATCATAAGCTGCCTTTGTCAACTCGACAATCCCAATTACGTATGCAAAAGATGAATCTTTAATGACTACTGAATATTCATTCGACCAACTAGGCACTGCTAGACGTATAGCTTGGGGGAATGTAATATGTCGGAAAGCTTGACTCCCACTCATTCCTAATGCACGAGCAGCATCTATCTGTCCTGGGTTAACAGATAAGATTGCTCCCCGGAAAATCTGAGATTGATAAGCACCACTTCGAAGCCCAAGTGCTAAAACTATACTAGCAAGTGGTATCTGAACTGGATCTATGAACCAAAACAAGTCTGACAAACCAAATGCAAAAATATAGATTAAAACTAATATCGGGATACCTCGGAATATTTTTTCATAACCATTTGAAAGCCAACCTAACTCAATACCACCATATACACGCATGAGTGCCAGTGATATACCTAGCATAAATCCAATTAATAATCCTAAAGCTGTAAGAAGCAACGTAAAGGGTAATCCAACACTGAGAATAAAATATGCTATTTCGTAATTTTTATCTATAATAAAGCCTATTATAATTGATATTAATAACCCTAAAACGAGTGAAGTAATAAAGAGGGCAAGCTGAATAACAACAACAAATAATAAAGATTCTCTGAATTCTCTTTTATATAATACTATCACAACTATAGTACCAATTAAGATATTTATTCCTGTATTAATAAGAGCAACAAGTGTATCTTCGATAAACAGGAAGTCAAATATTATAATAACTGGGATATTAATAATTAGCCATATTAAATTAACTATAAATGCAGTTTTAAAAGAAGTATCCCACACATTAGTATAGTGTGTTTTTTTCTCCTTAATGTACCATCTCAAAATATATGTACCGATTAAAAACATCAGTAACTGATTTACAATTCCCGTAATTATGTCTAAGTTTGTCTGAAAAAACATAGCTATCATTTTATTTTAAGTAGCAATTCTATATATCTTTAGTAAATTAGGGATTTATGTATTTTAAGAATTGAAAAAAAAAAATATTAATTATTTATAAAATAAATTTGTGGTTTATCATTTATGCCGTGATATTACCAAACCAAAGATTTATCACATCGAAGATCGATTCAGTTAGATAGCTCTCATAAATGACTGTATTCATTATATTTAGCAATTCTGGTTCACCATGCTGAGTCCATAGCACAAAAGGATCAATCCCCGTACTAAATAAGATTTCGATATCGTATACACCTTCCCAAGCAGTAAACACTGGGCCATCTATGTAAGCAAGGTCAATAGCGCCACCATCTAACGCCACCATAAGATCATTTGCATTATCATATATATAGAGTTCTGATCCTACACTCATGTTTAAACCACCTGGACCTAACTCATCATACATTACTGTACCTGTTTGAACACCAACTACATGGGCTGTAACATCATCAATGTCAGTAATAGTGATTCCTGAGTTATTTTGGGCGACAATAACTTGAGTTACGTTGATATAAGTTATTGAGGGAGCAAGTTGTGCTGCTCTTTCTTGAGTGTAAGTCATTCCCGCTGCAAGCATGTCGACTGTACCTGCTTTACAAGAAGCAACTAGAGAATCAAAGGTTAAATCTACCATTTTAAGGGTAACACCTATTTCATCAGCTATCAACTCTGACAAGTCAATATCGAACCCAACAATTTCATTACCGGGAAAGGTCTTATTTTCGAATGGTGGATAATCTGCACTAGTTCCGACAACAAGTTCCCCCCGTGCGATAATTTGATCGAGTAAGGATGTCCGCGCTGATGGGGCTATTGGAGAGGGAATAAACCATCCACCAAGTAAACCCACCGCAAGAGCGGCTACTATCCCTACTACAGCAATTTCTCTTTTCAATTTATTTTCATCTCATGAATTTTAATTTTTTATAATTGCTTTACTATTTTTTTTGGAAAAATTCACTGAGATATATTTCAATAGTTCATATTTAAAGATTTCTGTCAAAGGGTATATAATAAGAATTATCTTTAAACTAAAACTCAAATTTTGTTAATTTGAGATGTACCTTACTATTTATTTATCTCCAAAATTAAATCATGGATGCGATTAAGTGCGGCTGTAAGATAATCTTGTGGTAAACCAAAACTTATCCGAATAAATTTATCCATGCCGAAATGGTCACCCGGTACAATAAAGACGCTTTTTTCCTTTCGTAAACGCTCTGCAAATTCAGTGGAATTAATATTTAAATGATATCGAACAAAAGCGATTGCAGCCGCTTGAGGTGGTACAACATTAAATGTTTTTTCGTGGCTATCCATCCATTCTTCTAAGATAGGATAACCCTTTCTGATGAAATCACGAGTACGTTGAATAATTCGAGGTCGTACTTTTGGGGAAAGAGCAATGGCAGCAAGTTTATTAGATATCATGGTGGCACTAATAGTTGTGTATTCATGTCGCGCCCAAATATCCCCTATAGTATTGATAGGAGCTACAGCCCAGCCAATTCGGAGTCCTGGTAACCCATATGCTTTGCTCATGCTACCTACAGCAATAACTTTTTCATAACGCCCAAAGAATGAGGGTGTTTGCTTATCAGTTAAACGTTCGGCACCACTATACACCTCATCGGCCAAAATCCAAGCCCCGACACTTTCAGCTATGTCAATGATTGCATCCATTTCTTTCTTAGTTAGAATATAGCCTGTTGGATTATTTGGATTACAAACTGCGATAACCTTAGTTTTTTTAGAAACGACATTATTTAACTCATCTAAATCTGGAGCCCAATTGTTTTTTTCAAGCAGATGGAACGGTTTTATTCTAAAATTATGGTTCTTAGCAATACCCCAAATTTGCATGTAGTTAGGTAGCATAATGACAAGTTCGTCTCCTTTATTAAGAAGAGTTAGAGTTGCGTTATAATTTGCTTCAACTGCCCCGTTAGTAACAAGAATATTCTTTTCTGTAGCATTTTCATATAACGTAGCTATATTTTTCCTTAATTCTGGAATCCCATTAACATGCGGATAATTTAGATCTATAGAAAGAAGTTGGTTGATATGAGTGGAATCATCAGATAACAATTCTTTGAGCAAAATTGGATGAACTCCACTTTCAGATAGGTTGAAATCGACATCTTGCTCATATTTAGACATCCAACGTTCCATAAGAAAAGGTTGAAATTTAGGCATTTTTTAATCATTTTTTATTTTGACTTAATATATGAACTATGTTTTAAATGGTTCATTCTTGAATATTTTTTTCAAGCTTATAAGCAAATGGAAAATCAATGTTAGAGCAACTTTACTTCAAAATTTGTAAATTATATATACCAAAATTGACATTTATATCAAAGAAATATTTGGAATAACTTCGAAGATTGTAAAGGAGCTAGATGTAAATATTATAATACTGAATATCCTCTTAAAAAGAAGAGTTAGATTTTCCTCAATAATCGATCTAATAATGAATTTTCTATATTGCCTCCACTTATCACTGCTACTACATTTTTATTTATCAACTTCTTTTTTGCCTCAAGAATATAAGCAACAACCGTAGCTCCTGCTCCTTCAACAATTTGACCTTCTATTTTCCACAGGAGATTGATTGCTTTCTTAATGCTTTCCTCGTCTACCAAAA
>Ga0114923_10001092_pt1 | contig 19128 bp, 20 predicted proteins | sample SumtaG_FD_89578 | JGI IMG/M metagenome (GOLD analysis project Ga0114923, IMG submission 89578) | Deep subsurface microbial communities from Indian Ocean to uncover new lineages of life (NeLLi) - Sumatra_00157 metaG | ecosystem: Environmental > Aquatic > Marine > Oceanic > Sediment | place: near...
CGGGAGTCTGCCGGGAGTCCGCCGCGTTTCCGCCTGATTCCGCCCGATTCCGGAACCGTCCGCTCAGCCGTTCTCCTCGGCCGCGGGCTTTTCGGACGCGACTCCGTCGGGCCGCCCGACGATCACCACGGTCAGATCCTCGGCGCGGAACAGTTCGCGCGCGACCCGTTGGGCGTCTTCCACCGTCACCGCATCGATCAGGTCGTTGCGGATATTCACGTAGTCGATGCCGAGGTCGTCCAACTGGATGCCGAGCAGCGTGCCGGCGATGCCGGAGGTGCTGGAAAAGCGCAGAGGATAGGACCCGGTCATGTAGGTCTTGGCGTCGTCGACCTCCTCGGCCGTCGGGCCCTCCGCGCCCATGCGCGCCCATTCTTCGCGAATCACCTCGAGGGATTCGCCGGCCCGCGCGTTCGCCGTCGCCACGCCGCCCCTGACGAGCGCCGCATGCTCCAGGGAGCTGAGGTAGGAGTAAACGGAGTAGGCCAGCCCCCGCTTCTCCCGCACCTCGGCATAAAGGCGCGAGCTGAAGCCGCCGCCGCCGAGAATACGGTTCGCCACGTGGGCCGCGTAGAAATCCGGATCATCGCGCATGAGGCCCTTGTGGGCGAAGGTCATCACGCTCTGCGGCAGGTCGCGTTCGATGACCAGCACCTCGCCCTTCGCCTGGGGCTCCACCTCGGGCAGATCGTAAGGCGCGGCCTCGGCCGGCAGGCCGAGAAACGCATGATCCAAGAGGGGCCGCAGTTCTTCGGCGGTGATATCGCCCACGACGGACACGATCAACGCATCGCGGGCGAACCGCTCGGAGACGAAGCGTCTCATGTCGTCGACGCCGATGGCCTGGATGCTTTCGGGGGTGCCGTGGACCGGTCGGCTATAGGGATGGCCGGGGAACATCATCTCGCGCAGCGCCCGCCGCGCGATGACGTTGGGGTTCTCGGAGTCCTGCGCGAGCTGGACCTGAATCTGGCTGCGAATGCGCCCCACCGGCTCTTCATCGAAACGCGGCTCGCCCAAGGCCAGACGCAGGAGGTCGAAAGCCGTCTGCCGGTTCTCCGTCAGGGTGCGCAGGCTGCCCCGAAAGGTCTCCAGCCCGGCATCGAAACTGAGCCTGATGGAGAGGTTCTGCAGCCGCGCCTGAAAGGCCTGGGAATCGAGCTCGCCGGCGCCCTCGTCGATGAGGCCGGAGACCAGGTAGGCCAAGCCCTCCTGGCCTTCGGGGTCGAGCACCGCACCGCCGACCAAGGCCATGTCCAGCGACAGAATCGGATTGCTGTGGTCCTCGACCAGCCACGCCGTGATGCCGCCGGGGCTGGTCACCTGCTGCACTTCGACGGCCCGCGCTGGCAGGCCCGTCGCGAGCGTCAAGAGGGCGGCGAGAAAAAAGCTGGGAATTCGCATGGCGGCCCCTCGCGTCACGATGTCGGTTTGGGCAGTAGGACGCCGGTCGCCGAGCGCCGGTCGTCGAACACGGCCTTGGCCGCGTCGTTCACTTGCTCGACGGTCACCGCCTCTATCCGCTCGGGCCAGCTCTCGACATGCGCCACCGTCTGGCCGGTGGTCAGCGCCCGGCCGAAAATTCGCGGGCCGCTGCCAAGGGAATCCCGGGCATAGACCGCAGCGGCAACCATGCGCCGCTTGGCGGCCTCCACCTCTTCCTCGCTGACGCCCTCTTCGAGCAGGCGCGCCAATTCCGCGCGCAGGGCGGCCTCGACCTGGTCGAGCGGCACATCGGGCCGCGGCGAGCCGAACAGCGTGAAGCTGGAGAGGTCCAGACTGCTGGCGCTATAGGCGCTGCCGGCGCTGGCCGCGACGGCCTGCTCCACCACGAGCGCGCGATAAAGGCGGCTGGTGCTTCCGCTGCCGAAGATTTCGTCCAGCACTTGCAAGGCTTCGGCGTACTCGCTGGCGCCCGCCTGATAGCTCGGCGCCAGGTAGCTGATGGTCACCGACGGCTGGCGCACGCGCGCGTGCTCCAAGATGACCCGACGGGCCGCATTCTGCCGCGGCTCCGGCGGCCGCTGGCGCACCGGCAGCTCGCGCGCGGGAATGACGCCGTAATGGGTCTCCGCCAGGGCGCGCACCTCATCTGCGTCCACATCTCCGGCTACGATCAGGACCGCGTTGTTGGGCGCGTACCAACGCCGGTAGAAGGCGATCGCATCCTCGCTGGTGAGCGAACGGATCTCCTCCTCCCAGCCGATCACCGGCAAGCCATAGGGATGATTGAGGAAGAGCACGGCGCGCAACGCCTCGCCGAGTTGTGAGCTCGGCTCGCGATCGATACGGCTACTGCGCTCCTCCAGCACCACGTCGCGTTCCGGCAGGACCACCTCGTCGGTCAGCTTGAGGTTCGTCATGCGGTCGGCCTCGTGTTTCATGACGATTCCCAGGCGGTCCTTGGCGACGGTCTGGAAGTAGCCGGTATAGTCATAACTGGTGAACGCGTTTTCCTGGCCGCCGTTGCGGGCGATGATGTCCGAGAACTCGCCGGGACCGAGCGTCTCGGTTCCCTTGAACATGAGGTGTTCCAGGAAATGGGCGATGCCCGATTTGCCCAAGGGCTCGTCGGCGGCGCCGACCTTATACCAGAGCATATGCGTCACGATGGGCGCGCGCCGGTTGGTAACGACCACGACCTCGAGGCCGTTGTCGAGCGTGAAGGTTTCCGGGTCGAAGACCCTGGCTTGGGCGCCCTGGGGCGCGGCGGCAAACCCTAGCAACGAAACAAGCAAGCAAAGGAAAAAGATAAGCGGCGGGCGGGATATGGGTGTCGGCATCGGCTCTTCATCGGCTGTTGGTCGGCTGTTGGTCGGCTCGGCTCGCGCGGACCCGCGGCCACCGAAATCTGACATCCGGCAAGGCGCGCCTCGGGCACAGGCCTCTACCAGCCTCTAATATGGCCTCGGCCCAGCGGGCTGCAACCGAAACTAGCTCGGATTTATTACCAAGGAGTGGCCGGCAGGGGCGGGCGGCAGGTGGCGCAGGATCAGAAGATGCCTTCCAGGAGGGCCTTCTTCTTGCGCTCGATCGTGGGAGTCTCGCCTGCCGTGACCGGCTTGCCCAGGGCGGCATTTTCCTGCAGTCGCTTGGCTTCCGCCTCGGCGTCTATGATCTGCCCGGGCGGCACTTCATCGTCGCGCCAGAACACAAGAACGTCGTAGAGGTAGCCGTCTTCCTCGCGAAACGTCTGGCTCTCCCGCTCGACGACCTGGCGGATGTCCGATTGAGACTGATCCGCCTTGGCCTCGGCCAGCAGGGCCCGCTCGCCCAGAGTCCGGCCGTCGGCCGGCGTGGCCTCCGCGAGCGTCCGCTCAGCGCTGTCCGACGCCCGGAAGATGACTTGCTTGGCCTGCTGGGTTGCGGTGCCTTCCTGCGGCCGCGGTTGGCCAGGGGCCGGTGGCCGCAAACTGAAGTCCGGCGGGACCGCCAGGGGCGCCCGAGTCGTCACCTTGAACTCGTCGGGCGGCGTGGAGGTTAGGCTAAACTGCTCCTGAACACCGCTACATCCGGCCAGCAACAGCACACCCGACACGGCCAAGGCCGTCTTCCAGTCATCGCGCTGCATCATTCTATTCTCCTGCGAACCCTTCTATTTACCCTCCGGGGCGTCGAAGAACAAGCCATGGACAAGCAACAGTATTACGCCAACGGTGATCGCGCTGTCCGCCAGATTGAAGGCCGGCCAGTGCCAGCCGACCGCATGCACGTCGATAAAGTCGATCACGCAGCCTATACGCAGGCGGTCCACCACGTTGCCGAGGGCCCCGCCGACCACCAGGCCGCAGCCCGCCAACAGAAGGCGGCTGTCCTTGTTGCGCACCCAAATCAGCAGGCCCACCACGACGGCCAGAGCGAAGCCGCTCAGGAGCCAGGCCTTCAGGGGCGAGTCCCCGGGCAGCAGGCCGAAGCTGATGCCCGTGTTGCACACCAGCACGAAATTGAAGAAGCCGGTCACCTCGACCCCCTGGGCCGGCAGGCTCTGAACGACCTGCCATTTGCTCAGTTGATCCAAGGCGACAACGACGAGGCCGATTGCGACAACCCACCAGAGGATGTGCCGCACCCGCTGCCCGGCCACGCTACTTGGCCGCGTTGTCGAGAGACTGTATGGCATCCGCGCAGCGTACGCATACACTTGGTGCGGCCGGCGACGTGCCGACCTCGGGCAGTACGCGCCAGCAGCGCTGGCACTTTTCCCCGTCCGCAAGGCCAGCGACTACGCCGACGGCGGGCACCTCGTCCAGGACGAAGGCCTCGTCGGGCGCCGCCCCGGCGACCGCCTTGGCATCCGAGGTAATGGCGATCTCGGCCAGGTGGAGCCCGTCAACAGCCGCCATCAGGCCCGGATCCCTTACATAGACCAGGGGGCTCGCCTGCAGGCTCGAGCCGATCCGTTTTTCCGCCCGCTCCAGCTCCAGGGCGCCGGTCACCGCGCGGCGCACCTCGCGAATCTTGCCCCACCTGTCGGCCAACGCCGGGTCGCGCCAGGCGGCTGGAATGTCGGGGAACGTACGCAAGTGTACGCTGGCCGCGCGCGGCGCCCCGCCATCGGCCGCCCGATCGACGGCGGCCCCGCCCTCGCCAGCCCCGTCCCCGGAAGCCCCGTCCTCGGCAGCCGGGCCGCCGCGCGCCCACCAAGCCTCCTCGGCGGTGAAGCAGAGGATCGGCGCGAGCCAAGCGGTCAGGCAATCGAAAACCAGATCGAGCACCGTGCGGCAGGCGCGCCGCCGGGCCGAGTCCGGCCGGTCGCAGTAGAGAACATCCTTGCGGACATCGAAATAGAAGGCTGAGAGATCGCCGGCGCAGAATTTGTGGAGCTGCTGGTAGATGCTGTGAAAGTCGAACTCGTCACAGTCGCGCCGCACCGCTTCGTCGAGCTCGCTCAAACGGTGAAGCACCCAGCGCTCCAGCTCAGGCATATCCGCGGGCGCCACCCGTTCCGCTTCGCTGAAGCCGTCCAGGTTGCCGAGTAGGAAGCGCAATGTGTTGCGCAGGCGCCGATAGGCATCGACCTGATAGCGCAGGATCTCCGGCCCGATGCGCACGTCCTCCTCGTAATTGGAGGCGACCACCCAGAGCCGTAGGATGTCGGCGCCGTTTTGGGCGATGATGTCGAGGGGCGAGATGACGTTGCCGAGCGACTTGGACATCTTGCGGCCGTGCTCGTCGAGCACGAATCCGTGGGTCAGCACCGCTTCGTAGGGCGCCCGGCCCCGGGTTCCGGCGGATTCCAGTAACGAGGTGTGGAACCAGCCGCGATGCTGGTCGGACCCCTCGAGATAAAGCGAGGCCGGCCATTCCAGCTCGGGCCGCGCCTCCAGCACGAAACTGTGAGTCGAGCCGGAATCGAACCACACCTCGACCACGTCGCTCACCTGCTCGTAGTCCGCCGGGTCGTGCTCGGGCCCGAGGAACCGGCTGGGATCGCTGGTCAGCCAGGCGTCCCCGCCTTCCGTCTCGAAGGCCTCGGCCACCCGCTCGATGACCGCCGGGTCGCGCAGCAGCTCGCCGGTCTTCTTTTCGACGAAAAGCGGCAGCGGCACGCCCCAAAGCCGCTGGCGCGAGATGCACCAGTCGGGCCGCTGCTCGATCATCGCATAGAGGCGATTGCGCCCCGCGGCCGGCACGAAGCGGGTATCGCGGATCGCCGCCAGCGCCTTGTCGCGTAAATCGTTGGCCGCCATGGAGATGAACCACTGGGGCGTGTTGCGGAAGATGAGCGGCGCCTTCGAGCGCCAGGAATGGGGATAGCTGTGGCGCAGCTTGGCCTGGGCGAGGAGCGCGCCGGCCTCGCGCAAGCGCTCGACCACCGCCGGATTGGCATCGCCCGGCTTGCCGTCGTCGTCATAGACCCGGGTGCCCGCGAAGAGCGGCACGTGGGCCATGAAAGTGCCCGCCCCGTCGACGGTCTGGGGCACCTCGAGTCCGCGCGCCTGGCCGAGCACGAAGTCATCGGAGCCGTGGCCGGGCGCGATGTGCACGAAACCGGTGCCTTGGTCCAAGGTGACGAAATCGGCCGCCAGCACGGGCACGTCGAAATCGTAGCCCTGGCCGCGCAGCGGGTGGGCGCAGACCGTGGCGAGCAGCTCTTGGCCCGAAAAGCTCGCAATTCGGCGGCTCGCCTCGATCGCCAGGTCCTGTTCGACCTGTGCCAGCAGGGACTCGGCCACCAGCAGGACTTGTCCGGGCTCCGCCGCGCCCTTTTCGCCGACTGCCGAGACCTCCACGGCGACATAGCTGGCCTCGGGGTCGAGGGCGACGGCCCGGTTGCCGGGAATGGTCCAGGGGGTCGTGGTCCAGATCAGCACGGCGGCGCCGGCGGGCAGCTCGGCCGAACTGCTCACGATCGGGAAGCGGACCCAGATGGTGGGTGAGGTGTGGTCGTGGTACTCCACTTCGGCGTCGGCGAGCGCCGTGCGTTCCGGCACCGACCAGAGGACCGGCATGACGCCGGCGTAAAGCCCGCCATTGGCAACGAACTTGCCGATCTCCCGCACGATTTGGGCTTCCGCCGCATAAGCCATGGTGGTGTAGGGGCGAGTCCAATCGCCCTCGACGCCGAGGCGGCGGAATTCCTCGATCTGGATCTCGATCCAATGCTCGGCGAACTCGCGGCATTCGCGCCGGAAATCGACCGGCGCCACCGCATCCTTGTTCTGGCCGCGGGCGCGGTAGCCTTCCTCGACCTTCCATTCGATCGGCAGGCCGTGACAGTCCCAGCCCGGCACGTAGTTGGCATCCTTCCCCAGCATCTGCTGGGACCGGTTGACCACGTCCTTTAGCACCTTATTGAAAGCGGTCCCCATATGGAGGTGGCCGTTGGCGTAAGGCGGGCCATCGTGCAGGATGAACTTCTCCCGCCCCGCCGCGTCCTCGCGCAGCGCCCGAAACAGGTTCATCTCCGCCCAGCGCGCGAGAATTTCCGGCTCGCGCTTGGGCAGCCCGGCGCGCATGGGAAAGTGTGTGCGCGGCAGAAACACCGTGGCTTTGTAATCGACGCTCATGGCGCTGCTGTCCGGCCTGCCTGTTGCCTTTGCTCGGCCGGGTCGGGACGCTTGGCCACCATCATCGTGGCCTCGCCATCGATCACCACCGTTTCGCCGACCGTACAAATGGTGGTCAGAACGACCCGGCAGCGCTCGGGCAGGATTTCTTTGACGGTGGCCCGCGCGACGACCGTGTCGCCGGCCTTGACCGGCGCCCGGAACCGCAGGTTTTGGTTGATGTAAATGCAGCCCGGGCCGGGTAGCCGTGTGCCGACCACGGTCGAGATGAAACTGGCCGAGAGCATGCCGTGGGCGATGCGGCCCTTGAACATGGTGCCTTCGGCGAACTGTTGATTGATGTGGACCGGGTTGGTGTCGCCGGAGACGCCCGCGAACATGACGATGTCCGCCTCGGTCACGGTCTTGGCAAAGATACTGGTCATGCCGACCGACAGGTCCTCGAGATAATAGCCGTGCAGCTCTTGCATCGCCTGTTTCGCCTCATCGCCAAGCCGTTGTTACGAAATTGCCTCGCATTCCCGATTTAAGACATCCTTATTCGCGTTCCGCGAGGATCATGAAGATGTCGCCGAGACGCTTTTCGCGTCTGCCAAAAGCCGAACGGGATCGGGCCGCAGCATGATTCGAACGGACGCGACCGTCGCCAACACCTTTTACGGACTGCGCCGTGCGGCGGCAATCCTATTCTCTGCGCTATGCCCTCAGCAAATTTCCGCCGGGCGGACCGCGTCCTGCCCGGTTGGCGTGCGCCCTTCACCTGTTCGCATTCGCACAATTCTGCGCCGCCTGGCCCCAGTCCTCGCGGCGGGCTGGCTCGCCGCCTGCAGCGCTACCCTGGAGGCGCCCGACCAGCCCGTCGCCGCGCCGCCGCCGGATTTGCGTTCCGGTCAAGCGCGCCTCTATTTCTACCGCCCGAACGAGTCGCTGTTTCCCGCCATCCAGCCGGAAGTCATCATCAACGGCCGCAAGGTGGGGGTTTCGGTCGTCGGCGAAGCCTTTTACCGGGACGCTGGGCCCGGGCGCTACGAAATCTTCCTGACCAGCAACGATGACGACCGGCTGACCGTCACTTTGGCGCCGGGCGAGGTCCATTACGTGCGGACGTCCATCGCTTTGAGCTGGCTGGGGCCGCATCTCTCGCCAGCCTCGGTGGCGGCCGAGCGGGGCGCGCTGGAGTTGCAAGGCTTGATTTTGGTCGAGCCGCGCTTGGAAGAGTGAGCCCGCGGGACCCAAGCGGGGCCGCCAAGGCGCGCGCCCGGCCGCTTGGCTAGGTTGCCGCGGAGCACGGCGCGCAGGCAAGACCAAGCGCCTTCCAAGTGGCGCTAATGGCGCAAGACCCGCCGCTGTCATGGTGTGAATTCCACGTTTCCAATGATTTGGCCCCCGTGCTGACCGCCACTTAAGCACTCGACGTGCGGCCCCTGCCTGTGATTTTATTATAGATTACGCCCGTAGGTATGCGGGTGGAGGTATGGGGTTTGGAGTTCAGTCAGCATGACGGAAGACTTGGATACCGGCCAACCGATAGCGCAGCAGGGCGTCACCGCCGTGGTCAAGTGGTTCAATCCTTTCAAGGGGTTTGGGTTTGTCCGACTGGGGGAAGACCAACCGGACGCATTTCTTCACGCATCCGTACTGGTGCCTACGGGGCACCAAGAGCTTCCCGAGGGAACGACGATTATCTGCGATGTGAGTGAGGGCCCGCGAGGGCTGCAGGTGGCGGCGATCACCAGCATCGAAGAGATCCCCGAAACACCGCCCATGTCGGATTCGAGGCCGGAGGGCGCCTTGATGGAGGGGACGGTTAAGTTCTACAACCATGCGAGAGGATTCGGTTTCGTTATCCCGGACGACGGCAGCCGTGACGTCTTCGTCTCGGCACGAACACTGGAACGTGCCGGCCTAACCGGGCTCGAGGCCAACCAGCGTGTTCGCCTGTCCACCCGCGTGGGCCACAAAGGCCCAATGGCGCAAAGCGTCGAGGTCATCTGATCGGCACCTCTGCGGGTGCAGGCATGGGCCGCCGCCGGCGTGGCCCGACGGTATGAGTTTGTGCCGAATCAAGGGCTGCGGAGTGGATGGCTGCGCGTGGCGGTTTGACATTTGGGGGCCGCGGGGGGCGGCCGATAGGTGATGACATGAGCGCCGCGAGGATCAGCGGGCCAGGGTTCGGAGCCCTGGCGCAACGTCTCGGAAAGCGGGCCGCTCATCGTCAGCCTAGCGGTTTGATCTTGCTGCTTGCCGTTGTGATCGCCATCGCGACCTGGCTTCCAATCGAACGGGCCGCGGCCGCCAATGCGCGGTCCGATCAAGTCATTCTCTTTGCGGGCCGCGATTTCTCAGGCGCAACGAAGACCTGGTCGCTAAAGCCGGACCAGCCCTTTTTGGCGGTGCCTTATGCCGGCGATGATTTCCGCCCCGTGAGCCCCTCCATCAAACTCGGCGCCGACGTCGGGGTGCTCTTGTTCGAACTCCCCTTCTTCTCGACGATCGACGAGACCTGCGAGTATCAGCTCGGGGACGCCGGCGATCCGGAACTCTGGTGGCGTTCGGACAAGGCCATGTTCGTACCGGGCCCGGAGGAACGGGGCCCGGTCGAGGGCAATTTGCGGCCCCAGGAGATTGCCTCGCTGATTCTCTATCGGCGCGCCTCGGGCCCGCCGCCGGGCGCCCTGCTGCTGGAACGGCGCCGCTACGTCAACTGGGATTGTTCGGCGCCGACGAAGGCGCGGGCCTACAGGCGCCTCTTCGTGCCCGTCGCGGCACCGCCCCATAGGCAAGGCTGCTTCAACCTCGATGTCGGCCTGTCCTACGGTTCCTCCGGCAAAGCCGCGCTTGACTTCTCCGCCGCCAGCGAACTGCTGCTCATGCAACCGTACGACCTGGCCGCCGATTACGCTCGGATCGACCACACCTTCACGGTTGGCCTCCACGACGATAGGGACTGCGCAGGCGCGGGCGCGACCTTCTCCCACCCGGGGACCGGCGCCCGCCGCTTCGATCTCAAGCGGTTCGATTTCGACCGCAAGGCGCGATCGGTCATGCTCCGCTATGACCAAGGCGCCTACGACGGGATACTGCTGGCCGTGGACCAAGGATCCGAGGGAACGGGCAAGCCCGTCCCCGAACCCGCCACCAAACTTACTGCCGGGCCCGCCACCAAACTCACTGCCGAACCGACTGCCGAACTCACTGCCGAACCCGCCACCAAACTCACTGCCGAACCCACTGCCGAACCCATGGCCGAACCCATGGACGAACCCATGGCCGAACCGGCGGTCGAATCCGCAGCCGAATCCGAAAGCCTTGAAGCGCCCGCCATCACCGAAACGACAGGTAACGGCGAAGGCGCAGCCGATGGCCCGGAACCCGAAGGGGGCTCTATCGCTGCGGCAGCCGCCAGCTTGGCCGGCGAGTCCGAAACGGTACCGCAAGCAGCATCGGAGGTGGCCCCGGAATCGGCCGCGAAATCGGCCGCGGAATCGAAAGGGAGCGACGTTTCCGCCGGCTCGGAGCCGGAACCTGCCACGGCCCCGTCAACTTCGGCCCCGACGGCCACTCAGTTGGCCACGGCCGCCCCGACGGCGGCTTCCGTCTTTGGGGAGGCTAGCAGCTCGGCGGCGACACAAACAACCACGGCCACGAGCGCAACGACGACGACCTCGGTCTCAGGAGAGGCCGAGCCGGCCGCCTCAGCGGGCAGCCTTCCGTCAGCCGGGGAGGCGGTACCGGAGGCCGAAGCGCCGGAGACCGGCGCGCTCGATTCTGAAAGCCCCGAGGCCGAATTTTCCCAGCTAGAGGCCCCCGAAACTGAGACTCCGCCGTCCGAGGCGACCGGTTTCCTGGTCCTGCCCGAAGCCGAACCGGAAGCCGTCGTCGCCGGCCAAACCTTCAAGTTTCCGCTCCTGCAAGGCTACCGTTTGAACGCCTGTCTCTATCAGCAGGAAGGCTGCGGCGAGGAGGCAGCCTCCGAGTGGTGTAAAACCCGCGGTTTCGCCGGCGGCTCGGTCTCTTTCGAGCTCGACGAGAACATAGGCTCCCTGTTCCCGACGCTGGCCCTGGGTGATCGGCAGCTCTGCGCTAACTTCGTCTGCGACAGTTTCAAAGAGATCACCTGTTTGCCGTAATCGTGTAAACGTGCCCGCCCCCTTCCACCCGCCCTACACGAGCGCCTTCCCAAACATCATGGTTGCCGTTTTGGCGGCGCTGCTCGTCCTGGGCGCGGCCGGACCCGGCCGAGCCCAATCGGCGAATGAGGCACAGCCGCCGGAAAAGCCGATGGAGGCCTGCTACCGGGGTTCCGCCGCGCAACAGCGGGATCGGCACCATCTGGCCATCAGCTTTTACAACCAGTGCATCGCCTCGGCCGAGTTGCCGCCGGAAACGCTGGCGCTGGTGCTGAGCAACCGCGCCACCTCCCGCCAGCTCACGAGTGACTTCGAGGGCGCGCTCCGCGACTACAGCGAGGCCATCGAGATCGATCCGGAAAGAGCCAACGCCTACAATGGCCGCTGCTGGGCCCACGCCATGCTTCGCCGCCCGGCGCGGGCCCTGGCGGACTGCGATGAGAGCCTGCGGCTGGCCCCGGACGACCCTTACGCCCTCGACAGCCGCGCGCTCGCCCACTGGCTGATGAGCCGGGACGAGCTGGCCCGCGCCGACCTGGAGCGGGCGCGCGCGCTCAACCCCTCGTTCCGGCCTTGGCAGGAGCGGTTCAAGGACTTCGAGAAGATGTTTTTTGGAATCGATCCGTGAGCGGCGCCGGCGCCCGTTTGCAAGCGCAAGTCTCTGTCAATGACTGAACAGAGCTCCGCCCGGTCGGCATGCCGTCCTAGCGCTTAACCCAACCACCGGGGTCGCCGCCGCGCTTAAGCCTCGCCCTTGATGAATTGCCAGAGGTACATCGGCCAAGCCATGCCTTCCGAGGCCGCGTCCATCCAGATCTCTTGCTGGGCGTAAGTTTGGTTGGAATCGTTCATGTAATAGCCGAAGCCAACGAAGCCTGCCACCACGATATAGATGACTAGGATAAAAGCCATGAACTGACGCATGTCTCGCTCTCCCCTACGTCGGGGCGGACCCCCGACCCGGCCCGTCCCTACGGCCGTTTCAGTTCGCCTGGTTCTCGGCGCCAGCAGCCCCATCGAGCACGCTCACGCTATCGGCGGCCACCCCCCAGCCGAACCGCCCGTCCGTCCACTGATAAACCATATTTCCCGCTTGCTCGGCAACCGGTTCCAGGTTGGTCCAGCCGTAGACGTACTCGACCGCGATGGCTAGGACCGAAGCCGCAATTACAACAGCACATACATTAACTATCTTCATAGTACTCCCCCACAGAGACGAAACATAATACCACTAGCTTTGAAAATTTAAAGACAATTCTAAGGATTTCTTATTTTTTTGTTAGTAACTATATTTATTTACTATGAGGGCCCATGCGTATTTCTTATAGCGCCGCGCCTTTCGGCCTCGGCGGCATCGCAGCACGCAAACGGCCGCCGCCGACCCGGGCCCGACCCTCCGCCGACAGCCTCGCGGCATTCGCCTGGCCGGCGAGTTTCACCGCGAGCCCGACGGTTCCAACATTCAAGGCCGAACGATCGACGAACTGACCAACGGCGCGACGGCCGACGTTTGGGAGGCTTGCGACCGGTACAACTTCTTCGAGCTGCGCCCGACCATTTGCGGCTACGACCTGGACCACCTCGACAAGCCCTTCGTGCGCCACGCCGACCTCGCCCTGCCGGTGCGCGATACGGATTCGGCGATCCTGATCTATGGCTATTCCCGGCTGTTGTGACTTGCTACGGCGATGGCGCAGATCGCGTGTTGATCGCCCCATAAAATTGTGAAACGGTCGCCGTTCGAGGTGCCGGAGGGCCAATCGGCCGCGGCCAAAACGTGGAAGACGCCATGATCAGGCAGCATGGCTTGCGCCCGGAAGAGATCATCGACCTGGCGGCCTATCCCATCGCCGATTCGGACGATCCCGCGCGCAGGGACCTGGTCGAGCGCCTGCGCTCGGAACTGGACCGTAAGCAACACTGCGTCTTGCCCGGCTTCATGCGGCGCGGCGCCCGCGAGCAGGCCATCGCCGACGCCATGGCCGGCTAGGCCCGGCAAGAGGCGCGTCTAAGGCGGGATGACTTCGATGACCTTCGAGACCAAAGAGATCAGCGAAAACCCAGACGTCATGGCGCCAGACGGCTCCGAGGTTCGGATTCTGTGCCGGATGGCGCGGGGCAGCATGGCCCATTTCACGCTGCCGCCGGGGGCGGTCTCGATCGCGGTGGCCCATCGCACCATCGAAGAGGTCTGGTACTTCATCTCGGGTCGAGGCCGCATGTGGCGGCGGCTGGACGGCGTCGAAGAGATCGTCGAGGTCGGGCCCGGCCTATCCCTCGCCATTCCCATCGCGGCGCATTTCCAGTTTCGCTGCGACGGCGACGAGCCGCTCGCCGCCGTCGGTGTCGCCATGCCGCCCTGGCCCGGTCCCGACGAGGCCTACGCCGTGGAGGGGCCCTGGCAGGCGAGCGTGTGAGCCCGTCCTACCCTCCGCGTTCCCAGGCAGCTCCCTCACCCTCCATGGCCCAGCCCCCGGCCGCGATCCGGGTGCCGTTTCCGGATTTGTCGTCCGGCCAGAGATCGTTTATCAACGGGCCTGCAGGCCGCACAGGCGGCATTCACGAGAGATCAATTCGGGGGAAATGGGCCGCATGGGCCACGTCCTCGACACCAAGGGCCTCAACTGTCCCTTGCCGGTGTTGAAAGCCAAGCGGGCGCTGAAAAACGTGCCGGTCGGAGAAATCCTGACGGTCACCGCCACCGACCCGGCCTCGACCATCGATTTCCGGCACTTCTGTATGACGAGCGGCCACGAAATGGTGGACTGGTCCGAGGCCGACGGGGTCTTCACCTACGTCATTCGCCGCACTTCGTGAGGCGCCGGCCGGTTCCGTGAGAACGAAAAGCGCGCTAATAGAGATACATGGGCTTGCCGCGCACATTGCGGATGATCGGCCGGTAGGCGTCAGGATCGTAAAGTTCCGCGACATCGACCCGCTTCTCCCCCTGAATGCAGGTATCGACCGGCACGGTCGCATAGTTGCCGTCCCTGAGCGCCATCATCAAACCGGTCTCGCCGGCGTCCAGCGACTGCACGGCCATGGTGCCGAAGGCCGACGCCACCATGCGGTCGAGCGCCACGGGCGGCCCGGACCGCATCAAATAGGCGAGCGTCTGGTTGACGATGCCTTGGCCCGTGCGCTCTTTCAGGGCCCGGCCGAGCACCTCGCCGATGCCGCCGAGCCGGCGATGGCCGTAAGCGTCGGGTTCGCCGGACTCGATAATCTCGCTGCCGGTCATGCGCGCGCCTTCGGACACCACGACGATCGCATAGTTCGAGGGATTGGCCGCCTTGTCGGCCATGATCAGCTCCGCCAACCTGTCGACATCGAAGGGCACCTCGCTGATCAGCACCCGGTCGGCCCCGGCCAGATAGCCTGAGATCAGGGCCGTTTCGCCGCTGTTCCGGCCGAACAGCTCCACCACGGCGATGCGTTCGTGACTGCCGGCCGGCGTGCGCAAGGCGTCGATGAAATCCACGCTGCGGCCAACCGCGGTGCCGAAGCCGATGCAGTAGTCGGTGCCGAACACGTCGTTATCCATGGTTTTCGGGCAGGCCATGACTTTCACGCCTTCCCGGTGCAATCGCGCGGCATAGGAGAGCGTATCGTCGCCCCCGATGGCGACGAGGGCATCGATCCGCAGCTTTTCCAGGACGCCGAGCACGTGATCCGTGCAGTCGATCCGTTCGGCGGTCTTGGACCCGTGCTTGGCCCGCAGAAAGCCGGGCAAATTCTCGATCGCGACCTTGCCGGGGTTGGTGCGCGAGGTGTGCAGGATGGTCCCGCCGGTGCGATCGATGTCGCGCACCGTCGTGCCGTCGAGGGCCATGACGTGTTGGCGAACCGAGGCCTCATCTCGGGGGTCGACACGCAAGGGACCCGCCCAGCCGCGACGGAACCCGATGGCCTCCCAGCCAAGCGCCTCGGCTCTGGTCACGATCGCCTTGATGCAGGGGTTGAGGCCAGGGACGTCGCCCCCGCCTGTCAGCATTGCGATGCGCATCGTTCGTTCCGATCGCGAGCGGATTGTCGATGCCATTTTACAGACCCCGGACCGGATGTCGCCTCAATACGCCCGCCGGCCGCCATGACCCGGAATCGTTCCGCTGCGTGAGCTCTCGCCGCCGCCCACGCTCCAGGCGCGAGACGCCGGCCCGGCGCCATCCGCAGCCCCCGGACACCCTCTCCTGCACGCGATCGTCATTGCGCACGGCGCCCTATGCATCCATGATTTTGCAGCCAAATAATATGAACACTCCAACGAAACGGGACGGGAGGGTAGCTCAATGAAAGACATTTTGCGTGACAGCCAGCTTACGGCGTTGACCGAACAGGCCACGCGCAAGGCGATCGGCCGGCGGCGCTTCATGGAGGGCGCGTTGGCCGCGGGCCTGACGGTCTCCGCGGCCAGCGCGCTTTGGAGCAGCAAGGTCGAAGCGGCGACACCGAAAAAGGGCGGCACCTTCCGCGTCGGCATGCACGACGGCAACACGACCGACGATCTGGATCCGGGCACGACGGAAAGCGTCTACATGATCCAGATGAACCACGCGGTTCGCAGTTACCTGACCGAGATCACCAACACCAACGACATCGGGCCCGATGCAGCCGAAAGCTGGGAGGCCTCGGACGATGCGTCGGTCTGGACCTTCAAGCTTTTCGAGGGCATGAGCTTCCATAACGACAAGCCCTTCACGGCCGAAGATGCCGTGGCGTCGCTCAACTATCACCGCGGCGAGGACTCCAAGTCGGCGGCCAAGGCCTTGCTGGAAGACGTCGACGAGATCCAGGCCGACGGATCCCACACGGTGGTCATCAAGATGAAGTCGGGCAACGCCGACCTGCCCTACCTCATGTCGGACTATCATCTCGTCATGATGCCGTCGGATGGCGAGGGCAATGTCGATACCAGGAGCGGCATCGGTACTGGGCCCTTCAAAATCGCCAGCCATGATCCGGGCGTATCCTCCTCGTTCGAGCGCTTCGAGAACTATCACAAGGACGTCTGGTTCGACGAAGTGAACTTCCTCGTCATCAATGACCCGGCAACGAGGCAGAACGCGATCACGACGAACGAGGTGGACGCCATCAGCGAGGTCGAACTGAAGACCGCGCATCTTTTGGGGCGCGATCCCAACATCGAGATAGACGAGCTGGCCAGCGGCGCCCACGTGACCATCCCGATGTTCTGCGACGTAGCGCCGTTTGATAATCTCGATGTACGCTTGGCGCTCAAATACGCGATGAATCGCGAAGAGGTCGTCCAGAAGATCGCCCGCGGTCACGCGACCATCGGCAACGACCACCCGATCGGCAATACCCTGCCCTACTGGGCCGATCTGCCGCAGCGGGAGTACGACCCGGACAAGGCCAAGCACCATCTGAAGAAAGCCGGGGCGGAGGGTCTCACGGTCTCGCTGTCCGCCGCGGATGCCGCCTTCGGCGGCGCCGTCGACATGTGCATCCTCTACAAGGAGCATGCGGCACCGGCCGGGATCAATATCGAGGTGGTGCGCGAGCCCAACGACGGCTACTGGTCGAACGTCTGGCTGGTGAAGCCCTTCGTGGTGGTCGCCTGGGGCGCGCGGCCGACACCGGACGTGATGTTCTCGCTCGCCTACAAGGACGATGCGGCCTGGAACGAGAGCCACTGGCAAAACGCGGATTTCAACAAGATCCTACGCGAAGCCAAGTCTGAGCTAAATCAGGAGAGGCGGACGGAAATGTATCGCGACATGCAAATGCTCTGCCGCGACGACGGCGGCACCATCGTGCCGTTCTTCCGCAACCGCGTGTTCGCCCGCCGCTCCAATGTCATGCACGGCCCCGACATGGCCGGCAACTGGGAGATGGACGGCGCACGCTCCTACCAGCGCTGGTGGTTCGAATAGGGGCATTCGCCCCGCCCCGATTGGTCCGGGGTGTGGGGTCCAACCCCCGCACCCCGGCTCGTCTACCCCGGCAATTCCGAGGTCGCGTGCTGGCGGCTCGAAAAACCGGCGGTCAACGGAAAGGTCGCCCTCGACCGGGGCAACCCCTCTAGCGGCGGCCGGCGGCCGTCATTGCTGCGCCACCGGTTCGACTTGGCCCGTCACTTTGGGCTCTACCCAGGACCCGCCCTCATAGCCTTGCTCAGAGGACGGCTGTGTATCGTCTTGGCCTTGGGGCTTGAGGGGTTCCAGTTCATCATCGAACAGGATCGCTCCCGTCTCCTGGTTGACCCTGACGCGGCTGCTGGAGTTGCTCTGCTGGGCCGAGTCGATGATCTCTTGCGGCGCCTTCACCAGTCGGGGTTCATAGTCGCCGATCATCATGGCCATGTCGCCTGGCGCGAGAGGCTCCTGGCTTTCCTTCTGCACGATGACCTGCTGCCGGCCATCCACATCGATGACGTATCGGGTGGCGGTGGTGTCCGTTGCCTGCTGCTCGATGGCGTAGCCGATGAGGCCGCCCAGAATCGCAAGCGCTGCGACGGCACCCTGGCCCCCGACCTGAGATCCGATGAGGCCGCCGGAGGCCGCGCCCATACCGGCGCCGACGATGCCCGGCGATTCGGGATCGACCATGACCTGTTCCGCGTGCAGGATCTTGACGAGCTTATAGTCCTCCAGGCGGCTCAGTTCCTCCGGCGTGTAAACGTCGGATTCTTCGACGCTGGCACAACCGGCCATCATGACTAGGGCCACGCCGCAGGCCATTATGTTTCGGATCATTCTCTCGCCTCCTCCATCCGACAGGTCGATCGCCGGAAAGGAAATCCTAGCAAAACGCCGCGCCAAAGGCACTCATCAACTTCCATCCGGCCAAACGGTGACGGGGAAGTCTGCCCCACGATAGTGATACGCGCCATTGGGCTGCTTTCGTGCCCAAAATGATTCGCTCCGGAGGAAATCAATCTTTGGGCCGATCCCGGCCGCGATCGTGTGAGCGCGCCCGTGGATTGGAAACCGAAGCTAATTCGGACTCGGATCATTCCCAGGCGATCCGCATCGTTGTCCGAATCGTCTGCAAATTCGTGCAAACGGGATGCGCTGCTCTAGCGCGTTTTTCATTCTCGCGGCACCAGCCCGCACCCCCGCCCAGTGCGCGGGCGTAGCCCGAGTGCTTCGCACTCTCGCACTTCGCGCGCCCTGCGACAGTATCCTATGGGTGGCCGGGCGGGGGCGGCGAATCCGGGCGCTGCGCGCGGCTGGTGCGATCCACGCGAGTGGATACTGCTCTAGCCTCTGGAGCGCCCGCTCATGGCCGAAGAGGGGCCATGGCGTCAGTCGGGGGATGGGCATAGAAGGTCTTGGCGACAATGCGCCAAGACCCATCGATCTTTATCATTGAAAGGTGGTCGGTGAACCAGGTGGCGTAGCAATAGCCACCGACCGTGATGACGGCGGTGTCGCCCGCCAATACCAACCCCTCCACACGATAATCGAAGGGCTTGTCCCCTGTCTTGGCATCCGCTGTGCTGGCAATGAAACCGTCCAAGTCGGTGAACTCCAATGCGCCATCGAAGTGGCCTATCACAGATGCCCGGGGGTGAAATAGGCGCTTGAGTTCCGCCTCATCGGCATCGACCATCGCCCTATAATAGGCCCCCGCCAACGCAATCACGTCATCGCCTTCATCGGTTCGGTTGTACATGAATGCCCCTTCCGTTTTGGCGCAGGAAACGCTCTTCGACCATCGCGCCCTATTCTCATGAGCTTCGAACATGGCCGAAATTCTATGAGCCGGACGTGCGAAGGTCCATGGTGGCGCCTCGCGTTTCGGCCTGGTCAACGGCGGTGGAGAGATCCGTTTCCAACCGCCATGGATTCTCCCGTCCCTGGCCGCCGGCGTGGTTGGCTATAGCCGCCTCATGGGCGAGGACGAGGTCGGCACCCTTTCCGCGCTCAAGGCGCTTCGCCAGGACGTCATCGAACCGCCGATCGCGGCCCATCGGGTCCGGATCGTGACGCTCACGGGCGACGGGCTGTTGGTCGAGTTCCACA
>Ga0114923_10001093_pt1 | contig 19117 bp, 19 predicted proteins | sample SumtaG_FD_89578 | JGI IMG/M metagenome (GOLD analysis project Ga0114923, IMG submission 89578) | Deep subsurface microbial communities from Indian Ocean to uncover new lineages of life (NeLLi) - Sumatra_00157 metaG | ecosystem: Environmental > Aquatic > Marine > Oceanic > Sediment | place: near...
ACCCGCAGTACAGGGTCACGGGCGGGAAGATTGTCTTCAAGGGAGAAGACATCACTAATATGCCTGTTAACGAGCGAGCGCAACTCGGCATTGGTTTGTCTTACCAGCGGCCGCCCACCATTCATGGCGTCAAGATGAAGCAAATGGTTCAAATCTGCGCCAAAGGAGAAGCGGATGCTGAAACGCTGGCGGAAAAGGTGAACTTTTCCGAATTCATGGAGCGCGACATAAATGCAGGTTTTTCCGGCGGCGAGATCAAGCGCTCGGAACTGTTGCAGTTGATGGCCCAGGATCCGGACCTGTTGCTCTTTGATGAGCCGGAGTCGGGTGTTGACTTGGAAAATATTTCCCTAATAGGAAACACGATCGGCAAACTGCTTCAACGAGATTTTAAGTTAAACGCTGGAAAGACCCAGAAAGAGAGGCGCAATGGACGGACCAAGATGGGTCTGATCATTACGCACACCGGTTTTATCTTGGACTACGTGACCGCGGACAAGGGACAATTACTATATGACGGCATGTTGACTTGCACAAGCAATCCCCGGGAAATTTTCAAGTGTATCAGCGAGGTTGGATATGGGGAGTGTATAAGATGCGCGATTTAGATGAAAAGGCCCTACAGGCCAAAGAGAAGAAAGCCGCACTAGGCCCAGATATAGACCTTGATAGCTATCGGTCCGAGCCCGTCCCCCATGATTATTTAGAGGACATAGGTGCCCTATCTGAAGCCGATAAGAAGCAGATGATCCTGGCGGGCGTGGACGCCAAGGAAAGGGAGAGGTCGGGTAGCTTTGTGCAAAAAGATACATCGGTGCTCCATGCCCGTTCAAAGCAGGAAGGGCTGGAGGTAATACCGATCAAGGAGGCCCTGAAACAATATGATTGGATTGAGGATTACTACTGGAAACTGGTGGCAGTCGACACCGACAAGTACACGGCCAAAGTCCAGCTTGACTTGCATAACGGCTATGTCATCAGAGCACTTCCGGGAAGCAAGGTAATCTATCCGGTCCAGGCGTGCTTGTATTTGGAAAAGGAAGGCTCAAGCCAGAATGTTCATAACATTATTGTTGCCGAAGAAGGATCGGAGCTTCATATCATTACGGGTTGTGCCACGGCCGCCCATTTACGGCGAGGACTCCATGTAGGCATCTCCGAGTTTTACGTCAAAAAGAATGCAAAGCTCAGCTTTACCATGATACACCACTGGGCCGAAGAGATGATGGTGCGGGCCAGATCTGTGGGAAGGGTTGAAGAGGGGGGGCTTTTTCTCAATAATTATATTTGCATGAAGCCGGTGAAGTCTCTGCAAATGTATCCCACAACCCACTTAGTTGGAAAAGGGGCGGTGGCCCGTTTTCACAGCCTGCTGGTTGGAAACCCTGGAGCGGAAATGGACATAGGCGGCCGGATTGTCTTAAAGGAGGCGGATACTCGAGCCGAGATCGTCTCCCGCGTTATCACCAACGGCGGAAACATTATCGCCCGCGGGGACCTGGTGGGAGAGGTGCCCGGGGTGAAGGCACATCTGGAGTGCCGTGGTCTCATCCTTAACGGTGGTACCATTCACGCCATACCCGAACTGGAGGGCAAGGTTGACGGCGTGGAGATGTCTCATGAGGCAGCAGTTGGAAAGATCGCCCAAGAAGAGATTTTCTACCTCATGTCTCGCGGCCTGAGTGAAGATGAGGCCACCGCAACCATTGTGCGGGGCTTTTTGAGCGTAGATATTCCGGGCCTGCCGCCCCAGCTCAAGGCCGAGATCGATCGCGCCGTGGAACAGAGTGACAAAGACATGATGTAGATCCACTCGCCGGTATCTCATGCCTCGCCGGAGAACGCCTTCTGATGTGAAAGCTTTGCAGAACTTCTGAGACCTTTGCATAACCCCTTTGAGCGGCCATGCGGACGACCATCCAACCAAGACATCTCTTGCTCGTGGTGAGCGCCTTTATCCTGTTGGTGCTTTCTCTATCCCATGCGGCCCCGCCTGAAACCGGGACTAAAGCCGGTACCGTAGATTCCGCCGGCATTAGTATGCTGATCAAGGCAAAAGGGGGGCCTACGGTCATCGTGGCCATGGCCGCATGGTGCCTTCCCTGCCGCGAGGAACTCCCTACCTTAGTCAAGCTGTATGATAAGTACAAAAGTCAAGGTCTGAAAATGGTCGGGATCAGCCTCGACCAGGACGGACCTTCAGCTATACAGCCGCTTCTGGACAAAGCAAACGTGAACTTTCCGGTTTACTGGGCCGGAGAAAAGGCTGTGTACGACTTTAAGATCTATGCCATACCCATGCTCTTATTAATAAAGGACGGCGCAATCGTTGAGAGGGTCGTGGGAAGGAAGCCAGAGGCCTTTCTGGATAAGAAGATCAGTGATTTATTAAGCGAAGATTAAAGCGAGAAAGGAACCCGTTCAATGTTTGTCCTTGGATTGCAGGGAAGTCCGCGCATCAAAGGAAACACTAGCATGCTACTTTCCACGTTTCTCGCCGAGGCCGAAAGGCTTGGTGCCCATACACAGTGCATAGACGTGGCCCACAAGAATATCTCGCCCTGCCAGGAATGCGGTACCTGTGAAAAAGAGGGGTATTGTCCGATCGACGATGACATGCAGCAGGTTTACCCGTTGCTTCGCCGGGCAGGCATCATCGTGATGGCCACACCTATATTTTTTTACGGTGCTACAGCCCAGATGAAGGCCCTCATTGATCGCTCTCAAACCCTATGGGCGAGGAGATATGTGCACAAGCTCATCGACCCGGGGCAAAAGTGGCGGCACGGTTTCCTGTTGTCCTTAGGGGCCACAAAGGGTAAAAACCTTTTTGACGGCCTGAGCCTTACGGCTAAATACTTTTTTGACGCGGCTGGGGCAAGCTTTGACGGCAGCCTCACCTATAGACAGATCGAAGCGCCTGGAGAGATAGCAAAGCATCCTACAGCCCTCACGGACGTAAAGGATAAGGCCGTGAACCTCGTGACACCCTTGCTGAACAGAAAAAAGATCCTTTTCGTATGCAAGAAGAACGCCTGTCGCAGCCAGATGGCGAGCGCCTTTGCACAGGACTACGCCGGGGACAAGATAGAAGTTGAAAGCGCGGGGAGTGCGCCGGCCCAAGAGCTCAATCCGCTTATGGAAGAGGTTATGGGAGAAAAGGGTATAGACATGGCCTTTCGCAAACCAAAGTCACTTGAGGAAGCTGCCGGCTGCGGGAAACCGGAATCGATTATATCGATGGGCTGTGAAGAGACGTGCCTACGGTTTCACGGTGTGACGAAACAGGACTGGAACCTGCCGGATCCTTCCGGAAAATCGATAGACTTCATGCGCCAAATCAGAGACGATATTGCGGCAAGAATAAGAATGATGAAAATTTAAGCAATCTATCTGAAGATAGAGAGCTTTACAAAGCTCTCGACGCTAATCGAGGGGGTATAATATTGTGAGACCTTTGCATAACCTCTTTGAGCGGTGATTATGAACTTTTTGGGGCACCCATCCGGGCGAAGCGAACGGCCCACGTAAGTGGGCAAATCCTAAACTGTTTGAGGCCCTTGGGCCGAGTTTTTAGGATTTAGTGAGCAAGCCCGTGCATGGGTCAAAAAGTTCATACAAAAGAGTGAAAAGGGGCTATGCAAAGGTCTCATTGTTTGCGATAAATAATGCAGAGATGTTTGTCGGCCGTCGCAGTAATTCGTTTTACGTTTAAAATCTATCACAGCGTATATTCGCCACTTCCTCATCAAAGATGTCATCTATCGATTCCGCATATTGTTCCAAACTAAATTGCGCACCACACAACCTGCAGTACAAATAAACCGCACGTCAGGTCCGACGAATCATCAGTTTCCCGTCACATTCCAGACACCGTATAAAGGCACTTGCCATATCTCCCTCACCCTTCTTCAGTGGAATACAATTCTTCAAACCATAGCAAAAAATGCAGCTTTACGCTTAATAATATTTCCTTTTCCTCGAAAGTTTGCCAACGATCCACCCTGCTAAGAAGACACCACTTCCCGAAAGGAACCACCAGAGATTCCCTGTGTACATGAGTCTTGAATTCTCCTTCTGGAGGTGATCTGTCTCCGTATTCAGCCTATCGTTTTCTTTCTTGAGCTTATCATTTTCCTCCATCAATTCCACAACGTCCCTTGATCGATTGAGAAAGGCATTGTGCTTCTCGGTAATCTGCCCCAGCTCCATGGTCTTGCGGGATATATCTCGTTTATACTCACCAGCGATCTTTTCCAGCTCTTTCACTTTTACGGCATGGCGCTGTTTGGCAGCCTCAAGTTCAGCCCGAAGCGAAGCCCGCTCCTCTTCGAACTCTTCAAGCCTTGCTTCCAAGTCGGCAACCTCTTCTTTCAATTCGGCTATTATTGCTGTTTTAGGTACCTTGAAGCTTATATACTGTCCGGGCACCCACCCCTCTTCGCCGTCTTCCGTCCGCACCCTGAAGTAACGATCCCCTTTCTCAAGAACCTCAACAGGGGTGTCTGTCTTCAGGTTTCTTATTATCTTATACTCCTGGCCTTGACCTTTGCGGAGGCCAACAATAAGCATATCAGATATATATCCAGTCTCTGCGTTGGCAGATCCAAGGAGAACAGCTATCGGGGCAAATAGTGTAAAAAGAAGTATAAATATTAGGTTGCTGATTTTTATGAATCCCAATTAATCCCTCCGAATACAGCAATTAGGCCCAACGGTAGTAAAAATAACAGAATTTCAATGCTGATAATGCGACACTAATTTTTTGCTTTTAATTTTGCTTCAATGAGTTCTTTATGTGTAAAACGGAGTAGATTTGATAGTTTGTGGACCAGGTAATCTTCATGTTTGTCGAGTTCTCCATCCGTATATGCAATCTTCCAGATTGTTTCAATGATCCGAAGTTTTTCCTCTCTTGAATAATTCTGATTGATAAGATTAGTAAATTGCCATAAATCTATACTCCCCTTTAGCTCTTCATGTGAAGCTTCAAGAAGCGCAACAGCATATTCATCTGACAATTGATAATTTTTTTTCAGAATAGAGATAATATGTTCTCTTTCCGACTCGCTGAACTCTCCATCTATATGAGACATTTCCAGGAAAAGAGCACAGGTTGCTATACGGATGTCATGAGATCTTTTCCTCTCTTGATCCGCAGGACCATCACTTGTAACTTTGCCGAAAAATGTCTTAACAAGATCAATCATTTTTTAATATTCTGATTTTTTCATAAAACGAATTTCACCACATGCCTTCAACTGTCCGGCTATAGGTCTAACTTTACTCAACTTCTTACGAAATGTCAACAGGCCGTTGCCCAAACATAAGGGGAGAGCGATGGTTGAAGGGATACAGTCTCTTGTCTAATCCCTAATGTCAGCTACTCGGCACTGCCGGACCCCCATTTGGTATCAGCAGAGATTTTTAAATGGGCCAGGATTTCTTTTACTGCTTTGTCAAGTCTCATGGATTGTTCCAGGATGATTCCCGCATATTCTTTCAGCCGATCATCGGGATAGTCCTTGCCGGAGATCAGCCTTGCAAATCCGCCAACGGCAACCAAAGGGTTTCGCAATTCATGCATCAATTTGAGGGCCACATCGTTTGCAAACTGCAATACTTCTATCCGCTTCTGATTTTCATACGTCTGCTTCTCGCTCTCCCGCAGCTCCTCCTCAGCACGCTTGCGCTTGGTGATGTCCAGAAAGCTTTCGAGTAAATGCTTTTGGCCGGCCAGTATTACAGGAACCACTGTCTTGAGAATCGGCACCTCATTACCATCGGCCGTCAGTAACACACTTTCCGTGTTGTCAAGGTTCTCTCCCAGATCGGTGGCCGGACACCGGCCTTCCTCTGCCGGGCAGATATACTTGTGACACACACTGTTGAGAATCTGCTTCCTGGGAGCACCGATCATTTTCCCGGCAGCGGTATTGACACCAACGATGATATGGGTTTTTGGATTAATCACTACAATCCCGGCTTGAACGGTATCCAATATAGCCTTTAAGCGTGTTTCGCTTTCCCGCAACGCCCGGCCAGCCCGCATGCGTTCATCTATCTCGCTTCTCAAAAGCGTATTGGCCCTCGAAAGCTCGGCGGTTCGCTCCTCAACCCGATCTTCCAGTTCGTCGTGAGCCTTTCGCAGCTCCTCTTCCGCCCTCCGGCGTTCGGCGATTTCCTCATTTAGTTGCCGTGCATAGACGATTGTCTGGTCGTAGGCAACTTCCAGCTTGCGAGCATTCTCCCGCAGCGCATCCTCTGTCCGCTTCCACTGAAGAGCCTCTTCTTCTTGCTCTTTGACCCTTCGTTCCAATTCTTCATATGTTGGCTTTTTAGACATTAGGCTACTCAATATGGACTATAATACAGCTTCCCAACAGTGACCTCTCATGGCAAACGCTCGATGCAACTCCGGCAGCTTACATCATCATTTTGGGAACAGGATCGATCGGTATTAAAGAGAGAAGCCACCTCCGTTCGAGTCCTTATCACACGGCTTATGACAGGCTGGTTGTGTGGTGACAGTCGTCTATAGACCGCCGAGCCGATAATAATCCCCAGAAACAAACCTGCCAAGGTAAAGATAAGCGCATTAGTTACATGAACAGCTAAGCCACCCGTGAAAATGGCACCGACTGCGAGTCCTGATATCCCTCCGAGCACCGGAATGCCTAAGAGCACGGCAACATTCTTCATCAGTATACCGCTATGACTGACGGAAACCCAATCGCCAACACCTGCGCCAGCCATGTTCAATGCCTCGATCCTTACGGTAGAGCCGTCGGTTGCACAGTGACAGACCTTGGCGGATACCTCAGGGGCATTGGGAATACCCGGCATATCCGGCCTGATGACGACCTCTGCTTTACCATCCGCCGTGAGGCTTGCGACGAAACCTTTATGATCAGGCATCTTACTTCTCCTGTCTATTTAAACTTATATCCTAATCTATCACAATTGGAGGCATTTTTGCCTGTATCGTTCGAGCAACTGCCCGCTTTAGTTGTTCGTCAAGTAGATTTAGTTAAAGATCCTCCGACCTTGTATAAAGCATCCATCAAATGACCTAACCGCCCGCGTAATTTCTTATACCCGTCTGCCGTCAATTTGCCTTCACACGATCCAACGGCTTTAGTAGTCTCTTCTATTTTTTCAAGTGCTGCATCAACAAGGCTGTGCTGGTGGGGCTTGCTTTCCATTTTCTTTTTCATCCGCGTTGTTTTCTCCTTCCAACGGGTTTCGTGAGCTTCAGGGGAACCTGAATTGATGCCTTTGCCTACCTGCCGAACAGCTTTTTGAGACCGTTGCCGACGCTCTCAACCACGCCTTTTTTCTCCTCCTCCTTCTTGTCGCCAGGCACCTTGACCCCCTTCTTCGTGGCCTCGATAGCAGCGAGGCACGGGTTCTCATCGCCTGAGCTGCCGGTAGCCAAGACCGCGGCAATACCGGCCGGCCCGAACAGCACAGCGCCGCCCACCGCCTTGCCGAGGGTAATTACGGCCCTGGTTCTGTCGATGGCGAGTGAGGGATTGGCGAGCGTACCGCCCAGCTTGAACGACTTCGTCAATTCGGTAAGGCTAAGGCTGAGTTTGCCGATGCCTTTGATACCGATCCCTTTCTTTGGTGACGGCTTGAGCGACAGGTCCAGCTCTTCTGTCTTCAGGTCCAGTTTGCCGTCGCCGACCACGGTCATGATGTTGGTATCGAATACCAACGCGGTGCTCTCTGCGAGCCCGTCCTTGATGTTGAGGCCGATGACAAAGCAGTTGAGTTGGGTAAGGTTCGTCTCATGCTTGGACGGATTGAACAACTGGAAGATGCCCGAACTGAGGTCTGTACCAAGTAGATCAATGTACTTATTGCCGATCCGGCCATCGCCCATCACCATGATCGCCTTGCCGTTGAGCCCGGCCATCAGCGCGGCCATTGAGCCGCCGCAGCCGTTAAGGTCGATTTCGATATCTATCTTACCCTCGATGATGCCGCTGACCTCCAAATCCTTGAGCATGCGGCCGAGGTCGAACTGGTCTATCTTCAATGCCAGTGCCAGCTTTGCGTCTTTGCCACGCGGACGCAAGTCGAAACAGCCGTCCAGAGCGCCTCCACCGATCACGAACTTAAGCGGCTTCACTGTGAGGTGCCCATCCTCAAGCACCATGTTTACCTTGAGGTCGTTGACAGCAAGCAGTGGCAGAATGACCTGACCGGCCCGGATTTTGAGGTTGACATCGGCTTGTTTCAGCGCATCCAGCGGCAAAGGAGCGTCGGGAAAGACCTTGCCCTGCCTCGCCGCCGACTCAGAGGGCTGGCCCACCCCCTTGCCTTTCGACAAGACAGGCCGCAGGTCCAGTTTTCTTGACGAAAGCATCGCCGCCAGTCGCGGGCGTTTACCGGAAAGGATTATCTCCATTGAACCGGCAATGTCGCTGTCTCCGATTGTAATCTGGAGATTGGAAATCTTGTAGGTCTTTGCTCTAACATCGGCAAGATGGGCCGACACCTTGAAAGGCCCAACGTCGGGCACGCCGGTCACGTCGGCCAGCCCGGCAAGATCGGCAACCGACCGGACCCTGGCGGTAATGGTAAGGGCGAGGCCCTTGGCGTTTATAGCGTCCCTAATCGCACCGTCCACGGCGACGGTGGCGCCACCGGCCTTGGCTGTCAGCTTCAGAGACAATGCTTTGTCAGGGTCGGTCAATGCGACCAGCGGGCCGAGGGTTCCGGCAACCTCGAAGGGCTTTCTGTTATATGCGCCCTTGAGTTCCAGTTCAACCGGACTCTTTTTGCCCGCGGCCATAGCGGTAAGGCTGTCCAGCCTCACCACATAAGCACGGCCCGACCGCTCGTCTTTGTAAGTAAGGCGCCCCTTTTCGATCCGCACCTCGTTGAAGGTCAGCGCCGGCAACGTCATCTCGCCTTTGGCAGGGGTCTTTTCTTTTGGTTCTGCCGGCTTTGCCTTCTTTACGGTTTTGAACTCGAGATTCGATTTGCCCGACTTATCGATCGCAATCAGGATGTCGGGCTCGACTAAGATCAGCCGCTTGACATCGATGATCCCGCTGATCAGCGGAAGGAGCGCCACCTGAACCTCGAAACGCCTGATCTTGGCCATCTCCGGCCGCGAAGCCCACGGTGCGTTCTGGAAACGCACGTCTTCTACCACAAGCATCGGGGAAAAGCCGATCTCCAGCTCGATATCGCCGCCAAGAGTCAGCTCACGGCCGGTGGCATCCTTGACCGCCTGGGCAATCTTCGGCTTGAGATTGTTGAAGTCGTAGATAGACAGTATGACATAGACCGTCACGATCAACGCGACAATCAGGGCGACAGCAACACCTAAGATCCATTTCCAGCGCATTGTAATCACTCCATGATATATATATATTATATATATCTTTGCAAATAACTCAAATACAGTCAACCAACCGATCTAATTATAGTTACAAGGAGGCAAAGTACTGCAAAAGCAAGCGCTAACCCTGCAGCTTGCTGCAGGAGTCTTCAAATCATATTCCAGGCATTTTCTTGTTTTAAGTTGAAATTCGGAGCCTCCTGTTTTATCAGGACTCATGAAAATCGGCAGATTAGCCTTAGAAAACCCCCTTATCCTTGCCCCTATGGCCGGGATCACCCAAGTCCCCTTTCGGCGACTGGCAAGAGAGGCGGGATGTGCCCTGGTCGTCACCGAGATGGTAAGCGCAAACGGCCTCGTGCACGGCACCAAAAAGACCACGGATCTCCTGATAAGCCATCCAGGTGAGCGCCCCGTTTCGGCACAGATATTCGGAGCAGACCCGGATCTCATGAAGGAGGCTGCTCGGATCGTACAGGACACTGGTGCTGATATTCTTGATATCAACCTGGGGTGCTCGGTCCGAAAGGTGATAAGACAAGGGGCCTGTGTTGCCCTGATGCGCGAACCAAAAAGGCTGGAGGCGGTCTTGAAGGCGGTCCGCGGTGTAATCGGCATTCCCCTGACCGTTAAGATGAGAACGGGCTGGGAGTCTTCAGGAGAACAGGCCGTCAAAGCGGCGCGTATTGCAGAATACTGCGGCGTTGATGCCGTAGCCATTCACCCCAGGACAGCAACTCAAGGATTTAGCGGCAGGGCGGATTGGTCTTTAATCGCCCGGCTCAAAGATTCGATCTCTATTCCCGTCATAGGGAACGGCGACATTCAGCGGCCGGATGACGTGCTCAGGATGCAACGAGAAACCGGCTGCGACGGTGTTATGATAGGACGGGCTGCTATCGGAAACCCCTGGATCTTTTCCCGGGCAATTGATCTCGTTCACTCCAGGCCTCCCGTCCGGCCTGACACCTCCGAACGCCTTGATACCGTGCTTCGCTATATCGAGTATTCCGTCGATCATTTTGGAGAAGATCGGGCCGTGCCCATGCTGCGAAGCCGTCTCGGCTGGTTTACCAAGGGTCTTCCACACAGCAGTCGCTTCCGGGCAGCCATCACCCGTTTAAAGACCAGACAGGATATGGTGGATACAGTGCGGAAGTATTTTGGGGAGTTTTAGCCTGCAAAATCAATTTAATATCTAGAATTCCTGGATCTTTTCAACCGGTCGATTCTCCGCCTCCTTTCGCTCTCTCGACGTTTGCGACGGCGGCATTCGCTTGGTTTTTCATAGCTCCTCTTGGCCTTTAGTCGGCGGAAAACACCATCCTTTTGTACTTTCCTTTTCAGTATCTTCATCGCCTTCTCAAGGTCATTGCCAACGACCTTAACCTCTAAGCTACTAAATACTCGCAAGTTTATCCCTCATTTCTATACATCTCGGGGTTTGTCAGCAACAGCGCGCAACCCCGGATATTGATCTATTTGGTGAAGTCCTACTATGATTCTGTTATGTTCGATCTCTACCTATCAGAAACGCCGTCTACCACCTCGGCCACCGCCGCGTCGTGCCCCTGCCCCACCACCACCACCACCAGGACCTCGACGGCCTTCGGGGCGAGGGCGGGCCTCATTAACGTTAAGCCTCCGGTCTTTCAACTCCTTATCCTTCAGGCCGGTGATCGCGGATTCTGCTTCAGCTGCAGTGGGCATCTCCACGAATCCGAATCCTCTTGATTCGCCACTGTACTTGTCCTTAATGATTTTGACAGATACGACCTCTCCAAAGGCCTCAAAAGCCTGTCGTAAATCTTCTTCGGTAACTTGGCGCGACAGATTGCCTACATAAATATTCATTTTGACCTCCGCAAACGTTGTTTCCTGAGCCCCTAATTATTGTCCGCCCCTTTCTGGTTATCAATCTGCTGCTAAGAGAAAAAAGGGCATCTCGCCTTATGTTGACGAGATGCCCATGATGATCAAACAGTTCCGGACTAAAGCCTAGTAACGTTCGTTGCCGAAGGTCCTTTGGCACCCTGCTCTACGTCAAAGGTCACCCGGTCGCCTTCAGCCAGTGTCTTGAATCCAGACCCGCTGATGCCGGAGTGGTGAACAAATACATCCTGACCGTCTTCTTGCTGAATGAAGCCAAATCCCTTACGGTCACTAAACCACTTTACAGTTCCTTCTGCCATAGCGACTATTTCTCCTTTCTTTTTCTTTCGTACAACTCGTCAGGTGTTACTTTGGACCAAACTACAAAATCACATCGCTAAGGCAAAAGATCGATTTCAAGCGGGTCCCAAAATAAGGATCCTAATTTGCGTACCCGATCCGACCCTTTCACACGACAAAAGATTGATGAAAAGCTCATGTCGGACCATTTACAGCATAGGGCAAACGTATTTATGTGTCAAGGAAAGAATTGTCGAACGGTCAAACGTAGACTTGACCCCTTCCCCCCCTCTCTTGCTAAACATCGTTGGTAGCCAATTTAGCGACTTCGAGATAACTGATTCATATCCAAGACTTTATTCGGGCCTCAACGTATGATTCCCTTGCCAAGAATCTTTGATCAAGAAATAATCATAAATGACTTGACTCCCCCAGAGAAGCCGGTTATTATAAAAATAATCAATAAAGGGCCGTCCTTATTGGCGGCCCGGTTTCGTTCTGAGGGAAGATCCATTTGTCAAGAGTGGCAACCTCAAGTTTGGAACTACGAGAATTTCTATGAAAGGAGGGTGCTACTATGGCTAATGGAATTGTAAAATGGTTTAATAGCAGCAAAGGCTATGGCTTCATTGAGCAGGAAGATGGCCCGGATGTATTTGTTCATCATTCAGGAATCAATGCAACCGGTTTCAAGGCTCTTTATGAAGGCGACCGAGTTACCTTTGACATTGAGCAGGGCCAAAAAGGTCCTTGTGCAGCGAATGTAACTACCGTCTAGGTCGATTTTCGAAACCGAAACAGGGCATTTCATCGATTCAGATGGAATGCCCTTTCTTGTTTTGATCAGTGGGTGAATTGTAGCGAATCGCAAATCGAGTGCAAAATCCGCTCACCGTGACGGTCGACCCCGTGGCAACCGTTCCCGCAGCGGCTGGAGAAAGGAGAGTTATGGCAAAGCGCAGTCCACATAGCTTCAAGAAATGGCAGAAGGAGATCAAACGCAAACGAAAGGCTCGGGAAAAAATGGCACGGCGGCAGGGCGAGAAGGATCAGGCCGATGACTCTGACAATCCAAGGCCGGCTGTGGAAAACGTCGATGGACTGAAAGGGGACGCAGGATAAGCCCATACCACTATGGGCTACCAACTCTCAATCTGCCACGCAATCTCTATGTGGTCGCCCACCTAAATACGGACCGGACCCCTTTGTTTCCCAGCCATTGGTTAGCCTCAAAAACACAAGACCCCATCTCTATTAGAAGCTCAAAGCTGAAAGCACAAAACCCCGCCTCTCTATTTATGAGAAACAGGGTCTTGGTATTCAGTCCATGGCACCCTCTTGTTTAGGGTTAGCGAATTACTGGTCGCAGCTTGATGGACCATACCACTAAGACCGGCTTTGGTCAACATCTTGTACCCGAATAGACTCGAACAAAAAGACAAGGAAAAGTGTGTAGAAACGTTACACCAAGCGGCCCGGCAATCCCTCGTATTGTAACGTTTTGTTACACTGAAAAAGTAAAGTAATTTCTGCCCGGAAAATTAAATGTGAATTACAGATAGTTACGTCCCATCTTGAGAAGCGCTCTTTTGGTATCATCATTGCAGAAGTATCTGAGTCTTTAAAACCGGTTCTACGTGAGAGGGGAACATGAACGGTCTTTTATTTGTCGACGACGAGGAAGGGGTACGACGCTCCATAACAAGGGCGCTGAAACGGGAGCCTTACACTGTTTATACCGCGGAAAACGGCGAAACAGGCATCAGGGTGGTTGAACAATACCTTTCTGAGACAACGATCGTGATTTCAGATTATAAGATGCCCGGGTTGGACGGGCTGGAAACTCTCACTAAGATAGCCTCCATTAATCCCGAGATTACCCGCGTACTGCTCACCGGTTATGCCACCATGCAAAGTGCTATTCAAGCGACCAATGAGGGGCTCGACGGGTTTCTCACAAAGCCCTTTGACAATGTGGAGCTGCGGAACAAGATCCAGGATATTACGATCAGGAAACGGCTCAGACAGTTTGTCTCTGATCAAATATACCAGGAGATCAAAAACAATCCAGGGGTTATGGAGCCAAAAAGACAAAAGGCCACCATACTCTTTAGCGACATACGCGGCTTTACTGAATTGTCAAACAAGATGTCCCCGGAAAAAATTGCAGATTTCCTGAACCGCCACTATTTTACACCCCTGGGAGAGATAGCCTATCATTACAACGGCACGGTCGATAAGCATATCGGCGATTCCATGATGGTGGTTTACGGGTCACCCATATCTTACGAGGACGATATTCCCAGGGCGATCGAATCGGCCGTTGAAATGCAGGATATCAGCATGGCTATCAGCCGAAAATTACATAAAAAGAATGGGGCTCGCCTGAACGTTGGGATCGGTATTTGTACCGGTGAGGTGGTTACCGGTGTCTTTGGCTCGTTGAGGAAAAAGGAATACACGGTCTTTGGCATGCCGGTCAATATTGCCTCGCGCCTGGAAAAGCTGGCCAAGGGAGGCGAGATATTGATCAGCGAGACCACCTATAAGGAGATATCAGACAGGTTTATCGCCGAGAAGATTAAGCCGCCTGTTACAATAAAAGGTTTGCATAATCCTGTAACTATCTATCGAATCTTGGGAAGGGCTTGATCCTGATCCTATTGTTTCAACTTGACGTAGCTGCTCTTTTGAAGGTCACTCCCAAGGACTCCAATCGCCTCGGCCCGGTCCCTGTAAATCTTTGTGATCTTAAGTTCGCCGATCTTGGGGCCGGAAACCAAGTATAACTGACCCCCATGACCCTTGATCGCTTCACCCACGCCAAACACCTCCAATAAATCTCCTGTTGCCAGGCCAACGTCCTTGCCCGCTGTTATGGTAAACGTATTCTTAGAAACAGAGGTGATGTATCCCTTCCAGGGTTCATTGCCTAAGAGGTCGCAGATTCTTTTTGATATCTCAGGTGTGATTTTGGCCAGAACACGGCCTATGGTCTCCTTGTTGTATCCGGTTGCTTTGTTAATGTCTTCCCTCTCTTGTTCTGAGATCTCGACCTCGTCATGGAAGACCTCATCAAAGAAGACCGCTCCGGTTTGAATATCATAACCCTTCACGCGCACGGAGATTTGCACAAACATACAGATGTCTCTGAACCCCCAGATCCCTCGCTTGTCCTCCACGCATCGAATCTCAGAGAGGCTCTCTTCCAGTACTGCGTTGAGGCCCAGGGATCTGCCAAGTTCGGCCAGGGCCGGGTCGTCGAGCCGGCCAAAGGAAAACCGTGGTATCCGTCCGAGCAGATTGCGTGTTTTTCGAGAATCGATGTTGATGATGTCATCGCAGAAGCGCTTCAAAAAGTCATTCATGTAAACCCTGGCTGACTCCTGAAACTCTTTGCCTCCGTAGCCTGTTTTGTTCACAGTGGGCAGGAATGCTATCTTTTTCTTCAATGCACTCCCACCGCCCATGATCTCTCCGGTTATCTTCTTGGTAGCGGCACAGCCGACTGCCAAAAATACGGCCGTCAAACAGAAAACAATAGTAATGATACTATTTGTACGTATTGCTTTCATGCGTTTTTTGCTCCAACGAATTGTGATGAACTCGTAAAAAGTCATCAAATGGACGGCAAAGTAAAAAGCTCCAGATGCAAGGCGCGCGAAGCTTGAGGAATGAGGTCCGCCTCAGGCGGATCGCAATGACGAAAGATGAAGCGCAACGCCGCAGATGGACTTTTTACGAAGCCGTCAACTATGTATCCAGAGAACTGACATAGGGTTTCAGATCCACAACCGGTGTTCCGTCCACAGCATCAAGCCCTCGGACCTTGATGACCGGCCCTTCAACGGCAAGTACATCCACCAAACACAGGCCGATGGGGTTGGGACGGTCAGGGCTTCGTGTCGCAAAGACCCCCTGCTTGGGGATAGCCGTGTTCCCCTTGGGGTGGACCAAGAGGATCTTGCGGTCCGCCATGTGAAGCCAGCACAGGACGAAAAGTTTATCTCCAACTTGAATGCCGTTCAAACCCCGCAAGACCGTCTCTTCTATGATAAGCTCGGCCTCCACACCGGCCGGCCGGCCCTGGTGTGGGGCCTGGTGTCGCTCCTTTAATGGAGACCGGACCCAGCCGATCGGACTGATCCTGTACTCACTCACAGGGGCCTATCCTTCCTCTTTATATTCTACCCTCACAGTAGTGGTTATGCCGCCACGGGGTGTAAAGGTCCCCACCACCTCCATAAACTTGGGGCGCACGCAGGAGACCAGGTCCTCTAAGATTCGATTGACCACGTGCTCGTAAAAAATGCCGACACTACGATACTGCAAGAGGTAATATTTCAGGGACTTTAATTCAATAATCTTATCATTCGGCCTGTAACGAATCGTGATACACCCAAAGTCCGGAAGGCCTGATATGGGACACAGGGAGGTAAATTCCGGCTGGTCCATCTTGATCTCAATATCTCTCTGTGTCCCGTAGCCGTAGTCGAGCACCTGAAGCACGCCCGTGTCTATGGTGTCTGGGCTTTTAATGGCCTTGAGCAGTCCTTTTTGCATACCGGATATATCCATTACCGACTCCTGAAGATTCCCGCAATCCAAAATCCGAAATCCTATATAACACAATTGCTTTGCCAGTAAAAGACCAACCGTGCCGGCAGCGCTTTGCAAGACCGCACCCTTGACACTCTTAGCCCTCTCTGTTAAGTTTTCAATATAAGGAGGATTACATTGAAGATCAAATATTACGGTGTCCGGGGTTCGATTCCCACGCCGGGACGCGATACCGTAGAATACGGGGGGAACACGGCATGCGTCGCCGTCTGGGTCGACAATAAGCTGATCGTATTAGATGGTGGTACGGGCCTGCGAGTTCTTGGCGACGAACTAATCGAGACCCCTTTTGGTCGCGGGGAAGGCAAAGGCACCTTTCTCTTCAGCCACCTCCACTGGGATCACATACAGGGTTTCCCTTTTTTTAAACCAGCGTATGTGGAGGGAAACTCTTTCAAGCTATACGGCCCTTCTCAGGTAGACGTGACACTGGAAGATACTATGAGACAGCAACAGCAGTACCAGAATTTTCCGGTCCTGATGGAAGACATGCCCTCCACTTTCACGTTTACGGAATTAAAAGAAGGACACACCATGGACATAGACGGTATTGAGATAAAAAATCGCAGGTTAAACCATCCTGGAGGGGTATTTGCTTACAGAATCTCCAGCCAAGACAAATCGATCGTATATGCAACCGATACGGAGCATTATTCGGCCCCTGATCCGGGGCTCTTGGAATTGGCCGATAATGCCGACGTCCTGATCTATGACTCTATGTATACCCCCGAACAGTACAAGGATCATGTGTCCTGGGGCCATAGTACATACGAGGAAGGGATCAAGATTGCCAAGGCTGCCAATGTCAGGGCGCTGCATCTTTTTCACTACGACCCTTCTTACTCAGACGAATTTATCGATGCCATTGTGAAAGAGGCCCAAGACAATTTCCCGAACACCTTCGGCGCCAAAGAAGGATGGGAATTAGAGCTGTAAATTGAAGCTGAAAGCTCAAAGACAAAAAAAGAGCGGCCTTCCCGCCCTTTGAGCATTTCAGATCTTAGGCAGGAGCTGTCCGCAGGCCGCACAAATGTCTCCCCCCTTACTGCGACGAACAATCGTTGTGTAATGACGATCCAAGAGGACCTTTTGAAAGGCCCGGACAACACCCTCCTCAGGCCGCTTAAACTCAGCCCCCTCATACGGATTAAAGGGTATTAAGTTGATCTTGGCCCGTAAAGGTCTCAACAGCTTTGCCAAACGCTCTGCATCACCCGGGGTGTCGTTCACCCCGGCAATCAAGACATATTCAAACGTGATCATTCGGCGAGACGGAAGCGGAAAACCGCGGCACGCTGACAGGAGTATCTCGATCGGATAGGTCCGGTTGATCGGCATCAATTCGTCTCTGGTATCGTTGTCTGTGGCATTCAGGGAAACAGCAAGGCTAACTTCAACGTCCCGACCCAGATCCTCTATCCTTGGAGCCAACCCGGCAGTAGAAAGGGTAACTTTGCGACCGGAAAACTGAAGGCCGTTATTTCCTGTAATGATCCGGATGGCCTGCACAACACTCTTGTAGTTGGCAAGCGGCTCCCCCATCCCCATGAATACGATGTTGGTCAGAGAGTCTGGGTCCCGGAGATCGTCTCTTACGGCACAAACCTGGTTAATGATTTCCGAAGGTTCAAGATTTCGCGCCAGCCCGCCGCGACCGGTGAGGCAGAACTTACACCCCAGCCCACATCCGGCCTGACTCGAGATACACAGTGTCCAGCGGCCCGGCTCCGGAATCAATACGCTTTCGACATGTTGGCCGTCATTCAAACGAAAAAGGTATTTTCTGGAACCATCCTTTGCGGTCTGAACCTGCCGCGTCTCAAGCCGGCTTATGGATAGTCGCTCCGGCAGGAACCCCCTGAGATCCTTGGAAAGATCCGTCATCTCCGAAAATGAATAGGCGCCTCTATGGTAGACCCACCTGAGGATCTGGCCGGCCCGATAAGGGGAAATGTCGTGTTGCCCAAGCCAGCCCACAAGGGACTCTTCCGTAAAGTTTTTTACATCCTTACGAACAAACATAAAGGGCTATCCATTGTGCCTTGCTAACAGATTTTCAGAATATTTTCTTGACAGATACTCTGGTTAACAATAATTATAATAGGTTTTATATGATAAGATGACTATTATGTTTGAAAACCTTACCGACAAATTGAATATTGCCTTCAAGAAGCTCAAGGGCCACGGCAAGTTAACCGAAAAAAACATCGAGGCCGGGCTTAAGGATATTCGTCTGGCCCTTCTTGAAGCCGATGTCCACTACAAGGTCGTCAAGGACCTTATAGCAGCCATCAGGGAGCGTGCCATAGGCCAGGAGGTCCTGAGTAGCCTGACACCGGGTCAGCAGGTTGTCAAGATTGTTAATGAAGAGCTTGCCCGGTTCATGGGGAGCAAGCACGAAGGGCTGCGCCTGGCCGGCAGCCCGCCCGTTGTGGTCATGCTCGTCGGCCTGCAAGGTTCTGGAAAAACCACGACCGCCGGTAAGCTGGCCAAATTCCTGCTTGACCAACACAGGAAACCATATCTCGTACCTGCTGATACATATCGGCCGGCAGCCATTGAGCAATTGAAGAAGGTGGGAACCCAGGTCGGCGCGGAGGCCTTTCCGTCCACCCAGGATATGGATCCGGTCGATATCTGCCGGGATGCCCTCCGGAGGGCACATCAAGGCGGCTTTGATACCCTCCTGATCGATACAGCTGGACGCCTCCATATTGACGAGGCGCTGATGGCCGAGCTGGTGCGGATCAGAGAAGCCGTGCATCCGTCCGACATCCTGCTGGTGGCCGATGCTATGACAGGACAGGATGCGGTAAATATGGCCAAGGCCTTTAATGATGCCCTCGACATCGGTGGCGTAGTTCTAACAAAGATGGAAGGGGATGCGCGCGGCGGGGCGGCCATATCTATAAAGGCGATTACCTCAAAACCAATTAAGTTTATAGGTGTCGGCGAGAAACTGGACGC
>Ga0114923_10001094_pt1 | contig 19114 bp, 20 predicted proteins | sample SumtaG_FD_89578 | JGI IMG/M metagenome (GOLD analysis project Ga0114923, IMG submission 89578) | Deep subsurface microbial communities from Indian Ocean to uncover new lineages of life (NeLLi) - Sumatra_00157 metaG | ecosystem: Environmental > Aquatic > Marine > Oceanic > Sediment | place: near...
CAATGCTTGAAGTATCTTTGAAGCAATATCGGGATAATGATTCTTGATTGTAGTTTTTATTGTGGTTTGGTTTCCAGCTTTCATATTCAACCGGTCCAAAAAAACATGTGACACCCCAATATCACCAAGTTCTCGAAGCAGCTGATGAATTGTGGATATGCTTAGGTAGGGTATGATAGGTCCAACAAATGCATATGTTGAAATCCCCACGTCTGAAATCTCACGTAGAGCAGCGAGTCTTCCTTTCAAAGGAGGAGCACCTGGCTCGAATGTTTTTCGGACATCCTCGTCGAGAGAGATTATAGTCATTCCGACTTCATTTCCCTTATTCATCCCAAGTAAATCTAGGTCTCTCAAAACAAGATCAGATTTTGTAAGAATTGAAACTGGAAAATCGTAATCCTGTAGAAGACGAATACAGTTTCCAGTCATGTAATATTGTTCTTCGATTTGTTGATATGGATCAGTTACACTTGAAAAAAGGACACTAGGGCGATCGGGATTTCTTCGTCTACGTAATTGATTTTCCAAAACTTCTGCGGCGTTGATCTTTACATCAACAAAACTTCCCCAATCATCTTGGATGTGCCCGGAATATCGTTTCATGAACTGAGCGTAACAATAGATGCATCCATGTTGGCAACCAACATACGGGTTGATTGCATATTCTACCTCAGAGATTCGGCTCTTGTTGAGTATATTTTTTGCTTCAATTTCGGATATGCAGGGGTTGTTAGACACTAGGAGACCTCAGGGTTTCATAGATTATATTGAAATGGTTATTCACTCAAGCTATTAATTCCAATGAACAAAAACGCATTAAACGTGTTTCGATGGACACAAAAGGAATGACGAAGAAAAATATATGGATGAACCATAATGCGAAATGCTACACCATTTGTTCTTTGTTTAATCGGCGGTCTGATGCTGATCATGGTTAATTATAGTGGTGCAATGTGGAACCTACTATTTGGTTTGTACATCTTTATCCACGGGCTTCCAGCACTCTCAGGAATATGGTTGATAGTTGACATTATCTTGCTTGTTCTCTGGATAATTTCATGGCTGGGAGGTATCGCTATAATCCTCGGTGGATACCTTATGACAACACGACGGGTGGGTACTGGAAAGTTCATCGTGGGTATAGCTGCGGGCTTTGGTCTCTTTAGTCTGATTATTCTTATAATTCAAGTCGTAATAGTCGGGGGACTAGTGGGATTATTAGTGTTTTTTGCCATCGCAGCAAATTCATTGTTAGGAATGGGACTTCTACTTACTATAATTGCACGAAGAATTGCAAAGAATCCAAAATGAAATATCTCAAAGAATTGAATTGGAGATGGGAATTGAATCCCATCCACTCAGACTAAAAGTCACCTTCTTCTTTAACAGTCATTTTAACACCTGTACAGACAGAGCTGTACTCTATCATCTTCCACTGCCTGGAGGAATTGCGTGCTAAAGAAACTGGTGTGGGGTTGTCTTTACCACCGGATTGAATGAAAATCTTCTTCTCTTTGTCACTTCTGTCTTGTTCTTTTACGACGGTCATGACAAGCTTGTTCTTGTCAATTCTATAGTCATTCTCCGGAGTCCCACCAACATGAGAGCGATCGAATGCCCTAGAGCGATGTGATTCTAGAAATCCCCTTCTTCAGATTTTGGTTTTTTCACATCCATACAAAATGAACTGTATTCAGTAAGTTTCCATTCACCGCTGGAATTCTTCATAAGTTGGCATGGAACGGGATTATCACGACCACCGCTATGTACGAACATCTTGATCCCCTTCCCGTGATCTACGGTCCTAACAATCTTCAGTTTAAGCGCTTTCTTGTCAATCTTGTAGTCATTCTTATTGGTCCCACCAACATATGACCGGGCGTTGTTTTTACTTTCGAGAAATTGTCCTACAAAATATTTTGCAGAAAGCCCTAGTTTCAAACCAGAAGGTGAACTGCTATCTTCAGAACAATGCTTCTTGGATATCACAACGGTCATCATTGCAGCGCTAAGTTCTTTGTTTTTCTCAAGATTTAGGGCAGCGATGAGATAGTACATAATCGAGTTTTCGGGTTTTCCAGCGTCTTTCTCCCAAGCAGCTTTGAATTTCTTGAAGGATGTGATTAGTGGTTTCTTTACAGTTTTTGCCATTGGTGGTTCACCTTCAGCTAGTAACTAGATGACGAAAAAAGAGTTCATGTATAAACTATGCTTGTCTGCTTACATTTTTATCAAGCGTTGTTTCTGAATAACTATAGTCCGGAGTGAAATTTTGTGGATAAAGAACAGGCGTGGAATTGGATTGAGAGAAACAAAGAACAAGTGATTGATGCAAGTGATAAGATCTGGGAATATGCTGAGCTTGGACTTGTGGAATTCAAATCATCGGCATTGATTGCTGACATACTTGAAGAGAATGGATTTGCTGTTGAACGCGGAGTTGCTGATATGCCCACAGCATTTGTTGCAAGTTATGGAAGTGGAGGGCCCGTCATCGGAGTGATGGGAGAATATGATGCATTGCCAGGTTTATCACAAAAAGCGGTTCCACATCAAGAGCCCATTGTTGAGGAAGCTTCTGGACATGGATGTGGACACAACATTCATGGCACATCGGGAATGGCAGGAGCAATTGCAGTCAAGGAGGTCATGGAGAAAAATAATATTCCGGGTACCATCAAGTTCTTTGGTTGTCCCGCGGAGGAGAATTACAGTGGGAAGGTATTCATGGTACGTGACGGTTACTTCGATGACGTGGATGTTGCTCTTAGTCATCATCCAATGTCTAACAATTATGCAGGACTTGGAAGTACCTTAGCAGTCAATTCAGTGAAATTTCATTTCCATGGCGTTTCTGCTCATGCAGCAGGATCTCCAGAGCATGGCAAGAGTGCTTTAGACGCAGTTGAACTGATGAATACCGGTGTTAATTTCATGAGGGAGCATATCATTGAGAAAGCACGAGTTCATTATGTAATTGAGAAAGGAGGTCAGCAACCAAATGTTGTTCCCCCCTATGCTCGAACATGGTACTATGTCCGAGCTCCTGAACGAGACCAAGTAGAACATATCTATGAAAAAATCCTAAAAATCGCAGATGGAGCGGATTTGATGGTTGGAACGACACATGAAGTCGAGTTCCTTGAAGGTACTTACAACGTCTTGCCTAACACACGTCTTAGTGAGATAGTCACCGCAAACATGAGAGAGATTAGTGCTCCCAAGTACACCGATGACGAAATGAAGTTCGCCAAGGAAATGGCAAAAACAATCCCGAAAGAGCAGAAATACGAAATGCTCAGACAATCCAAGATACCTGATTTCCAGAAATATATGGATGTCATTCTTGAGAATTCAATTCATGATCCGTGGGATGAAGGAATTGTTTGGCCAGGTTCAACAGACGTAGCTGATGTCAGTTGGGTAACTCCTACGATGGAATTTTGCACAACTTGCATGGTCCTCGGAGACGCTGGTCACACTTGGCAATTCGTATCGCTTTCTGGAATGAGTATTGGACACAAATCATTGATGTTCGCAGCAAAGACAATTGCATCTTCAGCTCTTGACCTGCTTACAAAACCTGAAATGATGAAGCAAGTGAAAGATGAATTTGTGAAGAGGAAAGCTGGAAGGGAGTACAAGTGTGCGGTTCCTAAGGATATCAAACCTCCACAGAAAGTAGCAGAGGAGGCAGCTAAATCGGTACCCTCTCAGGTGTAGATATATTGACATGTGGTTGCAAGAAAATAAGAAATTCATTCAAGAAAACGCACCTATCTCCAACTATTTATGAGAAATTACTAACTAGACAATTTGGTTAGAATGTTGCAATCATTAGAGCAAAAGATAGTAGATGTTGTGGAAAAGGTCATACCTTGTGTAGTGAGTGTCACTACTACAAAATTACAGAGGGTGCGTTTCTCACAAGTAGTACCAGTGAAAGGACAGGGTTCAGGTGTAATTGTCAGCAAGGACGGATTCATTTTGACTAATGCTCATGTTGTTGAGGGAGTTCGTGATGTTGATATCGCATTGCATGATGGAAGAGCTTACAAAGCAGTTGTTGTTGGAGAATCGAAGACACGCGACTTGGCAATTCTAAAGATCGATGCTGAAAATATCACGCCGATTAAGATTGGGAAATCCAGTGATTTGAAAGCCGGTCAGTTTGCTATCGCTGTCGGAAACCCACTTGGTTTAGGATCAACTGTCACATTTGGAATGGTGAGTGCACTTGATAGAACAATTCGCGGTCGTAATGCTCATCTTGAAGGATTGATTCAAACCTCCGCTCAGATTAATCCTGGAAACTCAGGTGGAGCGTTGGTAGATACTGAAGGAAAACTAATCGGTATGCCAACAGCTATGATTCAATGGAGCCAAGGAATTGGTTTCGCTATTGCGATCGACCGCATCATGGATGTATTTGATGAACTTGTAGAAACAGGAACAGTTCAGATTCCTTGGATGGGTATTGTTGGTGTTACACTCAATCCGGCCATAGCAGCAAACTATAGACTCATTGTAGAAAAAGGAGCATTACTTGTAGAATTACCCAGAGGTCCATCGTCCAGAGCAGGTCTAAAACCTGGAGACGTAATCATCAGTATTGATGAGGAGGAGATCACAGGGATGGAACAACTTAGGGAAACAATCATCTCGAAAAAAGTAGGTGAAAAACTAAGGACTAGATTTGCACGTGGAAGTGATATATTTGAAATATATGTTGAACTTTCTCAAGCTCCTTAGAAAGCAATTGATATTTGCAAAGTATGTGTTTCGAAATCAATTTGCGGAAAATACCAGGAAGCTATAATGATTCATTTGACTTAATGTTGATTGGTCCACATCTTTATCCAGCATGGTTGTTTCTCCAGATATTAAATCCACATCAACACCCTCAATGAAATCGAACCCAGCATCCCCAAGTACACCTATATTGTCAACATGGTAAAAGAAACAAGGTTGTGTGACAATCAAGAGACCCCCAAGTTCCATCGTTTCACGAATTCCCTTCAAACATTTCACGAGGTCACTTTGGTGCTTGTAGTATTCAAACAGATAACCAATCATATCGGTGTTGAGGATTCCAAGATTAAAACACGCGGGTGGAATATGTCCTTTTTCAAGAATGAATTGGTCAATTCCAATACATTCTCCGATATCCTTTGGGAGTGCATCCTTTTGAAAATCAGGAAATGCTGCTTCCTTAGCCATCGATTCAAGCTTGGTGAATACAACTCTAGATACATCTAGCACTTTTTCCTCTTCGAGTAGTCCGAACAAATACGAAAGCCGAAGTTTATGAAAATCTAGACAGTAAGTTAGCAGGGGCAACCTACCAACAATGAGATCGTTATTCAAGTCATTCGTCCTAATCCATTCTTCTAACATGGTAGGGAAGAATTGAGCGAAGAAAATAGGGATTTCTTCATTTTGCCCTGCAGCAAAATCAGCTATCAAAAAATTACTGTCATGAGCTTTCCGGGCCTTACTCAATTGATCTAGCATCCAGTTCATTATAGTATCGCTTTTTCCAATCCAACCAAATGGAAACAGCTCATAGGGATAATCGCTCAATGAAGAATCACACACTTTCAGTTTTGTTAAAGGGCATTCAAGAAGGAACTCTGTGCCATTTATGATTATTCAATTGATAACGCACCTTTACAGTATATCCAAAATGCATCAGCCGACATTCTCCCCAGCAACGTCATATTTGAATTGAGGGCAATCTGAATTCCGAGGTCTGATGCTACTGCAAGCGAGCACATTAGGGGAATTCGTGCATTAACGCCCTTGTTTACAATTTCAGAAGTAAGTCGTCCAGTTATGAACAGGAACAAACTACCCATGTCGAATTCTTTCCCCAAGGCTAAACCGATTGTTTTGTCGATGGCATTATGACGTCCAATGTCCTCAGCAAATACGGATTCACCCGAAATCATATTCGTAATGAGTGCTGCGTGGGTTCCACCGGTTATTTTGTGTACCTCTTGGAGTTTTCTCATTTTTTGCTCTGCATCATGTAAGACCTGAATCGGTACAATTCCAGAATTCGTAAAAGAAAATGACAGATCAGAAGTAGAATCACTCATAGATTGAAGCAAATTTCTTACGAATTGATTCTTGTTTTCTGTTGTAACTACACAGCGATTTTTCTCAATATCAATTGAACCCAAAGCATCAATAGACGAAATCAAACCACTCGATATCATATGTCCAAGAACCATCTCACGTTCAAGTCCAGGACTATAGGAGAAAGAAGAAACCTGCATTTCTTCAACCCATAGTTCAAGTTTGGCTTCCACAACTATCAGTTCATCCTTCTCTAATATCAACCCCTTCTCGACTCGGGTGAAGGATGTTTCACGAAACATATCCATAATTATCAAAGAATGAATGGAGGAGGTCTCTATTAATGAATCTGAAAAATCCAAAGACTTACAGTGACTAAATTCTTACACCGTTTTTTAAACCAAAAAAGATTATACGATGTGAGTGTTTGAGCATAATAACCCATAATTAAGTAAAGAGAAGAGTTTGTGTATGAGTAAGGAATTAGATAGTCAACGGTCCGATTTAGGAACTCGTATTCTAGAGAATCGAGTGAAAGAACTTGATTTTCTTTACTCATTAGCCAGAATCCTAAAAGACCCAGGTCAACAACTTGTCGATATTCTAGAACAACTTACACAGCTCATTCAGATGTATTGGGGTAACCCCGAAATCACTAGTGTAAGTATTATCAACGGAGAGATAAAATGTCAAACTAAGAGGTTTGCTGAAACCCAATGGAGACAATCGGACATTATTAGAGTACAGAGCAAAGAAGTTGGAAATATTGACATCTTTTATTCGGAGAATAAATTATTCCCACCAAGAAGTCATCAATTACTCAGGACAATTGTTGATGAGCTCGCTGAATTCATAGAACGTCAAAATAATAGAGAATCCCTGAACAAAACAGCAAGAGAAATCATTTGTCTAAGAAGTGTTTCACAAATTCTGTCAAACACGCTTATTGGGCTCGAAACTGTTTTCGAAACTTTTGTCCATCTAATAACTGAGGCATGGCAATACCCTAGCATATGTAGGGCGAGTATTACCTATGAAGGATTAATTATATCAGTTCAGGATTTCGAAAAAACGGATTGGGTGCAATCAGCAGACATCATTGTTGATGACAAGAAAGTTGGTGAGTTGAATGTCTGCTATCTAGAAGAAAAACCAGAAGTTGATGAAGGTCCATTCTACATTGGAGAAAGATATCTGATCGATACCTTGGCTAGAGAGCTAAGTGGGTATATCAGAAGGATACGGATGGAAGAACTGAAAGAGCAGCAGCATCGTGAACTCGAGTTGTATTCGTCTCTCATCAGACATGACCTCATTAATGACGTCCAAGTCATTGCAGGTTATGTTGACATTTCCAATGAAATGTTTGGAATGAATAATGCGGATCTAAAGAGCATGCTAGATTCTGCTACATCCATCTGTAGAAGAATGACAGGAGTTCTTGAGGCCTTCAAGGAGCTTCCAGCTGAAATTGAAAGAAATCCAGTGCGGTTCATTGAAAAAATCTCAAGAGGAGCGGAAGAATCCTATGCTAATTTGCAAGTAACAATATCAAGTGATTCCGAAGTTGAACAGATTAGGATTCCAAGTAGCAGACTCTTGTCACTAGTGTTTGACAACCTTTTCAGAAATGCGGTTCAGTTTGCTGGTAATAATGCAGAAATTTCAGTAGTAATTACAGCAGTAAATGAAACCGTCAATGTGATATTCTCTGATAACGGACCGGGCGTTGTAGATGAGGTGAGAGGTAAACTCTTTCGGAAAGGGGTTTCGACCGGTGGAGGAGGTATGGGTCTTTATCTCACAAAACAGGTACTTCAGACAATGGGAGGTTCAATAGAACTCCTTGAGTCAGCTCCCAACGAAGGTGCTAGATTTCTGATAATATTACCGTCATCGTCGTAACAGGATATATGCGCACAAATAGCTTTAAGTTGCAGATAAGGCTCAACAATGTAATTGGGGAGTTATCTTCTATGAGCACTGAAACCGCTAAAGCACCAGGAGCATTCACAATTGTGTTAGCTACCAGCTTTGGAGTTTTCCTTGGAGCACTAGATTCCTCAATCGTTAATGTGTCGCTCTACACAATGACTACTTCACTTGGAGTAGATATTGTTGCTATACAGTGGATTGTGTTGTCATACTTACTTGTAATCACATCAATCATGCCGCTTATGGGTAAATTTGGTGACAGGTATGGGAAGACAAAGATATTCCAAGTTGGAATGATCATATTCATCATTGGATCATTCTTGTGTGCAATTTCGCCCGATCTATTATTCCTAATTTCTTCCAGAGTGTTTCAGGCCATCGGCGCAAGCATGATGACAGCTAATGGACTCGCACTAGTGACCTATTTCACTACACCAGAAAATCGAGGAAGAGCAATCGGGATGACTTCAGTGATTCTTGCGGCCGCTTTAGGACTTGGGCCCGCTTTAGGTGGAATTCTAAGTCAATATTATGGATGGCCTAGCATTTTTCTGGTGAATATCCCAATTGGAATTGTTGGATTGATTATAGTTCACAAGATTGTACCTGCGACCAAAAAGGTGGAGGAAACGAAATTCGACACAATTGGAGCTTCACTGTTCTTCCTATTCTTATTTTCATTCATATACTTTGTATCCGTAGCAATCACAGTAGATCTATTCACGAACCTTATTCTGATTGCAATAATCATCAGTTCATTCACGTTGTTCATCATCAGAGAGAGAGATTTCTCATCGCCAATCATTCCAACAAAAGTACTTGCCAATCGACGGATATCAACGAGCATCCTTTCCGCATTGCTTGCATATATGGCAATAATGCCAGTTGCTTTTCTATTACCATTTTATCTACAGGAAGCTCTTGGCTTTAATCAATCCACAACGGGGTTATTCTTAATCGCTCATCCAGTTGCCATATCGGTTGCAGGACCAATAGCAGGTTTCATCTCAGAAAGGATCCAGGCGAGGATTCAAACAGTCGTTGGTTTAACAATTCAGGTATCAGGCTTGCTTCTCATAAGTTTAGTAATGCCAGATATCATTCTGATGATAATAGGGATAATCATCATGGGTTTTGGTCTTTCATTATTTACAGTAGCCAATGGTAACTTCATTATGACTTCTGCACCAAAAGAATACATGGGAGTTGTAAGTGCCCTTACGAATCTTGCGCGAACGACAGGATTCTCAACAGCAATAGCACTAGTTACTTCTGTATTCACGTTCCTGTTCCTGTTGAATAATCCTACTAACGCTACTTCAGGTCCTCTCTTTGTAGAGGCATATACTCTGTCAATTCAGTATGCAATTTGGGTATTCACTATCTTCGTAGTGATTGCTGCGATCATTTCAGCGTTCCGTGGCCTAAGCCCTGCTGAGGAAGAACGGGAAGCAAACGGAAGATTGACTGAAGAAACAATGTTAGAGAGAACTCCTACTCATATTGAGTAGAAATCCTTACTTCTCAAAAACATCAGCCAAGAATAGAATTCGCCTTCGAAAATCGGGATGCCCCACTGTCAGAATATTCTTACTAGCTTCATTCCTAAACATGAACTTTGTGGGATTATCTCTTAGTAATTTGATAAGTGCCTGCATCTCTTCGTCAGTGATGCGACGATCCCCGTCCTTGTCTACATTTCGCCAATCAACAATCGGGCTTTCTTTTTCCTCCGTATCAGGTCGTGCTTTCTTTCGTGTTTCAAGTAGATTCTTGACTGCAGGAGTAATTGCGTTCAGAATCTGATCATCTGTGAGATCTACACCATAGACGGATCTCATATTTACCAATCGTGTTGAAAGAAAGACCCAGGGGGCTTTTTCTCGAGCATTCTTTTCATCAATGCTATCAAGAGGATAAGAAAGAATCATCATTTTGAGTTCCTTGTCATTTATGGGATTCATTCTCTCGGGATTCAAAGATTCAAGCCATCGGATTTCTTCGATGAGACTAGAAACTGCTTCTACGCGCTGCCCCAATCTGATTAATGCATTAATCATAGCTTCAAAATTCACCATCTGAGCAGCGTGATGATCTGAAAGGAATTCTGCATCACGTGATGCTTTTTGCACAATTATTTGGCCAATCCACATGACTACTCTTGATAGAATGAAGAATCCAACAAAGACCAAGATCCGTGCGCCAGCTGCTATAGCATCAAATGAAACCAGCAGTGAATTTGCAATACCTAGACCCAATCGAACGTAGATGTAAAGATAGATGATATCTACAAAGTACGAAGGCATTCTTGAGAAAATGGAAATTATAGAATCGCGACTCTTTATGTGACCTATCTCGTGGGCAATGATTGCTTGTACTTCTTGAGGTGAGAGGAGGTCTAGCAAATTAGAATGGATTACTACTACGGACCCAAGAAATGGAAGACTAAAAGTGAAAGCATTCGGGAATGGTGATTTTATAACAAATATCTTTGTCACTGTTACCTCGCTCTTCTTGGCTAAATCCAAGGTCCATGAAATGAGATCAGCTTTTGAGTAGATACATTTCAAATCTACTTCTTTTTTGAGGGGCGGATGTAACTGGATCATATCCTCACCCTTGAGCATCGAAAAGGAAGTCATGTAGATGAGAACCAATTGGATAAGTAAGATTGAAACAAATAGAACTACTGAAACAAGAGGATTGGTTAGCGAAGGATCCATTCCGATTATCCATAAAGTGGATTCATCCAATGTCAATAGGGATACAAAAATAATTTGTAGAAAATTCACAGCTAAGAATGCCGTAAGGGCAATCCATTTACTTCGAGATACGTCTTCAATGATACTCATTACTTCTCTCTCCGATATTGCAGGCATTCAAGTAATGCTAGATAGTAATCCTAATTATACTCAGCTGTTTCGCCTTGGTAGTAGCCTTTATCTTCTAAAAATAATTCCATTAACTCAGTGATACAGTTGAAAGATGGAAAGGACTTAGCGGAGTACTGCGTTGAATATGGACGTGGTCTTGGCGCAAGCTATGTGGAATCTCGGTTCGAGAAGAAATATGCTATGGGCCTTGCTTATAGAAACGGAGAACCCATTTCTGGTGGAATGGCACCTTCCAATGGAATAGGGGTTCGAATACTCGTTGATGGAAATATGGGTTTTGCATCATTTGATGGCTTAGAAAAAGAAACAGCACATTTGGCAATTGATTCAGCTGTCAAAATGGCAAAAAGTGCAAAACGCAAAGACCCAATCGATTTAGGTGAACCGGTTTCTAACAAAGCAAAATGGGAAGTTCCAGTGAAAGAATCTCTTCTGGATATTGACTTGGAGACTTTGATGGCAACTGCAAATGACTTGAATAAAGAGATGGAAGGCCTCGCGTCATATACAATGGTATTGAACCCATATGTGTCTGAGAAGTATATAGTTACAAGCGAAGGGTCTGAAGTAGAAGGCCTACTCTCATTCCTCAATATATTCACAATCATGTCTGCAAAAGGAAAAGTAGGTACTGAGCAAAGATACGTTAATCTAACACAAACTGGCGGGTGGGAACGAATCATAGATGGAAAGATTGTTGAAACCCTAGCCCGAGAAGTAGTAGCCCTCAAGAAAACTGCAGAGCATGCAGAGAAATTAGATTATCTATTAGATCAACCAGTTGACTTCATCGTTGGTCCTGAAGTCGCAGGAATCATCGCTCATGAGAATGTCGGTCATCCTTCCGAAGGTGATAGAATCATGGGAAGAGAAGGTGCTCAAGCAGGTGAGAGTTTCTGGCGAGACCTCAAACTAGGTGAATCTCGAGTTGGTTCTGAACATGTCAATGTTTCCGAAGACCCGACTATACCATTCACAGGTGGATTTTATTTGTATGATGACGAATGTGTCAAATCTCGAAATCGAGTTCTCATTAAGGATGGTATCATTACCGAACCTCTGCTTAATCGCGAGTTTGGTGTGAAATTCGGAATGGGTACGAACGCATCCGCGCGTTCAACAGGCTATAACCGTGAACCCCTCATCAGAATGGCAAACACATTCTTCGAACCCGGAGATTTCTCTTTCGAGGAACTGGTTGAGGATGTTAAGCTTGGTATCTACATGTGTTCATTTAATGAGTGGAACATCGACGACCGCCGCTATCAATCCAAGTACACAGGTTCAGAAGCATATGTGATAAAGAACGGAGAGATAACCGAAACCATGGTGAAAGCTCCCGTTTTTGAAACAACAAGTGTCGGAATGCTTAGCGCAGTTGATGGAGTGTCAAAAGAAAAGAGACTAGAGTTCCCAGCGACTTGTGGAAAAAGCGACCCAATGCAAGGAATACCTGTGAACGCTGGAGGCGGACAGATACGGTTCCGTGCAATTAAGCTTGGAGGTGTAGGTTAAATGACAAGTTTCGAAGACCTCAAATCCTACGTGGACCTTGCAGGTGATTACAGCAAGGATAAGATCGAAGGTTCAATAATTCGCGGAAGTGTATCAACGGGCTCTCAGATTCGATTCTCTCAGAACTCGATTGATATTGGTAAAAGATGGAAGACTCTCAAGCTCGAGATGTTCTTCATAATTGAAGGAACCAAGACAGGTTTTAGTGAGAGATATGTCACAAGTGAGGATACAGTCAGAGAAGCTGTTGACGATACAATTACGTTCTCAAAACGATTACCAGACTCGCAGTTCTTCACTGGTGTGGAATCCAAGATTTCCGAGTATAGAGACCTCAGTGGGAACTATGATGACAAGATCGATGATTTCACTGATCAGGCACCGCAATTAGTGAATTCTGCAATAGATGCTGCTGTTTCAGAAGGAGCTAAACGAGTAGCAGGAGCGTTGAAGTTCTCAAAGGGCCAATCATATTTTCTATCAAGTTACGGTCCGTCAGGGAGTTCAAAACACACTCAGTTTGACCTGAATGTAAGAGCGTTCCAAGATGAACTCGATTACTCTGGTCAAGGTCTTGATTGTGGAACGAAGCCGACAAAATCAGAGAAGAGCATGATTGCTGCAGGAAAGGAAGCCGGACGTTTATCCAAGGAAGCGATAGGTGCAAAACAGGGCGAACCTGGCACTTACGATGTCGTCATGAATCCAACTGTTGCTGCGAACGTGATTGGGCAACTACCTGACCGAGCGAATCCCTTTGTTGTGATGATCGGAATGTCCCCATTAGGTGATAAGATGGGTGAACAAATCGGCCCCGATTTCATTACTGTGACTGACAACCCATGGATACCAAACGGTCTGAGAAGTCAAGCCTATGACTTTGAAGGAACCCCAACAAGACAAAATGAAATCATCAGTAATGGTGTGCTGAAACTGTTCGTTCAAAATACTAGTACCGCCACTATGTTTGATACAGAAACAACTGGAAACTCTGAAATCCTAGGGATGGGTTCGGGAGTAAAAATGTTGCTTCCAAATACAACGAACTTGGTTTTTGATAATGGAGACCGGACAGTCGAAGAATTGCTAGAATCATCCAAGCCTACAATCTATGTGACAAGCAATTGGTACATGAGATTCCAAAATTACCAGAGTGGTGATTTCTCAACAATTCCAAGAGACGCGATGTTTCTGATCGAGAAGGGTGAGAAGAAACCTATCAAGAATTTAAGAATCAGTGACAATACCATGCGGATGTTCGCAAATATTGATGCGTTAGGAAACGACAGAAAGCAGATCATGTGGTGGGAAGTTGATACACCAACGTTCATACCCTCAATGCGTATCAAAGATTGCAGAATGACAGCTGCGACACAATAGAATTGTATAACCCGGGTGTGAAAAGCATCCGGGAGAATTTTCTTTCTGAAACTAATCAATCACTTCGCGTTTTAATCTGTGATGTAGATGCTGCGTGAATGAAAACTTCACTAATATTTTCTCCAGTCTTTGCGCTAGTTTCAAAGTAGTCCAGTGACAGTACACCAGCGAGTTGAGTTCCTTCCTGTTTTGTCACAACTCGTTCAGCTTCAATATCGATCTTGTTAGCAACAAGAGCACCAACAATCGAGTCACCCAACGTACAAACAGATTGGTTTAGTGATTCAACCCATTTGGGAATTGCATCAAAAGTTTCGCGGTCGGTGGTATCGTAAACCACAATCACGTAGTGGGCACCCTGATAGAAACGATTTCGCAAAGCAGAAAACGACTGTTGCCCACCTAGGTCAACGACAGACAAAACAACCTTCCCTTCAGGCAGTTCAAAAGAAGCAACATTCATCCCCACACCAATTGTAGCTGTATAGGATTCCTGAAAGGTGTCTTCTAAATAACGTCTTATGATTGAGCTTTTGCCCACATTACGAGGGCCTACTACAAGACATTTGTATACGACAACTGACAGGATGTGCACTCACCGTGGTTTGTGAAGTAGTTTAATGCTTTAATAGACTTCATTGTTTGTATGTTTTTCCTTAAACAGCCCTAGAGAAACGTTTTAGAACGAGGACAAGTGCCGGTTATAATCATGGTAGACCTGAACGATATTAGAAGTCGAACGATAACTGTTAAGGAATACATAGATAATCTTGATGAAAAGAACAAAGACATCCTTGATGGCATGTATAAAGAATACAATCTTGACACAAATGCAGTTGAAGAATTGAAGAATCTCACAAAAGATCTAACAGTGGTTGTCTTTAGCGCGGCGTGGTGCGGTGATTGTAAAAGAGCGATGCCGATCATGCTACATCTGGAAGAAAAAATTGGACTTGATGTACGAGTCTTTAGCGGAATTAAGACTGCACCTCTTGACCCGAATCGACAATGGGCAATCCCTCCATCCCCTCAAGAAATTGATGATTGGGAAGTGAAGGCGATTCCATGGTTCGAATTTATTGACAAAGATGGAAATCGAGTAGCTATACTGATTGAAAAACCAACAGTGAAAGATACCTTAGAAGAAGAAATCGTTCATGTACTCCAGCCCACTATCTGAAATGTGAAGAACTTAATAATCTTGGTGTCTAAGTTTTACAATTTTCTTGTTGATGAGGAAGAGGCGTCGTCCACTTCCTCGCATGAGGACAAGTATGTGGTTCACTCTTTAGAAACGTTAATCTCAGGTGTTACCGGCTCAGTAAGACAATAGTAAGCTGGGCATCTCTCCAATGTGAGTTGATGTATCCTTTCAACGTCCTCATCACTTGCTTCAGTTTTGACTGATAGGTCTAGTATCATATCGTTGAGAATTGGATTATCGGATGTGCCGAAGCTTCTGGACATATCCAAACGTGCCTCGATCTTAACGGTTAGTTCCTCAAGTTCAACGCCTTCTTTGCCGGCCCATTTTGCAAACGTTGCAGCAAAGCAAGATGCAACTCCAAAGAGACAATATTGTATCGGGTTCACAGCCATCCCACCACCTCCTAAGAAGGAAGGCTCATCTGAATACATGATTACTCGTCCGTTCTCATATTTGATTTCGGATTCAAACTGAGGGCCCTTTTGTCCTAATCTCCATTTACCCTCGACCTTCAACGACTTTAGAGCCGTTTCTGGGTCTTTCTCAGCTTTTTCAATCGTCTTGTCGAAATTTTCTAGGTTGACTCTATTCGCATCCATTCTTCATACCTCTAAATCTATTCTACATACTCTCGACCTTACAAAGTAATCTTCGCAGGGTCACACTACCAGTTTCGTTCTACGGATATATGTCAAATTTCTCTTCGTGGTCTAACACATATTGATAGAAATCACACAAGACGCAATCGACAATTTTCTCAGAGAAAGTTGCTGTACACGTCTTTGCATCCTCGGATTGTCCTAGAGTTCCAGCAACGGCCCAACACACGCGACCACCGTTAACACCGCTATTGACACCATCTACTTGATGAGCAATCGCTGCAGGACATACCCCTAGATCATGTGTAGTTGTTTCCGCAGATTCACGTCCACAATTTTTGAATTCCCAACAGTTAAGTTTTGGTGCATCAGCACCATCCTCTAATCTGGTTTCAGTTTTTATCAGTTCACTCAAATTAGTTCACCAATGTAATATTCAACAAGTACACTCAATATAGTAACAATTTGTAAATAAAAAGTAGCTGTTTAGCAACAAAAAGTAGCTAAATTCGCAATATATGTGAATGAGCATTACAAATAGGAACTGAATGATAAGCACTAGATTACAATATCGAACTAAATGATTTCTGGTGTGTTGAGATGATTTGAACATCCGTACAATTTTGCTTGCAATATTATTTCAATATGAAACCCTTCAACAAGTGGAGAATGTACTTAAGAAATGAAAATAGGGAGTATCTCAGTACTAAATTCATCTTGAGTCATGTGCTCAAGAATAAATAGTGGAATGCTTGTCTACTATTAGATAAATGGAGGAAGTCGTATGGAAATCCCGTTCATTTCTAGTTTCATCGAAGGTCTAAAATTATTCTTTGCATCAAAGAAGTTAAAGTGGCTAACACTTGTGTTCTTAATCGGAGCAATTGTCATCACAATTTGGGAGAACCTCACAGTTTGGGTTCCTGCACTTGCACCAATTGCATTATTCTCAGGAGGAGCATTTCCAGTATTCTTCATGATAACAGCATTTCTGTCATTACTGGGACTCCAACGTTTTATTGCTGATGAGGAGTCATATGCGAAATCATTTGTGTTATGGCTGATCTGGATGGTGGTTAGTCTTGTTGTGCTCGTGATAATGTGGGCTGTATTCTTCGTGATGTCAGTGATCATTTTCTTCGGAGTAGCCTTCCTAGGTTGGATAGGATTCCAAGCATATTTCTCCACAAGGAATGCCGTTAATTATGCTGAGGGTATAGATATTGATCACAGATCGAAGCTATCGACGCTTCTCTTTTGGGGCTCAAACATGTTCAATTATGTTATCCTTATTGGAGCATTCATTGGTACAATAATCTTCGTGAACCCCAGTGCTATAGGGATACCAATACCGGCAGCAACGGGATGGGCAATTCTCGGATTACTACTAGCTTTAGGTTTCAATTTTCTGAATGGATTAATTGTCACCTGGGAGAGAAACAAATCATACGCAGAGAATATTGTTTTACTTGGAACGTTCGTTTCACTATATTCTGCATACTTCATTTACAATGTTTTGAAAGGCTTTTCACCCTCAATTGATCCAGTCAGTATCGGAATCTCGGTGTTCTTCATTCTATACACAATGAGCTCAGTAGGAAAGAGTCTAGCCAGTCGAGCTGAAAAAGACACAAGATTCAAGATATCCAAGGAACTTGCAGCAACCTTTACTTTCTTCCTGGCTTCAGGTTTTATGTTTGTAGATGCGATGTTCACTTCAATTGTATCAATAAACCCTGCACTGGATGCAAGCTTAGCAGGAGCAGCTGGAGATGCAGTCAAACTCATAGTATTCCCATTTGTAGCACTGCTCATGGAAATTAGATTCATCTGGAAAGCGAAAAGAGTCACAACCAAACCCACTACACCAGATGATATACCAGTAATTCCCGTTGAAGAAGAATCTGTCGAAGAAGTAGAGGAGCCAGTCATAGTAGACACTCCTGAACCTGTAGATACACCTCCGACATACGAGCAACCGGTGGAAGAGGAACCTTCAGATTTCAGTGAGGAAGAACCAGTAGAGGAAGAGGAATCTTCGGATTTTGAATAACCAATTTCAATTCAGGGTCGGTCTTTAGCGGCCCTGAGTTTTCTGTTTTTCCAGTTACTAATAAGTAACTGTAGCAAGAAAATGCTTTTATCGTAAAAATGTAATCAATTGTAGTAGACTCTGTAAGAAAACGGGTCTATTGATTTGTACTTTCAGGAGACACTTTGAATGGCAAAATACGAATGCTTAGTGTGTGGATGGGTTTATGATGAAGACATAGGCGACCCAGATGGCGGGATCGCTGCGGGAACCAAGTTTGCGGACTTACCTGACGATTGGGTCTGTCCAATGTGCGGAGCAGGCAAAGAGGACTTCGAACTTCAGGAGTAACTTGATTCTATTTGGGGGTTCAGTGACCCCCATCAAATTCTTTTGAAAAACTAGTGTAAATCATGAGTTGACGAATCATATGAAGTACCTGGTCTAAAAAGCCCAATCAATGCCAACTGAATAGAGATCCCAAAGCAAATCCAGGTACTCTCCTCTAATTGGATACGGAACACTAAACTCAACCATCCCCCTCCTACTCTTCTTCTTGTAATCCCGATCGCTCATAACTGACTCGACCTCCCGTTCCTGCTCGACATTGGATTTCACCTTGAGGGGCCGTCTACCAACATAATTCCAGTAGACAACGATACCGTTCGGAAATTTATAGTTGTCAATGATTCCCCTAGACACCTTGCATCGGTCCAATTTCATCATCTTCCAACTGTGGAGCACAACTTCATCTCTCATTCTCTCGGATACTTCCATAAGAAACACCACATCCAATAATAACGGCCTGAAATGTTAAATCATTATCTTAACATTATGACGATTATAGAAGTTGTGGCTTCTCAGACAAATGTCAGACTACCGTGAATTCCTACGATGAAACAGGCGCTTATATTCTTTTTATCTGCAGTAACGAGATTTATCTTGAATTGTATGTTTGGAAGGATATGCACTATGGAAAATTAGTTTGTTTACGAGCACTCGAAACATCAGATTTGGATAGTATAATGAAATTCCAAAATGAATTAGCACTTCAAAGATGGATGGGGGTTCCTCTACCAAAATCTCGAAGTGTCATAGAGAACTGGTTGAAGAAAGCTACAGTAGCATTCCCTTGGAAAGACGGAGCAGTGTATTTTGTTATAACGGATAAGAAGACGAATGAATTCCTTGGGATAACAAGATTCTACGAAATCAAACAACCTCATTTGAGAGCATCTCTCGGAATCTTCATTTCAAATGAAGAAAATCGATCCAAAGGATATGGATTGGATGCCACGCTAACTATGCTATGGTTTGGTTTTAATGAAATCGGATTACATAGTATTCATCTCGATACGATGGAACACAATGAAAGAGCAATTCATGTAGCTGAGAAAGCAGGTTTCAAAAAGATAGGGTTGTTTCGCGAAACAACCCTATCTTTTTGAAACCTGCTTTCTCAGCTACA